>Ga0307374_10007256_pt1 | contig 16985 bp, 17 predicted proteins | sample OX3MG_FD_202532 | JGI IMG/M metagenome (GOLD analysis project Ga0307374, IMG submission 202532) | Soil microbial communities from Risofladan, Vaasa, Finland - OX-3 | ecosystem: Environmental > Terrestrial > Soil > Coastal area > Acid sulfate soil | place: Finland: Risofladan, Vaasa | collected... | reverse complement strand
GCCACGGTGGACTGGGGGGTGGTGCTGGAGAGGTCGTCGATGTAGTCGACCCCGCGATGCTGCCGGACCAGCTCGGTCCGGTGCCGAAGGGGCCGAAAGGACTCGATCACCTCCGCCGCGTGATGGAGCAGTCCGGGGTCGGGTTCGATCACTCCGGCCACCACCGTAAGCGCGGCTCCGACGTTGCTCAGGTTGTGCGCCCCGAGCAGCGGCACCCGACTTAAGCGCAGCACCGGTCGGATCTCGCCTCGCCACCGGAGGAGGAGCATCCCATCCTCCTGGAAAGCACCGTCGGATCCCTCCAGCCCTGGAATCGCGGTGGCAAAACGAAGCTGGCGGATGCCCTCGGCCGGCTCGGCCCCGGAGAGGCTGAGCGGGTCGTCTCCGTTCCGGACCGCGATCTCACAGCCGGGGAGCTCGAAGATGCGGCGCTTGGCGCGCACGTAGCCAGCCAGCCCTTGGTGCTCGTCGAGATGGTTGGGGGTGATGTTCGTCAGGCAGCCGACCCGAGGGGCGCGATCCATCTGCAGCAACTGCCGGTTGCTGATCTCCAGCACCAGGCACCCGGAGCCGTCGTCCCGGGCCACCTCCTGGAGCTCCTGGCGGTCGTGCCGGTCGTTTCCGGCCAGCCAGACCGCGGGGTAGCGCCCGCTCCCCGTCAGCAACGCCGCCACCAAGGCACTGGTCGTCGACTTGCCGTGGCTCCCGGTGACTCCAATCACCTCCCCCTGGACCAGGTCCAGGTAGGCCTGGATCAGGGAGTAGAAGGGATGGCCGCCTCGCTTGAGCTCCTGGAGCGGCGAGTTGGCGGCCGAGAGGAACCAGGCCTGGGTGGGGATCACCACCGCGGAGCGTTCCACTCCCTCCAGGTAGTCGCCGCCCAGGTGCAGTGCGTGGAGTCCCTGGAGCAGCCAGTCCAGCCGCTCCCTGCGCTCCCCTCGGCCGAGCCCGGCGTGGGCCAGGTGGTGAGCCCGGACCAGACTGGCCAGGTCCGGCTGCTGATCGTGTCCTACCAGATTGGTGAAGCCGGCCGCCAACAGGTAGCGGGCCATCTCACCCCCCTCCACACTGGCCACCCCCACCAGGTCGACCCGGCTCTGTCGAAAAGCGGCCAATGCAGGCGGCACTCGGAGCTCGCTACCGTCGCCGCGATTAGAGAAGGAGGTCGCCGCCGTAGCTCCGGGAGCCTTCATCGCGGTTAGGTTAGCGTGAGGAGCGGACGGCTCCTGGCACCCGGCGCACGCTCAACACCTGATAGCGCTCCCGGAACTCGGCCAGCGGCTCGCGGAGCACCTGATGGCACTCACTGCAGGCGTGGATGACCTCGTTCTGGCCGAGGTACAGGGCGACATGGCTGGTCCGCTTGGGGCCCCGATGGACAGCGCAGATGAGGTCCAGCTCCGCGAGTTGGGCCAGGGGGACCCGTTCCCCCACGCGGCGCTGGGCGCGGCTGTTCCGGGGCAGCCGCACCCCGGCCGAGAGAAACGCCCGCCAGCTCAACCCCGAGCAGTCGATCCCCAGACCGCCTGTCCCTCCGAGGACAAAGGGACGCCCGAGCAGGCTCACCGCCGTCTCCCGGACCAGTTCGGGGTCCCAGCCCGACCGAGGCACCACGGCCATGCCCGCCGGGTCCGCCGGCTTGGCCTTCCCAAGGCGGTAGCGCGAGTTCCGGTGCACCCACCCCACCGCATCGCCCGGAGCTTTGACCAGGTACTGACCATCCCTCACCGCCAGCAGCCCGGCCGGCGGATCTCCGGGCAGGAGCTGAGTGGTCAGCTCGGGTGGCAAGAGGTCCCGGTCGGGGCGCCGGCGCCAGATGTTGAGCGGCTCACTCTCCGGGTAGAGGCCGACCCGGGGCCGACGGGCGGCCAGCACCAGCAGCCGGCAGCGGCCCTCTGGCCAGAGCTCGGCCATGCGCCGGCGCAGCTCGGCCGCCTGGCTGGAAAGGGCCACCGTTCCCCACAGGCCGCTGGGGCCCAGCTCGACCTCAATCAGGGAATCGCCATAGCGCAAGTCGGCTGCCCGCGACAGACGCTCGATCGCGTCCCGGACCTCGATTCGAGAACGGAGCAGCGCAGAACTCACTCTCAGGCGACCCCGAAGAGGCGGCGCCAGCCCGGGCGGCTGTGGCGGGGCCGCACCTCGGCCGGGTGCAGCTCCAAGGAGACCCCGTCGGTGGCGAACAGCAACGGGCTGAGGGGAAAGCTGGCCAGGCGGAAGAGCCGGCGCACCAACGGGAGCATCGTCTCCGGGGCGGCGGCCGTGCCCACCGCGGCGACCACCAGGGCCCGGTCGGGGGCGGCCAGGGCGGCTCGGCCCTGACCGAGCTGGCCCAGCGCCTCCAGGAAGCTGGGCACCAGCAGCAGGCTGCTGGAAAACAGGATGTCGTCGCTGAAGAGCCAGCGGCGCGGCTCCTCCGGGTCCTCCAAAGCCTCCCGCCAGCGGGTTAGCCGCAACGAGGTGTTGCGGTCCGCGTGGCCGACCAGGTCCTCCTCGCTGAGCCCGCCCGCCTCAGCGTCGGCGCGGGAGACCCCCTGCATGGCATCCCCGGGGAGGGCCTCGGCAACGAAGGCGAGCAGTCCGCCGGGGAGTTCGCGGGTCGCGAGCTCGGCGAACCGGGTGTAGCCGCGGATGGCGCGTTCGGCGCGGACGCACCAGACCAGAGCTCCCGGATCCAGGCCGGGGGCCGTCTGCTCAGGCCGTTGCTCGGCCGAGCTCAAACGGGGGGCCGCCAGGGTGACGAAGCGCGCAATCTCCTCGGGGACGGAGGCGCCGGGCCGCCGTGCCTCGGCGTAGAGCGACTCGAGCGAGAGGGCGACCTGGGCAGATCCCTTGCGGGCCAGAACCCCGAACTGGTCTTGCCGGTTGGAGAACTCCCAGCCGCTGTAGCGGGCGCGGAACTGGGTGAGCAGGCGCTCCTGGAACTGGAGTCGGCTCGCGTCCACGCGGAAGCTGGGCACCGCTCAGCCGGACCCATCGCGGGAGGCCACGTAGTCGACTAGGACGTAGTCGCCGAGCCGGTCCGGGCTGACGAAGAAAGCCCGGCCCCGGTTCTGCCGGGTGAGCTGCTTCACGAACTGCACTAGGTGTTGGTTGGTCTCCAGCATGAAGGTGTTGATGACGATCCCGTCTCGGGTGCAGTTACGCACCTCTTGAAGGGTTTTCTCAAACGTCTCCGGCAAGGGCGGGTACATGAAGACGGCATGCGTGCCTTCCATGTGGGCGGTCGGCTCGCCGTCGCTGACGATGATTATCTGCCGGTTGGCGGCGCGATGGCGATGGAGCAGGCGGCGAGCCAGCATCAGGCCGTGCTGCATATTGGTCCCGTAGACGTACTCGCTGTAGGTCAGTTGGGCCAGCATCCCGGGCCCGATCTCGCGCGCGTAATCGGAGAAGCCGACCACGTGGAGCGTGTCCCGCGGGTACTGGGTGCGGATCAGTGAGTCCAGCGCCAGGGCCATCTTCTTAGCTGCGTAGAAGTATCCCCGGAGCGGCATGCTGCGGCTCATGTCGAGCATCAGCACGGTGCTGGTTTGCACGCTCCGCTCCGACTCCATCACCTCGAAGTCGTCCACCGCCAGGCGCAGCGGGCGGCTGCCCTGGCTGCGGCCGACGGCGTTCATCAAAGTGCGTTCGACATCCAGGTTGAAGGGGTCCCCGAACTGGTACGGCTTACTCTGGTCGCCCGGCTCGCTCCCCGAGCCCGGACCACCCTGAGGGTGGCCCCCGAAGCCATCCGCGGCCAGGTGCTGGAAGATGTCCCCCAGCGCCTTCTGGCCGATCTTGCGCACCCCCTGCGAGGTCAGCTCGAGGCCGTCGCTGCCCCGGCGCAGCTGCCCGCTCGCCTCCAGCTCGCGCAGCACCGTCCCGACCTGTCTCAAGCTGGCAGCCGATTCCGGCCCCAGACGTTCGCCGAGCTGGGCCAACAGCTCATCGGGGAGCGACTCCCCCGAGTAGGCTCGCCGGATACCCCGCTCGAGGGCGTCCAGTTGCTGCAGCTCACCGAGCACGTCGAGGGCGCCGGGGAGGTCCAGCTCCTCACCACCGAAGAAACCGAACCTCGACCCGCCGGCTGAGGAGGGGGAAGCTCGTGCCAGCAGCCCCGCGAGCCGGGCCAGCTGCTGTTGCAAGTCCTGATCGCCGAAGGCGCCCCGCATCGCCTCCTCAAGCTGCGCCCGGGTCTCGGCGGAGGACGACTCCAGAAGCGAGTTCAGCTCATCCATCTGGCGGCGGAGCTGGGCCAGGAAGGAGTCGAGGTCCTCGGGGTGGTCGGGGAAGTAGCTTCCCCACCTCTCCATGAACTCCTGGTACTGGGGCGGCTCGCCCCGCAGCTGCCGCTCCAGCATCTGATTCAAATCGGCGACCATCTCGGCGAGCTCTCCGAGCTCGCGCCGGCCCAGTCGCTGAACCGCCTGACCGAGATCTTGAAAGTGGCGCTCGATCAGCTGCTGGCGGAGCTCTCCCAGCAGCTCCTGAAAGTCGGCCGCCGCGCGCTGATCGAAAAACTCGTAATCCTGGAGCCCGCGGACGGCCGAGCCCGGCTCCGGAGGCAGCGCGTCGAGCTGAGCCAGCCGGCCCCGAGCCAACTTCTCAACCAGATCCTGGGCGCCGCTTCCGGCGGCTTCGCCCAGGCGCCCTTCCAGGGCCTCGCGCTCCCGCTGCAGGATCCGGTCCAGGCGCTCCTTGATGTCTCTGAAGATTCCCTCCAGGTTGTAGCGCTCCAGCTTCTCCTGGCGTCGCTCCCGGACCTGCTCTAAGAGATCCTCCAGCCCGCGAAGCCGGTGGCCGGCACTGTCCTTGAACCCCTGTCCGAGGAGCCGGCGGAGGGCCGACTCAAAGTCCCAGCCGTGGAAGACGTCCTCGGCCAGCCGAGCGAAGAGCTCGCTCGGGTCGGGAAGCTCGCTCTCCTGGGTGCCGTCCCAGCGGCTGTAGCGCTGGCGAACCGCAGCCATAGCCGGGGCTAGCCGCCGTAGACCGCGGTGCCGTCGACCATGGTCTTGTTGAGCCGCTTGGCCAGGTGCAGGCCCTCGAGCACCAGCTCCAAGGCGGCGGCGGCGGCTCCCGACTCCCGGGGCTCGTCGAGATCACTCAGGATCCGGTTCAGCTCGGGGAGGGCATCGGCCACCTGCTGGTAGCGCTCGAGGGGCACCATCTCGCCCACCTCAACGCTCAGTCCCTGTTCGAAGCGGGCCACCAGAGGCCCGAACTCCGAGAGCGAGAAGTGGCGGCGGAATACGTTGCCGGTGGCGTTGCGGAGCAGCTTCTGGAGCACCGCCTGGTCCTCACCTTCCTCCCAGGTCTCCAACTCAAGCTTGCCGAGAGTCGAGGCCGAGAGCGCGACCAGGTCGCTCAGCCGGGGAGCCGCCTCGGGCTCCTGGAGCACGATCGCCCGGCGCAGCGCGTTGGCGCAGAGGCTCTCGAAGTTGGCGATCGAGAGCCGGACCGACACCCCGGAGCGCTGGTTGATCTGGGGGGTCCGGCGGGCTAGCTGGGAGATCTCGGCGACCAGCTCGAGCATGTAGGCAGGGACGTGGAGCGGAATCCCCAACCCTGAGAAGGGGTCCCGCTCCTGCTCGATGATGATCGCCTCCGCCTCCGGGCTCCTCGGATAGTGGGTCCGGATCTGAGCCCCGAAGCGATCCTTGAGGGGGGTGATGATCCGGCCCCGGTTGGTGTAGTCCTCAGGGTTGGCGGTGGCGACCACCACCAGATCGAGGGGAAGGCGGACCCGGAAGCCCCGGATCTGGACATCCCGCTCCTCCATGAGGTTGAGCAGGCCGACCTGGATTCGCTCGGCCAGGTCCGGGAGCTCGTTGATCGCGAAGATGCCCCGGTTGACTCGGGGCAGCAGACCGTAATGGATGGTGAGCTCGTCGGCCAGGTAGCGGCCCTCGGCGACGCGGATCGGGTCCACCTCACCGATCAGGTCCGCAATCGACGTGTCGGGGGTGGCCAGTTTCTCGCCGAAGCGCGCGGCCCGCTCGATCCAGGAGATCGGCGTCGCCTCCCCGAGCTCGGCGACCAGGTCGCGCCCGAATCGACTTATCGGTCGGTAGGGGTGGTCGTTGACCTCGCTCCCCTGGACCACCGGGATGTGCTCGTCGAGGAGCTCGACCAGAGACCGGATCAACCTCGACTTGGCCTGGCCGCGCTCACCCAGGAAGACGATGTCCTGGCCGGCCAGCAGGGCGTTCTCGATCTGGGGGATGACGGTCTCCTGGTAGCCGACCAGGCCCGAAAAGTGCTCCCGCCCGTGGCGCAGCGAGTCGACCAGGTTGTCCCGCAGCTCCTCCCGGACGGAGCGCATCCGGTACTCGCTGCCCCGCAACTCACCGAGGGTGCTAGGGAGTGCCACTCAGCCCCTAGCCCCACTGCCGCTGGGGCGCGCCACTCGCCCACTATAGTCAGCCCCTTCGCGCACGCATCGAAGTGAGAGAGATGTCCGGGCCGGGAGCGGCAACCACCCGCCTGTGGTCGAGGACGGGCTCACCAACCCTCAAGCTATGCGGCGATGTCGAGACCTGCAGCTGACCTTGAGGCGGCTTCCGAGCCGGGGCTCGGGTACCACCGCCAGGAGGCAGCTGACCAGGCGGGGTATACGGTCCGGCTGGGCTGGGGCCTGGCCGGGGCAGAGGCACTGGCCCCGCACTCGGACGTGGTGGTGGTGGTTGACGTGATCACCTTTTCAACCACGGTCTCGGTCGCTATGGAACGGGGTTGTCGGGTCTACCCCCACCCCTGGGACCCGGCCGGTGCTGAGGCACGGGCCCGCGAGCTGGGCGCCCAGGTGGCGGTGAGCCGTTCGCTGGTGACCGCGGCCCGGCCCTACTCGCTCTCCCCGGCGACCCTGAGCCGGGCGCCGGTGGGGATGTCGATCGTCCTTCCCTCGCCGAATGGCTCCGCCATCTCGGCTGCGGTCAGCCGAGGTTCGGCCGTGGTCCTGGCCGGAGCCCCGCGCAACGCCGCCGCGGTGGCCCGGTGGGCCCGCTCCCGGGGGGAGGTGATCTCGGTCATCGCCGCTGGCGAGCGGTGGCCCGATGGCAGCTTGGACATGGCCCTGGAGGATCTGATCGGAGCCGGGGCGATCATCGACGGGCTGCGCCGGCGTCGAAGGTCGCCCGAGGCGGCAGCGGCGGCGGCAGTGTTCCGCCAGGCCCGCCACCAGGGGCTGCGCCAGGTGTTGCGCGACTGTGTCTCGGGCCGGGAGCAGCGGGCTCGTCGCCACGGCGAGGAGCTCGAATGGGCGGCCGCGCTCAACGTCGCCACGGCAGTCCCGGAACTTCGGGACGGCGCCTTCCAGGCGGTCGGCGCCCGGGGGCGATTCTCGGCTCCGGTAGAACCCGCCGCGAACTGAGCCCGGCCGCGCCGGGTTCCGGGCGAGAGGGGATGATGGAGGGGTTGCCGTCGGCGCGTTGGTCCGGGCGTTGGCGCCTGGAGGGAGGCGGAGCGATGACCGATTACCCGGAGCTGCTGAGGGAGCTTGGACCCTCGATTTCCGAGCTGCGCCAGGCGATTCCCGACGTATGGACGGGATATACCCAGACCCACCGGGCGGTGATGGTGGAGGGTGCGCTCAGCGTCAAGCAAAAAGAGCTGATCGCGCTGGCCATCTCGATCGTCAAGAGGTGCGATGGCTGCGTCGCGGCCCATGCCCGAGGAGCCGCCCGCAGCGGAGCCAGCCCCCAGGAGGTCGCCGAGAGCATCGGGGTCACCCTGCTACTGGACGGTGGCCCAGCCACCGTCTGGGGCCCGCGGGCTTGGCAGGCCTACCAGCAATTTGCCGGGCAAAATGAGAGTAAAACCGGGGCCGGAGGGGCTGGCTGACCGACTCGCCAGAGCCCGCCGGACGGGCCAGCAGAGGTCCGGTAGACAGCTCCGGGTAGAGACCGGGGCAGTGGAGAGGAGGCGAATACGTGACCGGATTCAAGGCGTTTCTGATACGCGGAAACCTGGTCCAGATGGCGGTCGCCTTCGTCATCGGGGTGGCCTTCGCGGCGCTGGTCGCGGCCCTGGTCGCCGACCTGTTCACGCCGCTCCTCGCGGCCCTGCTGGGAAAGCCCAACTTCGGTGACCTGTCCTTCACGGTGAACCACTCCCGATTCCTCTACGGAGCGGTCATCAACGCCGCGATCACCTTCCTGCTGGTGGCGGTGGTGCTCTATTTCGTGGTGGTCAAACCGTACCAAGCGCTCCTGGTCCGCCATCAGGCGGCCCCCGATCCCACCACCAAGAAATGTCCCGAGTGCCTGAGCGAGATCCCGATCCAGGCCACCCGGTGCGCCTTCTGCAGGTCGGAGCAGCCGCAGGCCGGCTGAACGTCGGTCCTGGGGGCGGCTTCGGTTACGGTTGCTGGGATGGCTGGCGACCCCACGCTCCCGAGTCAGGATGGCGGGCCGGCGGCCGCCAATCTGGCCCTGCTGCCGCCGCCGCAGACGATGACGCTCACCGTCGCCGACGTGGAAGATATCGGGCCCAGTCTGCGCCAAATTCGACTTGCCGGCGACGCCCTGCGCGGCTTCCGGTTCGCCCCCGGCCAAGACCTCATGCTGCGCTTGCCGCGGCGGGAGGGAGACCTGGTCAGTCGGCGCTACACCATCCGCCGGGCCGACCCTGTCCAGGGGTTGGTCGACCTCAACGTGGTCACTCACGGCGACGGCCCGGCCGCTCAGTGGGCAGCCGGGGCCGGGCCGGGCCGGCCACTCCCCGAAGTGGTCGGCCCCCGGGGGAAGATCACTCTCGACGACCCAGCCGATTGGCATCTCTTCGTCGGGGACGAGACCTACATCCCCGGCACCCTGGCGATGCTCGAGGCGCTGCCCCGGCGGGCGTCGGCGCAGGCGATCCTGGAGCTGGGCGACCCCGCCGACGAGCAGCCGGTGTTGAGCCCGGGCCAGGCCGAGCTGCGCTGGCTCTGGCGAGGGGCGGCCGAGCCCGGCCATGCCGGGCTGCTGCTGGAGGCGGTCGATGAGATTCGGCTGCCCCGGGGCCGGGGCCACGTCTACATCGCGGCCGAGGTGAGCGTCGCCATTGCCCTGCGCGACCGTCTGCTCGCTCGGGGCCTGTCCCGAGATCAGGTGTCGGCCAAGGGCTATTGGAGTCGGGGGCGGGCGAACGCCAGCCGCGGTGAGCCCGACCCCCCGGTCTGAGCGGCTGCCGTTGCCACCCTCGTGGGCGGGGATGGCGTGGGCACCCCCCCGGTCGTTGCCGTCCCGCTGGCGAGCATCCCCGGCCCGCCCGGTCGGATAACCTCCCGCCGAGGGGCGGACGAATGGGAGCGGGTGAGTGACTGACCACCTGTCCCCGGTCCTGGTGCAACCCGTCGCGGCCAGCGAATGGGCCAGTCTCCGGGAGGTCCGACTCCGAGCCCTCGCCGACTCCCCGGCGGCGTTCGGGTCCACCTGGGTAAGGGAGCGAGCGTTCCCGGATTCGACCTGGAGGGAGCGGGCGAGTGGCGCCGGGGGGCGTCGATCGTGGTCGGCCCGGCTCGGCCCGGAGTGGGTCGGTCTGGTCGGGGCTGTGCCGGAGGAGGAGCGAGGTGGAATCCAGTTGGTCTCGATGTGGGTGGCCCCGTCCTGGCGGGAAAAGGGTGTGGCTCGGACCTTGATCGCCGCCGTGATCGACTGGCACCGACTTCACGCCCCGGCCGGGCTGTGGCTCTGGGTCAACGAGGACAACCAGCCTGCCCAGGGCTGTTACCAGGCGGTCGGATTCACCTTCACCGGGGAGCGCCGTCCACTTCTCTCCGACCCTGGCCGGACGCGCCTACAGATGCGCTACTCCCCCTCCCACACTGGCTAGTCTCCCTCCCCGGGTTGGACCCAGCGACTGGGGGGGCCGGCACGCCGACCGCGACAAGGACGATCATGGCAGCGGGACGGTGTGGAATGGCCTTGGTTGGAGGGATCCGCACGAGAACGAAGCCGGTCTGTCAACTCGGCCCCAACCGGCCCGGGACACAATCCCGCCTGTGATCTGGCTCTACTTCAGCTTCGTGATGGTCGCCCACGAGGCCTCCCACGCTCTCGCCCTGTGGGCGTTCCGGATCCGCTTCGCTCCCCGAGTCTGGTACAGCCGCGACTTCCCCTGGCTGGGGTTCGGCTGGAAGTATTTCGTCGACGGCATCGACCCCCGTCAGCGCCGGACGGTCCTGGTGGTGGGGCCGATGGTGGAGTCGATCCTCTGGTTGCTGGGGGCGCTCTTTTTCCCCGACTACTTCCTCCCCCTGATCGTCATGGCGGCGCTGACCCTGCTCCTCAATCGGATGGTGCCGGGTGGCGACCTCTGGAAGGCTCAACGGCTCCCGCGCCCCGCCCCGGGACTGCTGACCGCAGGCGACCAGGCTCCCGGCCAGCTGGCGGTCCCGGCCGGGAATCGCGAGCCCTGAAGCTCCCTCAGACGGCCCCACCGGCGGGATCAGTTCCCTGGCGGAGCCTCTAGACTCAGCACGTGGCGCCTGAGAGCCCGGTCGCCCCCGCGGCCCCGGCGACGCCGACGCCAGCCTCTCCGGTCGGCGCCGCCGGGCCCCCTCCGGGGACCTGGAACTGGGTCCGCGCGGCCGCCATCGTGGTGACGGTTTTCGTCGGTTACCAGCTGCTGCTGGTGCTGGCCGGGTGGCTGGCCAGCATCTTGACGGTGATCCTGGCCCTGGTGCTGGCGGTCGCCATCACCTTCATCGCCGACCCCATCGTGGGTCTCCTCCAGCGCCGGGGGCACCTGCCCGCGACGGTGGCGGTGCTGGGCACCCTGGTGGTGGGGTTGATCTTGGTCGCCGCCGTGCTCTACGTGGTCGGTGGCCCGCTGGTCGGCGAGGCCCGCGGCGTGGCCATCCAAGTACCCCACCTGCTCCATCGCGCCAATGCGGAGATCGCCAATCTCCGGAACCAACTGCGCCAGCACGGAATCCAGCTCGGCCGGGGGGGTGTCATCCCCAACAATTTGACCTCCTACATCCCCGGCGCCACCGGGATCCTGCTCCACGGGCTGTCGAGCACGGTCACCATCCTGGTCGACCTCTTCGTCGGCCTGGTGATCTCCTTCTGGCTGCTCAAGGACGGTCGGATGCTGCGCCAGCAACTTCAGGAACTGCTCCCGGGCCGGGTGCGGAGCGAGCTCGCCTTCACCTTCGACGCCTTTGCCCTGGTGGTGGGTGGCTACGTACGGGCCCAGCTCCTGATGGCCCTGCTGGTCGCGATCCTGGCGGGCGCCGGGACCGCCATCCTGGGGGTGCCATTCCCGCTGGTGATTGCCGTCGCCACCTTCATCTTCGAGCTGATTCCCCTGGTCGGCCCCTTTGCCGGGGGGGCGGTGGCACTCCTCCTGGCGCTGACCAAGAGCCCGGCCCTGGCCGTCTTCACCTTGATCCTTTTCCTGGTCATCCATGTCATCGAGGGTTACCTCCTGGCGCCACGGATTCAGGCCAAGTTCGTGCGGCTGCATCCCCTGGTGGCGCTGCTCGCCCTGTTCGCGGGTATCGAGGCCGCCGGCTTCCTAGGCGCCCTCTTTGCGGTCCCGGTGGCGAGCCTGCTGGCGGTCTTCCTCCGCGCCGGCGTCCTCGACTGGCGGCACAACCGACCCGACCTCTTCGGATCCCGGGCGGCCCAGGTGGCCGCCGTCGGCAGCGCCCCCGGCCGCCGGGTGCTTCGGGAGTTCACCCCAATTCACCGCGACCTCTGGAACTGGGTCAAGCGCCGCGGCGGGAAGCGCTGACGCGCCCGGTGACCCATCAGTCGACACCGACACCGTTTTTGGGGCGGACCGGAACTCCAGGAAGGGAGAGAGCAGGCCGGGGCGGGCCGCCTCCGCCACCCGGATCGCCTCCGCCTCGGAGAGGTCCTGGATGCCATACGCCTGGCGCCCGGCCGGGGTGGTCGCCACCAGGGTCACCAGCCTGGCGCGGCGCTGGAAGAAGGTCTGCTTCAGGTTCCAGCCGATGATGCCCTCGGAGGCGACCATGCAGCGGCGGCGGACCAGTGAGCCCGATCGGGAAACCAGGAATCCGCCAACCACTGTGTGGCCCAGGCTGCGGTAGCGGTCCTCAGCCAGGGGCACGCCGACGGCCAGCAGGCCGAGCAGGGCCAGGGCCGGCCAGGCCGGGGCCAAGCCCTGGACCAAGGCGGCGGTCACGACCAGCAGGGGTAGCCCGGTGGCCAGCACTACCCTGCTGTAGCGGCGGCGGCGGGCGGTAGGCCCGTGTTGCCGGAGCACCGCCCCGAGTGGCGTCCGGCTGCCCAAGATGGCTTCCGTCGCACCCTCCGAGACCGCGCGGGGCGCGGGGGGCACCAGCAGCGACCCACCTCGCTCCGAGCCCCGCCCCACCCGGAGCCCGGTCGCGATCGCAATGCAGCGGGCGCCCCCGACCCAGCGCAGCAGCAGGGGCTCGCTCAGCTCGACCCCGCGCAGGCGGCGCTCGTCGATGCTGACTACCCGGTTGGTGACCAGACCCCGGGACACCTGCAGGGTCCCTGCCTCCCGGATCAGCAGGAAGTTCCAGAAGGCGAGGATGTAGCCCAGGGTGGAGACCAAAGCGGTCAGCACCGCGAAGCCGACCAGGACGGCCAGCACCAGGGCCGCCGTCGAGAGGGATCCCAGCCCCTGGAGCAGGCCGTGGACGGGTCCCAGCCGGTTCGGCTGGAGATGCCCTTCGCTGACGATCTGGAGTCCGAACCCACCCACCGCCAGCATGGTGACCGCGCCGGAGAGGCTGAACGGCCCGAATCCGATCCAGCGCGGGCTCCACCGGGCCAGCTCACCGTTCTCGCCCCGGGCGAGGGTCTGGCCTGCCGGGGAGGAAGTTTCGGCCGGCTGGTGGAGGAGCTCCTGGCGCACCCAGGCCGCCGCCTCGGAGCTGAGCCCATCCAGGCGCAGCCCGCGGTCGTCCTTGCGGTCTGAGCGACCGGTTCCGATGGTCACGCTGGCCAGGCCAAGCATCCGATGCAGGGCGTGAGCGGTCAGGTCCACCGTGCGGACTCGGTCCCGCAGGACGGTCAGGGTGCGCCGCCGGAAGAGGCCCCTTCGCACCTGGACCTGGTCTGAGCTGATCAGGTACCGGGTTGTGAACCAGCGGAGGGCCCCCACCAGGACGGCGACCACCAGGCCGGCAAGCCCCCACAGGGGTCCCTTGCCGGAGCCGCTACCGGCGAGGAGCAGCACGATTAACAAAGGGGCGTTCCGGAGCGACTCCTGGATCGGCAGCAGCACCAGCATCCGCCGGTCCAGACGCTGCCAGACCGGGAGGGCGGGTGCCGGAGCCGGCCCGGGCGGATCGGCCAGCCGACCAGTGCTCAGGTCGCGTCTCCCGGGGTCTCCTGGGCGATTGTGGTCAGCTCGTCGACCAGCACCTGGGCGGTGCCCTGGTCGAGCCCGCTGATCCGCAGCGGGCCTGCCGCGGAGGCGGTGTTGGCGGTGACCTTGACAAGTCCGAAGAGCTGCTCGAGCGGCCCGCTCTCACTGTCCACGGTCTGGATCCGGGAGAGAGGAGCAATCCGCCGCTCCTGATGGAACCAGCCCGCCTGGGTGTATACCGCGACCGAGGTCACCTCCCAGCGGTGGACCCGATACCGCCATCTCGGCATCACCCCCAAGTGGGCCACGGCGACGATCGCGGTCACTGCCAGGACAACCCCGGGCCAGGCCCCCGCTCCGGGGTCGGACGTCTCCCAGACCGTCTCCAGCACCAGCAGGACGCCCCAGCCGATCGCGGCCCGGGTCGTCCAGTACCAGATCGCGACCGGACTGACCAGGTTGCGGGGCGGCCGGAGCCTGGGAGCCGGGGCCTCCGCCTGGGCGGTCACCGACTCAACCCGTCACTGAGTCGCGAGGGCGAGCCGGCTCCGCAGCGGCGTCAGTATGGAGGCCTCCCCGCGGCAGGTGAGCTCGTTCGCCGCTCCCCGGCCCCAGAGCCAGAGCAGTAATGCCTCAGGGCTCCCCTCCAGCTCGGCGTCGGCCGACCCGTCGGGATCGCCGACCTTGACCTCGTCTGAAAGCAGCTCGACCTCCCAGGCGCGACCCCCGGTGCGAATCACGATCCGCTGCGCCGCCAGCTCAGCCACCGGCTCGTCGGACCAGTCCCCGGCCAGGAATATGTTCAGCACCTCGTCGACCCCGTCGACCGCCAGGTGGCGGTCGACTGCCCCCGCCCCGCCGCAGCTGAGCTCGACGTCGATCCGGTGGATCACGGTCTCCTGGGCCATCCGCCGGCCCCAGAATCCCACCGTCTGGTCCGGCGGCCACCAGGTGAAGGACGGCGCCTCGGGACCTAGCTCTCGAAAGAGGGTCAGCAAGCGCAGGTGGGCGTCCGCGAACCACTCCAGGGGATCACGCTCGGGGGGCCACGCCGGTGGCCACGGGTCAGGCTCTCGCTGACCTTGGGTGCAGGCGATCTTGTGCTCGTAGACCTGGGCGACATGGTTGACCACATCCGCGACCGTCCATCCCGGGCAGGCGGGGGCCTCCATCGGTAGGTGGCCCCGGGCGACCTCAGCGAGACGGTTGCCGTCGCTGCGCACGTGCTCCAGGAACGTGGAAAAGTCGATGACCCAAGGATAGGGACCGCCGCCCTGGCGGCGTAGATGGGGGTGCGCGCGGTGATCCGTTTTGCGGCTGCCCCGGAGACGTGACGGGCGGCGGTAGGGGAGCCGTCTCGGCGCCAGGGCCGAGACGCCGGGACCAGGACCGGAACCAGGCCAGGTGGGTCGACCTAGTCAAAGGCCCAGCACCTCCGGATACCCCGGCGGGGAATGGCGGCAGACGTCTGACTCCCACCCAAGATTCGGGACTGGGCGATATCATGCAGCCGGCTCGACCTGCCACTGGGAGGCCGCCAATGGCCAATGACATCGACGGCTATGGGTTTGCCGCCCAGGGCCGGAACCTCGGCCGCTTGACCGGTGACATTCGCGAGCTGGACCAGTCCGGAATCGAGCGGATAGCCCGCGGCTGGGACCGCCACGTTGGGGAAGGCGGGCTGGCCGACTTTCTAGCTGCCGAGCAGGCGGCATCGGAGGTTTTGGAAGCCACGGGCAAGGTGGCTGGTTGGCATGAGGTCCGGGAGGCGCTCCTGCAGCTCACCGTGGGCAAGACAGCCCTGGTGAGTTGGAGAGCGGAGCACGGAGAGATCGGCGCCAAGGCGGAGCGAGCAGCTCTTGCCGCCGCACTTGGGCTGGTCGTCGGGGCCGGGTCCGACCATCCCGAGCTCGAGCTGCTTCTTCGGCCGATGGCCGAGGCGCTGCCCTGGCTCTTGATCGACGAGTCGGCGGAGCCAACCCTGACCTAATCCCAAAGGCGCGCCGACGCCGCGGTTCCCCAAGCCCTGATTCGTACTCCCCGAGGCACTTTCCAAAGCTGCTAAGGCGGACTGGCGCACCCAGGGCTACGATCAGAGCGACCTCGAATCGGACCGGGGTCGGGAACCCCGGACAGAGAGGTCGAGAGCAGTGCCCACACGGATACCGGCCGCCGGCCACCCAGGAGCGGCTGGGCGCCACGAAGCGCTCCTGTACCGCGGAGATCGCGAGTTCCTGGCCACGGTCCTGCCCTTCATCCAGGAAGGGATAGCGGCAGGCGAACCGGTGATGGTCGCGGTCAGTGCCGAGCGGATCTCCGAGATCGAGCGTGGACTGGGCGAGGATGCCAGTTGGGTCCACTTCATCAATATCCGCGAGATGGGCACCAACCCGGCGCGAATCATTCCCGCCTGGGTCCAGTTCGTTGAGGACGCCAGTCCGGACGGACGGCCTGTGCGGGGGATCGGGGAGCCGGTTTGGGCAGAGCGCACCCCGGCCGAGCTGGTCGAGTGCGAGCTCCACGAGGCGTTGCTCAACCGGGTCGTCGGTCAGCACCGCGAGCTTCGCCTGCTCTGTCTCTACGACCTGGACACGCTGAGTGAGGCGGCGCAGGCAGTGGGGTATCGGACCCACCCCCTGATTCGAGAAGGGGAGCAGGCGTGGGGTAGTACCGCCTACATCGGCGGCGAACTGGCCCGCTCTCCCTTTGGGGGAGCCCTGCCATCTCCGCCAGCGCTCGTCCACGAGCTTGCCTTCGGGCCCGGCCAAGCAGCGGAAGTTCGCGATTTCGTCACCCGACAGGCAGTGCGGGCCGAATTACCGACGATGAGGCGCGCCGACCTGGAGTGGGCTGTGACAGAGCTCGTCAGCAACTCCGTCCAGCATGGAGGTGGACACGGCACCATTCAGGTCTGGGAGGAGGGCGCGATCCTGGTCTGCGAAATTCACGATCGTGGCCAGGTCGACGATCCCCTGGTCGGCCGAGTGCGCCCACCGCTGGATGCCCAACACGGCCGCGGTCTCTGGCTGGTCAACCAACTCTGCGACCTGGTCCAGATCCGGTCCTCCGCATCGGGAACCTTCGTGCGGCTTCACGTTGGTCGGGCTGAGAGACCGAGAGAGGTGGGCGGGGTGCCCCTTCTTGCCAATCAGGTGGGTACAGCGCTGGATCGATTCGCCTCCGCCGTCGAGCGGCGGCTCACCCGGTCGGACCGGTCTCTGCTCTCCCGGTTGTCGGCCGACGCCGAGGCCCTGGTGCTCTCCCTGCCCGACGCTGGAGCCGGGGCGGACGGGGTGGTTGGACACTCCCCCGGATCGATGGCGCACGCGCTCGAGCTAGGAGAGGAGCTGGCCGCCCTTCGGCTGGTGCTGGTGGCCCACCAGGCGAAGGCGATGGTTCGATTGGTGCTCACCGCCAGGGGCCGGAAGCTGCGCGACACGGTCGCGACCGCGCGCCGGTCCGTCCTCCGGGAGATGCTGGCCGGCGTCTCCCCCAGCGAACTGGTCGAGGTGGCCTCCGCCCTGAGCCAGGTGGGCGCGCTCTAGTCGGTTGGCCTGGCCCTCAAGTTGAACTTTTACGCTCGCCTCGTTTCCAGCAGGTAGGCAAAACCGACCGGCGGGGTTCCGCCTCAGTCGTCCGCCTGCAGCGCCGCCGCCAGCTTCGAGAGGCTGGGGATCCGGCCCTCCTCGTCCCCACCCGGGTAG
>Ga0307374_10007255_pt1 | contig 16985 bp, 12 predicted proteins | sample OX3MG_FD_202532 | JGI IMG/M metagenome (GOLD analysis project Ga0307374, IMG submission 202532) | Soil microbial communities from Risofladan, Vaasa, Finland - OX-3 | ecosystem: Environmental > Terrestrial > Soil > Coastal area > Acid sulfate soil | place: Finland: Risofladan, Vaasa | collected... | reverse complement strand
AGATATGAAAAGTTGCGCGATGGCACCTACAAACTCGCTCATTGCACAGGGGTAGATCTGAGTGAGGTCCTTACAGTCCGGGCGGGTATTCGCAATAATAACGACCTTATCTGGATTGGACGGGCTCCTAACGTTGCCGCCAAACTAAGTGCATTGCGCGAAGCACCGCATCACTCGTTTATATCTGGAGACGTGTACGACATGCTTCATGACGATGCGAAGCTATGGCAGGGACAGAACATGTGGGAGCAACGCTCGTGGTCGTCGGGCCCAATAAATCGCGTATATCGGTCGGGTTGGTGGCGACATCCCTCCTACTAAATTCATACGAATCAACATGGGCTGGATAGACGATCTCTCTGATCAGGTAGATGAAATATTTTCGACAGATTGGGATGAACGCGACGGCAACGTCATACCAGAGTCCGAAGACGTCGCACTTAAGAATGGCGCCGTACGGCTTGATGCGACTTTTCTCTATGCCGATCTGGCCGGCTCTTCGCGATTTTCGAAACTTTGCCCTTGGGGAACCACGGCCAAAATCATTCGAGCGTACTTGGCGTGCAGCACGAGACTCATTCTTGCATATGAAGGAAAAATTAGGAGCTTCGATGGTGATCGCGTTATGGGCGTTTTCCATGGAGAGTTTAAAAATACCCATGCGACGAGCTGTGCTCGCGAGATCGATTGGGTCGTTGAGAAGCTCATAGGTCCCAAAGCGACCGAGACGTTCAAGTCTGTAAGAAAGAATGGCCTGCGCGTTAGGCATTGCGTTGGTATCGATACAGGTGTCGCACGGGCTGTGCGCGCCGGTGTCCGAGACAACAACGATCTTATTTGGATCGGCCGGCCGCCAAGTCTCTCTGCGAGGCTATCAGAAATCCGCAATTATCCCTATTGCGTCTACATCAGTGAGGACTCTTATCGAAAACTCCCAGAGTCCTCGAAGCAGCCCAATGGGGAACCAATCTGGGAGGAGCGATCCTTCAAATATTTAGATGACGATATAACGATCTACCGCACGAGATTTACGAAGACCCCGTAGCGCACACCCGCCGAAAAATCGCGCGAAACCGCCCCGTGGTCATCGGGAAGACTACGGAAAGCTCAACGCCATGGAGAAATTGGATGCCTTATCTGCTACGCTTGACGAGATGGAGGCCGAAAATAAGGAGTAGCGATTAGCGCTTGCCTCTACGTCGCAGGCGGCGCTTGCCGAAGTGCGAAAGAAGATCCTGAAAGACGCTATCCGCCCCCCATGCTTGGGCTGCAGTAAACGCTAACTTTCGTTTCTCGTCGGCTGTGAGAGGTCGGTTTGGTTTATACCCCAGATCGTGCTCTGCCTCGGCCCAAGCGTGTTGGAAGAGCGTTCGTATTTGAAGCTCAAAGACCTTCGGGAAGTTTCCGCGCGGATCGGAAGGTAAGAACCGGATTTGTGCAACTTTAAGACAAGGCAGGAAAAACGTGGCACTGTGCCTGCGGGCGTATTGGCGCCTTCGTCAATACGACCGAGGTTGCGCTCGAGAGTTTCTGAAGGTTATGAACTGCTCCGCCGCATAGCCTCTAATTCTTCCGGCAGGGGCCGCGCGATGATTTCGTAGAGGGATAGTAGCCGCTTTGCCATCACGGCCGCGTCACCTTCGGAGAGCTCCACGCCGTACTCGGCTTTGATAATGTCTTGGAATTCCCGGATGTCTTGTGCGGTGAATTCCATTTGAGTGATTGGGTCGTCATCCGGTCGCATCTTTAAACTGTATAAGCGCCAACCCGCGTACCAAAGACTGGGAGATGGGCCGGGAACGCGCATTTCCCAGTCTTTGTTGAAGGGCGACCTTCCGCACAATTGAAGCGTGGATGATGGAATTCCAGAAGAGCGTTCAGCCTCGGTGGCGGTGTCGTTCATCGCCGGCGCATCGGTTGTCGAAACCGTATATCGGCCTCGTGTCGTAAGCACCGCGTTTGCCGCAAAGACGGGCGAGCTCGTCGAGATCGTTCCCCGCTGGAAAACCGATCACACGACCTATGTCCCGATCCGCCCCTCAAACAACCTGATTCGGCACGGCGCCCTTCTGTTTCCGTCGGAACCGATCGAATACGGCGATATCGATAAGCTTCTCGCGGAGATCGAATGCCACATAAGCAGGTATGTTTCGCTCCCGCGACATGCTGTGGTCGTGTCGGCGGCGTACGTGCTGCTGACGTGGCTCTATGATGCCTTTAACGAGCTCCCGTATCTGCGCTTCCGGGGCGATTACGGCACCGGCAAAACACGGGCGCTCTCGGTCATCGGCTCGCTTTGCTACAAGGCGTTCTTTGCGAGCGGCGCCTCGACGATCTCGCCGATCTTCCATACGCTCGACACCTTCAAGGGCACCCTCATCTTCGACGAGGCGGATTTCCGCTTCACCGACGAAAAGGCGGAACTCGTCAAAATCCTCAACAACGGCAACGCCCGAGGCTTCCCGGTGCTGCGAACGCACGTCTCGGCCACGAAGGAATTCAATCCGCGGGCCTTTGCCATCTACGGCCCGAAGATCGTCGGCATGCGGCGCTCATATGAGGACCGGGCGCTCGAGAGCCGGTTTCTCACCATTGAGATGGAGCCCGGCCGGTTCGCCGGCGTCCCAATCAACCTTCCCGAATCGCAAAAGGACGAAGCTCTGGGGCTTCGAAACAAGCTGCTGCTGTACCGCCTGAAAAACCGGCTGGCGGCCAAGCTCGACCCCGAGCTTGCGGATGAGGCACTTGAACCGCGGATGAACCAGATCTTATTGCCGCTCTTGTCGGTGCTACCAGATCCCGAGCGCCAGGCGCTCATTCTCGAAACCGCCCTAACGCTCCATGCGAGCTTGCTATCGGAGCGCAGCGGCAGTTCCGAGGGACAGGTCCTATCCGTTCTGGCGCGATTGCATGCGCAGCCGCGCGAGGGCGCGTTGTCGGTGGGGGAGATAGCAGACGCGTTCCGGCAGGAGTTCGCTTCAGAATACGAGCGACCGATCACCAATCGCTGGGTCGGCTCGATACTCCGGCGGCTCGGCATTGCGCTCTACAAGAGCAACGGCGTGTTTGTACTGCTGCCGGGCCAGGGCGCGCGCATTGAAGCCTTGTGCCGGCGATATGGGATCGAACAGCCGGCAGACGTCGAGGGGACCGTTTAGGGAGTTAGGGAGATAGGGAGCAACGCAAAGGGTATCCATCGCTGGATACCCTTTGCGTTTTGGACCCGCGGTTGCGAGACGATCGGCGGTCCGCAGCACCCACATCATCTCCCTATCTCCCTCCGTCCCTGAAATGTGCCACTGCCGCACATTTCCCAGTCTTTTGCGACGGAGACTTTCACGCGAACATAGAGAAGACCGATGGTGCACCTTAGACACCATCGGCTAGTTCTTTCGCACTATGTCGCTGAAAGTTCATTGTTACCTGCGGACCCTCAGGCGCGGCTGGGGACTGACGCAGGAAGAAGTGGCCGCCTTGTTGCCCAAGGCGAGCCACACACGGGTCTCGCGCGTCGAAAGGGAACTCGTCTCTCCCAACGCAGGGGAGATCATAGCATATGGGCTGATTTTCGGCCTGCCGGCGAGCAAGATATTCGCCCGCTTCCAAGCGAAGATCGAGGAAGTGGTGGTCGAACACAGCTATCGTCTCCATAAGCGTGTGGAGGGCGATGAGACGCGGTTGGGACGCCGGAAACGCGAGCTCACGGAGAAGATGCTCGCGCGGGCAATCGTACATACTAAGCGCCACAACGTATGACGGAAAACTCTCGCGGAGAGCTGGTGCTCTCGCTCTCTCCGGCCGTACGTGGGTATGCCTTCGCGCTCTTTGCCGGACCGCTCACGCCCGTTGATTGGGGCACCAAAGAGGTTCGCGGACCCGAGAAAAATGCGCGCTCGCTCGAAGCCGCGAAGCGCCTCATCGAGCGGCACCAACCCGACGTTTTGGTGCTTGAGGATCATATTGCGGACGCTCGTCGGCGGAGGGACCGCGCCCGCCGCCTACTGCGGCTCATCAAAAGCCACGCGGACAGTCAGGCCCTCGAGGTCTACACCTTCACACGAAGTCAAGTTCGGCAGAGCTTCAGCGGGGTTGGCGCCGTGACAAAGCACGAAATTGCCCAAGCCATCGCCTCTCACGTCGCCGAGTTTGAGCCGCTGCTGCCGCGGCCGCGCAAGCGGTGGGAATCGGAATTCGAGCGCATGGGCATATTCGAAGCAGCGGCACTCGCGATTACGTTCTACTGCCAGGCCGGGTTCCGCGTCGACTTCGCGGCATAGCCAAGGTTCTCCCGCGACTGCTGGGCTCGAATGGTCGAGCTCGGTTCACGCGGGAGAACGGCATGGAAGAGGACGTTCGCGATCAAACGAAGGTCGGCCGCATTCGTCACCTGAACGACCTGCTGCGCTGCAAGGGTCTGGGCGGCCAGGTAATGGTCACCGCCGGACTCGACGCATTGGGCGATGAGAAGCTTGCGCGAGTGCTGCAAGAGGTTGCGGCGTTCACGGCGTTTAGCGGCGACAACGATCCGCATGGCGAGCGCGATTGCGCGACGCTCACGGTCGATGGAATCCGGATCATGTGGAAGATCGACTACTTTGATCGAAGCCTAAACCTTCGTTCGCCCGATCCGTCGGACCCCGCCGTCACTTCGCGCGTTCTGACGATCATGCTCGCTCACGAATATTGAGCGCATGGCACCCCGCACACGCGGGGTGCCTTCTTCTGTCCTCCGGCTTCACACCATGTGCCGGCGCGGCACATTTCCCAGTCTTTCTGGGGACCACATCGGGCCCCACACTCGATAGTGGATCGGCTCTTTGTCACGCCGCACCACCGCGCGGGCTAGCCCCAGCGGTTTCATTCCTACATCCCGCAACCCTCGATCCGCGTGCCGGCAGAGAAATCTGCCGCCATCGGCTCGACCATATGGAGAGTTCCATGTCGCTCAAGACCGTACCCGTGTCGTCTCTGTTGCCGCCCAAAGGCAACCCGAGGCGGACCGTCGATCCCGCGCACATCGCGGGGCTCGCCCAGAGCATCAAGATCGACGGCGTGCTCCAAAACCTCGTCGTGCATAAGGAAGGCGGCAAGTACCGCGTCGTCTCCGGCAAGCGCCGGTTCCTGGCGTTGCAGCTTCTCCGAAAGAAGAAGGAAATCGCCGGCGACTACAAGGTGCCGGTCGAGGTGAAGAAGGACCTCGCCGATGGCGATGCCCTGCGTCTCGCCACGGTTGAGAACGTGCAGCGCGAACAACTGCATCCGCTCGACGAGGCCGAATCGTACGGCGCTCAGCTCCAGAACGGCGGCACCGTCGAGGACATCGTCGAAAAGACGGGCCTCGGCAGCCAGACGGTCAAACGCCGGCTGGCGCTCGCCAACCTCTGTTCTGAAGCCAAGAAGGCTCTGCGCGCGGGAAGGGTCACGCTGCGCGTCGCCGAGGCCCTAACGCTCGGCACGCAGAAGCAGCAGCAGATGATCCTGGAGCACCCCGAGCAAGAACTCGAGGCCGAGGGCATCAGGGACACGCTTCTCGGCGGCAAGCCCACGGTCGCGATGACGATCTTCCCCAAGGAGAAATACACGGGGAGCTTCACGACCGACCTCTTCGCCGAAGACGAGACGACGTTCTTCGACGACGTCGACCAATTCCTGGCCCTCCAGAAGGAGGCCGTCGAGGAACTGGCGCAGATGCATCGAAAGTCGGCGGCCTGGGTGGAGGTCTTCAACCTCCATACCGTGCCGTGGTGGCAGTACCGGGAGGCCACGAAGAAGGAGCGCTCGCGCTCAGGCGTGGTCATCAACCTGCATCCATCCGGATCGGTCGAGATCCGGAAGGGCTTGATCAAGCACGAGGTGAAGGAGGAGGTGGCCAAGGAGACGAGGCACACACCCGTCGCTCCCAAGGAACGCCCGGCCTTCACGGCCCCGCTCCTGCGCTACGTCGCGCACCACAAGAGCGCAGTCGTGCAGGCGGCGCTCCTGGGGAATCCCCGAAAGGCCAAGGAGGTGGCGGTGTTGCTGCTGCTTCTCGGCACGCGCGGGGGACCCTCCGTGAAGCTCATCCCGCATCCGTGTCTGCGGGGCCTGCGCGAGCAGCAGAGCTCCTGTCGTGCGTACCGGGAGCTCAAGGCAGCAGCGGTCGTACTTGCCGACCGTCTCTCACTTCGCCGCGGCGGCAACGGCGAGAAGGCGCCAGGCAGCATCGAGCGACTGCTCTCGGAAGACATCACCGACGCCGTGGTATCGGCGCTCGGAAAGATGCCGGAGGAGGATCTCGATCGTTTGCTCGTCCTGCTCCCCTTGCTGTGCTTCGGGCAGGACGGGGAGGCGGCCGATACGGACGCGGAAAGCTTGTTCAACCGGGTCGCTGCCGATCTCGCCCTCAACATGCGGGATTGGTGGACACCGGAAACGGCTTTCCTGTCCGCTCTGCGCCGGGAGCAGTTGCTCACGGTCGCCGAGGAATGCGGTGCCGCGGCTCGCTTCACCGGCATCAAAACCTGGTCGAAGACCGAGTTGGTGCAGGGTCTCGCTCGGGAGTTTGCCGGAGCAGTCGCTCCGGACGCGCAGGGTGGCACGGAAGCCCAAACGTCGCGTACCTGGCTCCCGGGTCTCCTGCGGTTCCCGGCACGCGAGGGCATCACCGTCAAATCTTAGGGCGAGTGATCCTACGCCGCTCCACACGTGGGGCGGCGTTTCTTTCTCCGCGATATCCCAACGCACGTCTCGATGAGCCGGTGCAGCACATTTCCCAGTCAAGGACAGTCCCTTCCCCCGCATGCGGGAGCGCCGAAGCGTTCGACGTTCCCGCGATGTTGGAGGAAGGATCATGGAAGAGGATGCGTATCATCACGAAAGCGTTTACCACCGAATCACCGAGCAGATCGCAGCGGCAATCGCCGCCGGCGCGCCTCGCTACGAGATGCCGTGGCACCGCAGCGGCCCCGGCTGCGCACGTCCCGTCAATGTGCTGACGAACAAACCGTACCAGGGCATCAACGTTCTCGCTCTGTGGGTGGCGGCACAGGCCCGCGGCTTCGCTACCGGCATGTGGGCAACGTACCGGCAGTGGAGAACGCTCGGCGCCCAGGTCCGTAAGGGCGAGAAGGGAAGCACGATCGTCTTCTACAAGAAACTCGAGGGGGCGCCGCAGGACGAGGAAGCACCTGAGGACAAACCGGAGACCCGCCTGGTCGCTCGGGCATCCGTCGTCTTCAACGCCGCCCAGGTTGAAAACTGGGTTGCGCCGGAGCCGGCGGGTGAGCGCAACCCCGCCCTCGTGCTCGAGCGGGCGGAGTGCTTTGTTCGATCGATCGGGGCCGACATACACGAGGGCGGCGAGATCGCCTGTTATCGGCCGCACGCCGATTACATCCAGATGCCGCCGCGGTCGGCGTTTCGGGGCACCAGCACGAGCACGCCGACGGAGAGCTATTACGCCGTTCTCTTCCACGAGCTCACGCATTGGACGGGGCACACGAGCCGCCTCAACCGGGATTTCTCGGGGCGGTTCGGCAACGAAGCCTACGCAATGGAGGAGTTGGTCGCTGAGCTCGGCGCGGCGTACCTGTGCGCCGATCTTGAAGTGGCCAACAGCCCGCGGCCCGATCACGCGGCCTATGTCGCGGGCTGGCTGCGAGCCCTCGACAACAATTCCCGGGCCATCTTCATTGCGGCCGGGAAGGCGAGCGCGGCAGCGGCGTATCTCGCCGACAAAGCGCAGCCGTCCGGAAGTTCTTCGGGAAGTTCATGAGTTATCTCACCTCGGCACAACGTCGGGGTGTTTTTTGATGCTCCACGCCGATCTATCCTTCGGCAGATCAACTACTTCGACCGCAGCCTCGAATATCACTCCCCCGATCCCGCTGACCCGACCGTCACCGCCCGGGTCATGACGGTGGTGCTTGCCGGAGAGTATTAGGCAAGCGCAACACCCCGCCTCAGCGGGGTGTTTTTCTTACTTTTGCCGCCTTGGCGGTACGTGAGTAACTGCAATCCCGTAGCGAAGCTCTCACAAAGTGTGTCGGGGCTTCTTTTATCCCAAGCGCATGACGCTTAATAGCCCCCACACTGCTTCGCAGGCAATAAATACCACGATCGGAATCAACAAAATACCTGCCCAGCGACGCAATTCCATCCGCGTGCTCTCTGCTTTTTTAAGCAAAGAGGCCACACCAAGAATCACAGCAACAGGTGTCGTGAAAACTGCCAGACCGATCGATATCCATGAGATTACAAGTATTGTCGTGATAGCCATATACCATAAATAATTTTACCATGACGCCCGTGAACCTGCCCGAGTTATCCACAGAGTCTTCGGAATGAGTAATGAACAGCTCTCTTAGCGGTCTTGGCTGGCTTGGAAATCCCGGATGGCATTTGCGATTGCCTCAGTCGCCAACTGATTCGGGCTGTGATGGCACGCGTTACCCAGTGCTGCGCTAACAAGTTCGAATGCCTTTGCGTCTGCGCGTACAGCACCCTCTTGATGAGCTGCGGTATATCCAGTCGCCCAAGCAATCATCATCATGGACCGCAGGAGTTTTTCTGCATTGTTTGGATTGGCAGCATCAGCAAGAAAGTCGTTACATCTATATCCACCCAAACTCATAGGCTGCTGTGCATCAACGCCTCCACTATAAGCGATAATGCCGAAGAACACGGCTGCCAGCCAGCGAACGGGGAAAAATTTCTTTCCGCGCTTCATCATTGTGCTCCCGCAAAAAAGTTGTAGAGCGTATCACCGATCGCAGTCCCAGCTGCATTTACCGCGTCGAGCTCAAGAATATGCGCGCCAAACACCACCGTATCGGCCGATTGCATACCGATATCGATCACTTGTGATATGCCTGGAGCATCCCCCGTGAGTTTTGACATACCAGTCTCACCAACTGAGAAAATTAGGTTTTTGCCGCCTTCCGCTATATTTCCCTGCGCAACAGCCTGAATATCGTTGTACGAATCCCGTACTTGTAAAATCTTGTCTGCGACCGTTGCTGCAGGAATTCCACCTTGGTTCACAGCGAGTGCGATGATTACAAGTTCCTCGACATCGTTCTTGATGTCCGCGACGTTTTGCTGAATTTGGCTATTTGATGCTAACTGGAATTCAATCTGCGTGAACAAGTTCGAAGTCTGAGGAGGCGGCAACCCGGCCATAAATGATAGCGCGGGCTGCTCAGGAACGTTTTCTCCCCCAAGAGGCTTTAGGTCCGCAGTTTGCTTCTCGACTTGATTTAAGATTTCCTGCGTTTGCGATGAAGAACTGGAACTGCTACTGCTCGATGAGCTGCCTACGGTAAAATTCACGTTCGTCGCTGACGGGCTGCTCGCCGTCTGCCATTGCAGCGACGGATAGCCATTGTTTACGGCGGAATTGATTGTCCATACGGCAGGATCAAACCCAGACTGCAAACCTCCTTTTAAGGCCGTAGTGGTCAGGCCGGTAGAATCAGCAATGAAGCCAGATCCAGCCCCGGTTGCGGGAGCGTCGGTAGCTTTCCCTGTCGTCTGGACATCCCAATAGGAGTGAATAACCGAGGTTGGCCCGAGCGAGCCAACGGTTGCTGAATTAAAAGCAACGAGGCCGCCCGAGTCCGTGTTTATCGCCGTGACCGCACCCGTGGCATAGGAGTCACGCACGACCCCGTTGTTGTGACCGACAAGACCGCCGACTGAATTCTGTTGAAAACTCGGCGTGACGCTCTCAGTCGCCGGCCCCGTCGCGTAGGATGCATCGATTAGGGCGTCGTTCTGCCCCACCAAACCGCCGGTTGAGCCGCTGTGGCTACCCAACGTATGTACGACGGTTGCACTTGCGTAGCTTTGCGATATGACGTTGCTGCCGTCAATTTCGCCATTTATTCCCACAAGCCCGCCTGCCGCACCAGATTGCACTGAGGCAGTGATCGTTCCTGACACATAGCTTTGCTTAATCGTTCCGTCGTTTTGACCGGCCAGTCCACCTACGAAGGGGACAGAGCCGGTTGCCGTGACGGCGACATTTGTAAGTCCGAGATTGCGTACCGTTCCGCTGCTGCCGATAAAGCCGAATAAGCCGACATCCGTCGCCGACGAGTTAATTGTCAGGGCGTCGATCGCGTAATTCGATCCAAGACCGCCGTTGCCATCAAGAATTCCGCCGAAGGACGTCGTCGAATTGCCGATTGGCGAAAAATTGCTGATCGGCGACGCACTGAAGCTTTTACCGAGTGCGTAATCGCCGGACAGGTTGTTCTGAATGTTCTGCAAATCATAAACGGCATTGACCAGCATGTAGGCGGTTAGCTGGTTCGAGACGCCGCCATTGGTCGAGACAGCCGAGGCATAGCTCACGGGGCTCGTGTAGCTCGTTGAATTGACCACGCTGCTGGCGGGATTGTCCGAGGGGTCGTAATAGACCGAAACCGTACCGGTGCTGCCTGAATAATTGATCTTTCCCGTACCGCTGAACGTCACGCTGCCAGTCCCGATGCCGCTGTTGTCGGCCCGCAGCGAGAGGTTTCCCGATCCTGTATTGGAAATCGTTGTCCCGGTATCGACGGTGATGTTGCGATAGGCGCTCAAGGTGAGGGCGCTGCCATTGCTCCAGGAGATGTTGGAAGAGACTTCGATGTCACCGGTCTGGCTACCACTCGATCCGGTGTTTACCGTGACGTTTCCAAGCGCGAGCGCATTCTGTAGCGTCGAGACCGACAGCACAGAGTTGTCACTCGTCGGGGTAAGCGTCGTATCCCCTGAGGATGGCAGCGTTGGCGCACTGCCGCTCGCCGCGATTGTCACGTTCTCCGGGTCGAGCAGGAGCGTGCCCCAATTTCCCCTGGGCGCCGTTAGATTTACCGCGCCGAGGAAGTTGAGCAGCCTATGCCCGGAAACCTCGACGTAGCCGCCGTTACCGCCCTGCGCCCCGCCGCGCGCCGAGATCGTTCCTTGGAAATTGGTGGTTTGATCCGACCACACGGCCACCCGACCGCCATTGCCAGTCGTGACCGCATCGGCGTCGATGCTGGCGCCGGAGGCAATCGTGGTCGTCCGGGCGTTTCGCTCCGGGCCCGTGCCGTGGAAATTGCCGCCGACAAACGCCGTGCCACCGCCGACGTCGCCCGCCACGTTGACGTTGGCACCGCGGTTAAGCGCGACCTGTGCTCCCAACACCTTCACCGTGCCGCCCACTTGGCCGGGGCCGGTTCCCGAGGCGTCGAGCGCTCCGGCAACCGCCACGCCGCCGCCTGCGCCGCCGTCGAGCACGATCTGGCCGCCGTGCTGCGTCACGGCGCGGGCCTCGATGACTCCGGTCGTGTTGATGGCCTGATCGACGACGTGCCTCGCCGTGTCGGCGCCGATCCACACCGTGCCGCCCTCGGCATTGATCGTGCCGGTATTGGTGACGAGCGCACCCGAGGGCGTTGCCTGCACAACTGCCGTCGTTGGCAGCGCAAACTGGATGAGCTGGTCGCCATAGAGGTCGAGCGCGAAAGCACTGCCCGAGGCGAGCGTGACCCTGCCAAGCCGCGCGGCAATGACGCCGTCGTTGCGGACCCAGGGCGCCACGAGCCCGACCAGGCCGCCTTCAGCCGCCGTGATCGTGCCTTGGTTGACGATGCCGGCCGCGGGCTTGCCGGGGATGGTGAAATTGAACCGCCCGGCCATGAAATCGGCGTTCGGTATGTCGTGGGTGGTGGCGATGAGGCCGTTGACATCGATCCGCGCGCTTGAGGTGAACACGACGCCATTGGGGTTGACCAGGAAGACCATGCCGTTGGCGGAGAGCTGTCCCGCAATGGTCGATGGGTCGCCGCCGATGACGCGGTTGAGAACGACGGAGGACGATGAGGGCTGCTGGAAACGCACCGATTCGCTTGCGCCGATGCTGAAGCTCTGCCAGTTGATGATGGCCTTGTCGCTTAGCTGGTTGATCCTGAGGGTATTCGGCGCGGGCTGGGAGATCGTGGCGCTGCCGCCCACGACGGTGCCGCCCTGCGGGTTGGCCTCGCCGCTTCCGGGCGCCAGGAGAAGCGCAATCGTCGCCGTGGCGATTCGGGCAATGTTCTTTGTCATTGCTCAGTACCTCGCCGCGAGCCGAAAAAACGCGCGCCAGCCTTTGTTGCCGTTGACCGCAGGATTGCGCGTCAGCGGCTTGTCCATTTCGGCGGCGCTCGTGAGGTACTCGGTGAGGCCCAGACGAAAGCCGAAACCGGCGGAAGCGCCGGATTGATCGTTCGGGGTTCCGGCTGCGGCGATGCGGCTAAAAACCTTGCCGATGTCGTAATAGGTGAAAAGCTCCGACGATTGGATGAGATCGACCGGGATATCGGGCGCGTAGCGCAGCTCGACGCTGCCGGCGAACCCGGAATCGCCCGTCAGCTCCGACGGATCATAGGCACGGCCGAACGGCTCACCGCCGAAGGAAAATTGCTCGGAAGCGGGCAGGGGATCGGCCGAAATCTGGCCGATGGCTTGCGCCAGGACGGAGAATCTTCGAGGCAGGGCCTGCAACCGCGAAGCGCGGAAATTGAGCTTGGTGAAATCGGTCTTGGCGCGGGTGCGGCTCGGGATCGGGTTGTTGTCGGGGGTCGCGGCAAGGATCGGCAGGCCGGTGCCGATGTCGAGCCCGAATTGCGAGATGCCGCGCCACGCATCGGAAAAATCGTAGGAACCCGAGAGCGTGAGCGATCGGACGCGGTCGTCGGCCGTTCGTGCGTTGAGTTCATCGGTCGTCGTGTTGCGATACGTGAACATGGCGCTGGCGCTGAAATTCTGATCGCGCGACCGGATGAACGGGTGGGAGACGGTCGCGGTGAACGACGTGTCGCGTCCCTGCACATCCAAAGAGGCAAGAACATCGCCCGGATTGGTTTTGACGTAGGTGAAGCCAACGCTGGCCTTGGTCCCTTCGCTGTCGAGCGTTTCGTCGTGGTTGAAGTGATAGTACTGAAGGTTGCCGGTATCCTGCGGCGTGAGGACGATGTTCACGGCGGAACGCTCATAAAGCCTGAGCGCGCTGTTGAGGCCGCTCGCCATGTTGAGTTGGATTGGCCCGAGCGAGGCGGTGCCGCGATTATCAAGGCCGATCTGGGCGTCGAAGGGCTTGTTCTGGAGAATGACGACCAGCGTTGCGGCGCCCGGATTATCCGCCGAGGGCTCGAATACCGATTTGACCGAAGCTCCGGCGAGATCGCCCGCCAAGAGCAGATAGCGCTCCAAGACGGATAACTGGAGCGGGCGGGATTCCTTGATCTTCTCGCCGTAGTCCTGAAAGAGTTCCGGCCTTCCTTTTATCTCGCCGTCGATCCGCACCTTATCGACGTATCCCTCGATGACGGCGATCTGGGCGATGCCGTCCTTGATCGTCTGCGGCGGGACATAGGCGCGCGACAGGATGTAGCCGTCGTTGCGGTATTTGGCAGTGATGGCGTCGGCGATCTTGTAGAGATCGGCGACCGTGATGTCCTTGCCGAGCTGATCCTTATAGAGCGGCAGGAAATCCGCGTCCTTGTACACGGTCGATCCGGTGACCTGGAGAGCCGAAAGCGTGAAGTGGATCGCCTCCGCCTCTGCTGGCGCGAGCCGCTTCTCCGGCACGGTCGGAATGAGGATGGGCTCAAGCGTCGATTTCGGCGAAGGCGGCGGCTGAAAGCGGCGCTCGATTTGACCCGGTTGCGCCGAACCGGGGAGATTCTGCTGCGCCAAAGCAACCCTCGGCAATGCGCAGCCGGCCATCAGAAGCGCTCCGATGAGCGCGAGGGGTCTCCAGGATTCCCGCATCATTCCCCCGCCGCAGCGCACGATTGTCTCGATTAGAATCCCTGGAGCTGTCGCAGCAATTCCTTGATGTTTTCTTGGATCGACTTTTCGTTTGCGATGCGCAAGCGCTCGATCGCGATAGCAGAATCGGAGAAGGTCGCCGTTCCAGTGGCAGTTATCGGATAGTCTTTACTGTTGCCGCCACCGGTCAGTTTGTAATCGACCGTCGATTTCACGTCCAAGGTGATGCCGATCCACGGCTGATCGAGCGATTGCAGGTCGGCGCTCAAGGTGAAGCTTGGGTTTGATCCGGGAGGGGCGAGGTATCCGACGACCGAAAGACTTTCTTCGAGCGCTTTTTTGAAGGACGCGTTATCCACCTTCGACATCCACAAGGGATTGGTGTCCTGCCCTCCGGAGACATCCCCGACGGTGATCGCGCCTTTGAGTGTCGGGTTTGGCGTCCCCGCATCGGAGGGCAAAACCGTCATGCCTTGATAGGTTGCCGGTGACGCGCAGGCGGCGACCGCCAATGCGCCCGCAACGGCGCCGATCCTGGCAAATCTGCCGAATATCATTTTTCCCCCATCTCGCGCGGTTTCTTGTTATTTGGCGTGGTAACACGCCACGGAAATGCTTTGCTTAATGAGAAGTTAACTATAGCGGCAGCACCGGCTAGACTCAACCAGTGCGCGTGTACCGGTGTTTTGAGAAAGCAAAGAGCGCTGAAGGGTGGAAATTGATTTTCACACGGCTGAAATTTCTGGGTGTCAGTAGCATCTTTCTTTTTAAGAATTACATCGGGCTCGATAACAACAATCGCTTCGAACCGGCATTTCAGTTGCTGCTCGACCTTTGGCAACGTGTCGGTTCAGAAGCCAATCTCATAAACATCCGTGAATTTTAGGGGGAAGGCATAGGTTACGCCCTTGTTGCAAACCGGACCTTGCGTGGTAATTTCGCATGTTCAATCGAAAATCATTTGTATTAGCGAGTGCTCTTTGGCCGATAGTCAGACGGAGAAAATCCGGGAATTCCTTTTCTCTGAGCTCGAGCGGCTCGTTGAGGAATATCAAGAATTGGAATCAGTGGATGGCAATCCAGGATTCGAACAACAATACGGCGACCATATCGATATGGCGCCAGCTGATTATGATTTGGTTGTAACCATCGCCCATCGAATGAACTGTTCTGCAGCCGTTGCGCTTGCGGCGGCTCTGGAGCTTCGCCTTTTGTATCCCCAGTATGAGATTGTGTTTCCGCCATATAGAAAGAATTAGAGCCATCTACGGGTAAGTAGATGGCTCTAGGTATGTTCTTCCGGTCCACGCAGCTCAGGGGACAAAAACTTCAGTTTCTTTCCCGGTGCTTTTACTCCGAAGGACGACGGTAGAATCTGGGTTCGTTACTGCCTCAAGCAGGTTGATCGCCTGCCGCAAGATTTCACTGTCCGACGCCCCGCCACGTTTTGCCTTCAGCGCCTCCAATCGGACGGAGAAACTTTCCGGCATCGTGATGTTGCGCCGTACAACTCGCTCTGCACTGCCTTTCCGCATACGAAAATCTCCTTTCCGAGACCAATCTGGGCCTCATCTGCATGCGCTCAATGCGCACTGAATGCGTTGGGTGTGGTTTGCCGCAGAAATTTCCTGACAGCAATAAAAATTGCTTGAATCGTCAGGAAAATTTCTAAGGAACTATGTCCTGTTCCAGTAATATTTTCCCTCATTGGGAAATTTTGTCAAACATCGGGAAATATTTCCTAGAAGAGGTCATTGTGGGTTGGCCTGCGTACTGGATGCGCATTTTATACACCGCCGGGTAAAAATTTCCTTAACAGCGCATCGGCGATACGCTTTTGCCGGCGAGTGTGCCAGGTCGGCAACAGCGGCGGGCTCCGTTGAGCAAAACCGAGACTAATTTCAATCCTAGGAAATTATTTCGACTTGCAATGCGCGTTAAATACGTATTTAATGACGAGACTGCTCGAGGCAACCGCACCGAGCACGCTTTGAGGAGAAGCAGGCATGACTGCTCAACCCTGCGGACCTTGGATAAGGGGCCCGCCGAATCTGAACGGAAAGGAAGGGATGTAGATGAAGGGCAAATGGCGACGGCGATCGAGAAATAACACGGGTCAAGGCATTTCGCTCTTGCGCTTGCTGAGGACCGTAGCGTCGATACTGGTCGAAATCGTAGCGCTGACTCGTTCTGGTGTTTTGTAGAGACCAGACGACGTGTTCGGGGGGCTCCTCTCTAAGAGGAGCCCTCTTCGTTTTGTTTGACGCCGATTAGGGGACCGTTTTCGCGCTTTGCCGCAGTGCCCAAGGTGGTGGTCTCAATGTGACCCACACTACTATCGTGAAGAAAGGTGTTTACGAGCTGTTGGACGTGTCCTGGTGATTTGCAGATCCACCGCACGAAAATGTCCCATGGGCCAAGGGTCGTATACACCTCAACCGCCTCATTAATTTGCGTGATTTGAGCGAGGAGGTTTTCCGCCGCCTCCGTCTGTTGTTCTTTCATACGTATCAAGCTGACGGCGTGTGTGCTGTATCCAAGCGATTCGTAATCGATGCTGACCGTGAATTTTTTAATGATCCCCGTACGGGAGAGCTCATCAATACGCTTACTTAGGCTCGACTCACTGATGCCAATTTGTTTTGCTATCTGCTTCCGCGGCCGGTCAGCGTTCTCAGACAAATTTTTGACTATTTGGATGTCGGTCTCATCGACCACGGCTCCCTCCCAGCTAAATTTCTTGTTCGATCACAGATCTTAGCTCGGTCAGTGATATTGTTTCTCCAACAATCAATTCTAATCAAAGATGGGAAATAATGGACCCAGAAAGGTTGCGACGACAAAAGAAAACCCCGCTGGGGCGTGGTGATCTCCGCTACACCTAATTGTGTTAACTCTCTGACCTACAATGTCTATCTGACAGCCTCAAAATCTGTTGCTTGCAAAGACTGACCGCTGCTACGCATCGCGGGCGGTGGTTCGGTTCCCGTTTAAGTCCTAATTTATACGGGTAGCCGTGAGGGTAGGGGCATTGACGGCGCAAAGTTTTGCCAATAGACCTCGCCGGTTAGGTGACCAATGGGACTCCGCCCCTGGCACCAGCCCCCTAAGTATTTGATTTTTCGTCGTTTTCTCCGAACAATTCGATTCCCACTTTCGGCATGCGACAGAGAAATCGTGCGTTCTTCTCGCCTTAAACACGCTTATCTGCGCAGGACTTA
>Ga0307374_10007254_pt1 | contig 16987 bp, 8 predicted proteins | sample OX3MG_FD_202532 | JGI IMG/M metagenome (GOLD analysis project Ga0307374, IMG submission 202532) | Soil microbial communities from Risofladan, Vaasa, Finland - OX-3 | ecosystem: Environmental > Terrestrial > Soil > Coastal area > Acid sulfate soil | place: Finland: Risofladan, Vaasa | collected... | reverse complement strand
ATCAACCCTATGTGATGAAAAAATCCGTTGTCCCCGAAACGTAAAGTCCAATCCCATGAGAGCCGCCATGAGTAATGGTTTATATTTTAGAACTTACAAGTTGGGTTAAGACCGATGGATTGATCCAATTTAAATGTAGCATTCATGGCCCTGTAATTAGGATTAAAAAGAAATACATATCCTTGGTCATTAATAATGGCAGAACTACCGTCAACATGCCCGACCATCGGCTGACCAATGATAGGCCTAAGTTTTCGCATGTATTTAATGTGCTTATCAGGCCAGTCAGTCCAATAATGAAGCCACTGCTTGTCCTTATTTGAAAAATATTTTACTTCATTAGTATCCCGGGCAGGTATATAGTTCATGACAAGATTAAAGGGGCCAGTACCAATCGCTGATAAAACGGAATATTTCCAACCCATATAATCCCAATCCCGGATGCGAAATGGTGTTCGCATTAATTTTCCATCTCTATTAAAACGTTCAGTTTGATGGGTCATATAACCCGGTATGAGCTGCACCGGAGTAAACTGAGTCATTCGATACCACCAGGCAGCATATCGCTGGCGATCAGCGGAAACCCGATCCCAACTTAAATCCGGGAAAGCATTGAAACTCTGTGCGTCCAAGGCAAGGAAGGATATACGTAAGCAATCAATCCGATACCTTTTGATGCAGCGTAATGAGTCATATCTTGCACTATAGACGGTACCGGATCTTTATCGGGACTCCACTCACCTTTTCTAATTTTTTGTCCTAAACCTAACCAAAGTACATTTTCCCAACCCCAGGAATCTCTATTTTGATCCAGGCTGGATAAGCTACTATTAGCGGGACTATATAATAAATAATTATTTCCGAGTGCAGCCGTCTGATCAATAATTCTCTTGTAAACTTTTCTTCCTTTGGGAGTAGCTACATCTATCTGGTAATCATTCAGGGTCCATCCTACCTCTATATGCAAACTTGAATCTGGTTTATACAATAAGAATTTTTCAATGCAATCAGACAAGGCTTTAATCTCATTATAATCAATTTGAGGATTTCTGTTATTAGCTGTATCAGGCCGTTGCAGGTATTCCCAATCAGGGATCATATTGACCGGAAATGTTTGACCGCTCAACTTATAGGTCCCAATAACAGCCTGATCGCTTTTGAAAGTCCCATAACTTGCATGCCAATCCATCTCGGGCGAATATTTTACTGATATATTTTCACCATCACGATGCCATTGCATAAAGGGATTTTGCAAATCAAAGAAAACACCATAAGAAGGCGGCTCATTTTCATTGTCTGTAAGTCGCAAAAAAGCCCCGTATTTGCCGCCTTCGGGTAAATATTCTTTGGAAATATTATTAGAAATATTACCTCGAAACATTACAATCTCATGCACTCGATATACAGAATCACCTTTTACATTTATAAAAAGCTGTTTGCTAACAAAACGCCAATCATCTTTGAGTTGGTAAACCACTTTCACCTCATACTGTCCTTTTGTAAATTGATAGGTAACTGAGTTATTACTTTGAGACTTTTTTACATCCTTGATTAAGGAGCCATCAATAATATCATTATCAATTTTTATTTTAAATTGTTTTGCAATTAAATGGATGGTTTTATTAAGCTGTTTATCGTAAATATCAACTATGCGCCTATCATTAAATGTCACAGTAAGGTATTTATTTTCTAAATCTATATTTTCCGATTGCGCTGTCCTACCTTTTATTTTTATTATCTCTTTCTGTTGGTAGAATTTATTATTATAATTCAACCTTGAAATAGCGGGTAAGCTGCAACATAACAAAATTGTAAGGCAACTGATTCTATAAAAGGTTCCTGTATGGACTTGCAAAAAGTCTTTATTATTTTTTTGGGGAAATATATTTTTCATGACACTGTTATAAAAAATGGAATACCAAAACCAAATAGTATTTATGTATTCAAAAGATTTACCCTTAAACGCTTTAAATCAGAAAACCACATTTCTTAGCTTTTAATGTGAGGCATTTAAGGGAAAAATAAATTATTATTTTATAAACCATATTTTAAATATTAAACTAATTATGGTATTCTGGTTTTTGTTTCTCTGTTTCATCAATAATTTATATGTCAGGTTTTGGTTCACTAAGATATTATACGTTAAGAAAAACAGCACAAAATGGCAAAACCAAAAATTGTAACAATTGATTTTAATTTGCCTATATGTGTTCATTCTTGCGGCTCAGGAGTCGAAAGAATTTTATCCAAGGTAGCAAGGTCTAACTCCTGTGAAGGTTTGAACGAGTTCGAACTCGCATAATCATAAAGGCTTTTCAGGAATGCAGCCGTTTCAGGCAGCTTCTCATCCCTGAGATTAAGGCTGCAAACAATCAAACGGCCGTTGCCCACTTTGGCTTCAAATACATTCCCGAGTTTGTCATTGCGGGCAAAATTGTCAATTACCTGAACAAGGGGACGGAACCCTGCCGGAGTACTATTTAGAATCATGGTCTTAGATCCCTGAATCAGATTCCACCATTGCCAGTTGCTGTAGGAATCGGTGGGGAAACCAGAAAAAAAGGGACTTTTAGGATCACAAAGGATACCCATAGTGTTCGGGCTTCTATGAAACCAGATGGGGCTCCAAAAAACAGGTAAAAATGAGCCTTTGAGAGATTGCTCGGAATTAAGTGTGTCTGGTAACAGAACTACTCTTTTGCCTTCAGCCAATGCTGCCTTAGTAGCATTATTCCATATATGGCTCACGAGGATATTATTTGGTACATTCACAGTAGTAACCGGCGGATAGATCCAAATATCCCAACTATTGGAGACAGAAGTATTCTTTAGAAAAACAGTTACAGTAAATTTGCCAGGAGCAACTGCTTTATTAAGAGAAGCGTGAATATCTCCGAGTTCTGTTAGTTTGCCAGTAGATAAATCGCGTCTTGGCAATGTTCCGTTTGCTACAATCTGTCCATTCTCGCCTCGGATTGTCCATTCAGGTTCCGCATAGTGCAAATCGTTCGGACCGAAGTACGCAATCTCGGCCTTTGCCGAAAACATTTCACTCGTTGTATAGGTCCTTTTGGGGAAAAGAAGAAGTGGAACTGTTGGACCGCAATATTTTTTATGGTCTTCAGGCTTAATAAAGCCCTTCGAATCCCAGAAAGGATCAAGCAATCCAACAAGGGCAGTCCCCTGACCAGGGTAATCATGCAGGTCAAGTAATGAAAATCCAGCATAGCCCGGTGTCCGTAGCAAATTTTCGATTTCCTCCTTATAAAGCAGTACTGCCTGGTTTCCTGTAGATCGAAAGAATTCATCTGCTTCATCCAACATTCCTTTAGCCTTTAGGTCCTCCCGTACAAGTTTGAAGTTTTCTGCTTTCAAAACTCCAGTATATTTCTTAATTTCATGGAAATCAGGGTAGAATGTCCACTGGCCAATTTCATGACCAATCACCGGGCGTGGAATATCTTGTTCTGAGATAGCAATCTCAGCATCATGCATAGTATTAGGTCCGTGAATTCCTCTCCCTTTCCAGGTTTCCGTCCACTGTCGATTAGCAGTGACCTGGCCAGATGAGGCTGAACTGTAAAAATGACGAGGATCACTTTTGATGAGCGTATCAACCCAATGCGTCAAAACTTCGTTAGACCCTCCATATTCATTTCCAATCGTCATCAGACAAAAGGAAGGATGATTACCATAAGTATGGATGATGTCCAACAACTCTTGCTCCATAAAATCATCTCGCTGGGGATTTTTACCTGCGGGAATATTTGCCTGTGGGCCTTCTGTCTGAATCATAATGCCTTCCTGATCCGCTGCTGTAAAGGCCGCATCTGGCGGGGTCCAGGAATGAAATCGGATGAAATTCAAACCATAGGATTTTTCTATCTTAAAAATCCGCCGCCATGAGGCAACATCGGTAGGTGGATAACCGGTCTTTGGAAATATTGCACACTCTAATGTGCCTCTCAACATAAGAGGGCGTCCGTTCATGGTAAACTGTGTACCCTTAATTGCAAGTTTACGCATCCCGAATGAAACGATTTTCTTGCTATGGCACTCTGGGCTTTTTGTGGAGAGAGAAGTCTTTAGCACATAAAGATAAGGTGAGAACTCATCCCACAACTTAGGATATTTCCCCATTGGAACTTCTATTGTGACTAAAGATTCGCGATTCGGTGCGGAAAAAGGGGTGGATACAGATTTGCCAACTTCATCTCCAGTTGCATTTGCTACGGAAAATTGGACATCGCCTTTAACCTTCGTACCGGTGAGGTTACTAATGTAAGCTTCTACCTTAATCAATTTATGATCCACGTCTGGATAAACTTCAACTTTGCTTAAAGAGACAGGATCCACGGCTGTCAATTCAATCTTGCCTACAATGCCATTCCAGTTTGTTTGGGTTCCTTCGTAGTTGATTGAAACAAATCTGCCCAAATTGAATTTCAGCGTGTTATCTACACAGATTGTCAGCCGATGTTTTCCCGGTGTAATATTAATGCCCAAGTCATAAATCTGTGGCGAGATCAGGTTGTCTTTTGTACCAAAATCTTTCCCATCCAACCAGACGTGAGTTACCCAATGGTTACGCTCCAGAAAAAGAGTAATATGTTTGCCCTTCCATGTATCAGGTATGTCAATCTCACGCTGGTACCAGGCTGGCCCGGTATAGATATTAGGTCGGTAAAGACCATCTAGATTCGGCTTTTGCGGATTAGGGATACCAGCCTTTGCCTCGTCTGTTGTTCCGGGCAAATAAATTTCCGATGGTCCACCACCTACTGTTTTTAATTTACCGTCATACCATTTTTCCGACAGCCCGAGTTTCGCTTCATCGCGGCTAAAGAGCCATTTCCCTGAAAGATCAATTTTCATCTGAGGGCTTTGCTGTCCATTTACATTTATTGCAAATGCAATTAACAAAAGTCCGAATAAAATAATCGTAATCTTTTTCATAATATTTATAAGTTTATAAGTGTTTAGGAACCTTTCAGTTCAATTTTAAATACCTCATATTCCCCTTCTTTCTATTAATCCTATAATACCTTTTACTTTATCCATTGACACTACTGCATTTTCCATGATGTAAAGAGTTGTTTTGTCAGTTTGCATGTATTGGTGTGGCCTGAGCTGAGCTTAATGAGCATATTAGATATATTTTATAACAAATCCATTAATCTTAAATAGAACTCGCACTAGGTAAGCTAACAAGATAGAAGTCATTTTCATTTGTTTTTTTAAAAAACGGTTTTAATGATTACTTGTATATTGTCATTTTATCAGTATGGATTATTAAAGAATCTTATTCAAATTAGGAATGTCCAACTTTTGTGTTGGGTTGAACGAATTTGAACCCACATAATGATAGAGGCTCTTTAAAAATTGAATCGTTTCCGGAAGTTCCTTGTTCCTAAGATTGAGACTGCAAACTAGCAACCTACCCTTACCTACCTTAGCTTCAAAGACGTCTCCTAGTTTGTCATTTCTGGAAAAATTGTCAATCACCTGAACTATGGGTCGGAAACCTGCAGGGGTGCCATTTAGTATCATTGTCTGCGATCCCTGAATCAGATTCCACCATTGCCAATTGCTGTATGAATCAGTGGGGAACAAAGAAAAAAGCGGGCTTTTAGGATTACACAGAATACCCATAGTATTTGGGATCTCATGAAACATAATGGGGCTCCAAAAAACAGGCAAAAAGGATCCTATTAAAGATCGTTTGGAATCAAGGACAGGAAAAAGAATCACTCTTTTACCTTCAGCCAAAGCCTGTCGTGTCGCTTCATCCCATTTATGCGTGACGATGATGTTGTCCGGCACAGTTAGGGGTGCGATAGGCGGATAAACCCATATATTCCAGCTATTTGAGATAGACATGTTCTTTAGTGAGAGGGTAACAGTGAATTTACCAGGTGCGTTTACTTTATTAAGGGGAACACTGATATCGCCTAATTCTGTCAACTTGCCTGTGGGCAAATTAAGGGTTGCCAATGATCCATGCGAGACAATCTTGCCGTTCTCGTCACGGATTGTCCATTCAGGTTTAGCACCTATAAGATCGTGCGGGCCAAATTGTGCAATTTCGGCCATTGTTGAAAACGTTTCACTCGTTGTATATGTTCTTTTAGGGAAACGAAGCAGTGGAACGGTTGGGCCGCAAAATTTTTTAAAATTTTCAGGGGTCACAATCCCCTTCGAATCCCAGAAAGCATCGAGCAACCCAACAAGGGCAGTACCCTGGCCTGAATAATCATGTAAATCGAGCAATGAGAATCCTGCATAGCCCGGTGTCCGTAGCAAATTTTCAATTTCCTCTTTGTAAAGTAATACAGCCTGTTTCCCTGTGGATCGCAAGAATTGATCTGCTTCATCCAACATCCCATGAATTCGTAGATCATTCTGTACAAGCTCGAAATTTTTCGCTTTCAACACTCCGGTATACTTCTTAATTTCAAGGAAATTAGGATAAAATGTCCACTGTCCAATTTCATGACCAATCACCGGGCGCAGGCTATCTTGTTCTGTAACGGCAATCTCAGCATCATGCATAGTATTCGGTCCGTGAATACCTCTGCCTTTAACAGTTTCCGTCCACTGGCGATTAGCAGTAAGTTGGCCTGATGAGGGTGAGCTGTAGAAATGACGGGGGTCGCTTTTAATGAGTGTATCAACCCAGTGAGCCAATACTGATTCTACTCCGCCATATTCATTTCCGAGCGTCATCAGACAAAAGGAGGGATGATTTCCGTAGGTATGGATCGTACTCAATAGTTCTTTCTCAATGAAAGCATCAGACTTAGGGTAAACGCCGACGATCCCCCGACGAACATTACCCACCGGACCTTCTACCTGGATCATAATTCCCTCCTGATCTGCCGCAGTAAAGGCTGCTTCCGGAGGCGCCCACGAATGAAAACGGATGAAATTAAGCCCATACAATTTCATTATTTTATAAATTCGCTGCCACGAGACGACGTCCGTAGGAGGATAACCGGTAAGAGGAAAGATAGCGCAATTTACAGTACCGCGCAGCATAAGAGGGCGTCCGTTCATAGTGAACCGGGTACCCATTATTGCAAGTTTGCGCATACCGAATCTGGTGGATGTAATGTCGTTGAAATCCAAACTGCCCGAACTGGCTTTCATTTTTGCAGTCAAACGATAAAGAACCGGATTAAATTCATCCCAAAGTTGCACGTCATTACCCAAATTAATTCGTTTGTCAACCTCAATCAGCGAATCGCTGCCATGAAACGAGACCGATTGAGAAACGACCTGTTGCGGATGATCGGTATTATAACTTGTTGCGCTAAGCGTTATCGAACCCTTAGCTGGTTCTTTCAAGGTATTTACAATGGTTAGTTTAACATTCGCTGTTTTATTACGGACATCCGGATAAACCTGTACATCAGAAATATACACCTTATCCGTGGCCCGTAATTCCATTTTACCAATAATACCATTCCAGTTGGTCTGGGTATCAGGATCCCAGATATTAGCATTGCCGCCCAGATCGTATATTAGGGTGTTATCCACGCAGATCGTCAGTCTGTGCTTTCCTGGTGAGACATTAATGCCTAAGTCATAAACCTGTGGGGAGACTACGTTGTTGTGCGTGCCAAAGTCTTGTCCGTCCAACCAAACATGAGTGACCCAATGATTGCGTTCCAGGAAAAGGGTAACATGCTTTCCTTTCCAGTTAGATGGTATGTTAATCTCACGCTGATACCATGCAGGTCCGGTATAGAGATTCGGCCTATAAAGCCTGTATTCAGTGGGCTTTTGAGGATTGGGAATGCCTGCCTTTGCCTCGTCCGTTGTTCCAGGCAAAGCAATTTCTGAGGGTCCGTCACCCACTGTTTTTAATTTACCGTCATACCATTTTTCCGTCAGCCCGAGTTTCGCTTCATCGCGGCTAAAGAGCCATTTCCCTGAAAGATCAATTTTCATCTGAGGGATCCGCTGTCCATTTACATTAATTGCAAAAACAATTAACAATAGTCCGAATAAAATAATCGTAATCTTTTTCATTTGTTTTTTCATTTAAATAAATTTTTAATTTTATCCATACTAACGGTATTGGTCGGACGAAATTTATCACTTTCCATATAAGAAGTTAGACTTTGTAACAATTGCTTTGCTTCCGGTCTGTTTTCGTTATTGCTTATGAGGTCTATACCGGAGAATATTAATTTGCCTTTGCCCACTTTGCATTGAAATATCAGCCCCAATGGTTTTGCCGAATACCAGTCATCAATCACCCTTACAATTGGTTGAATATTTTTACCAACTGAATCAAGCAAAATAGCATTGCTATGACTCATAGCATCCCACCATTGATAATTGCTATAGTATTGTGTAGGAAATTCTTTCAGTGCAGGATTTTTAGGATCGCATAAAATTCCGAGTGTATTTGGCGCCTGACCATTTGTCCAGGCTGTGTTCCAGAAAATACTGGAAAATCCTATTTTAATATTACCTCCTTTATCACCTTTGATGCTTCCTTTTTTAATGGTCAATAAAACTTTACCGCCATTTTGCAAAACTTGTTTTGCCTTATCATTAAATTGCTGTGTAACGAAAATATCCGAACTGATTTTCTTTTTAACCGAAGGGTACACAAAGAAGTCCCAGTTGTTTTCATAATTATCAACTTTTACCGTTATAATAAACCTTCCCGGCTTTTTTATGGAAGCCAAAGATTGCTTTATTTCTCCCGCAATAAAAGTATTACCGATTGGAATTTTCTTTTTTGCAAACTGACCTTTCCATAATATTTCACCTTTATCGTTTTTAATATTCCATTCAACAGGCTTATACAAACTTTGTGGGCTAAAATTGGCTATCTGGATAGTATCCGAAAAATCCTCGTTGTTTTCATAAATCATTTTTTTCATTCTTGACAAAGGCACTACTGAATTGCAGAACCGGCTGAATTCATTTGCAGTCTCATACCCTTTTTCTTGCCAAAAAGGATTGAGCACACCCACCAATGCGGTTCCCTGCCCCGGAAAATCCTGCAGACTGAGTAGTTGAAAGCCTGCAAAACCGGGGGTTCTCATGGCTGCTTCAATATCTGCTTTATAACAAAGAACCTGCAGTTTTCCGGAAGCCATCAAAAAATCGTGACCAAGGCCTTTCATTCCATGCTCATCCAAAAAATCCCTGAAAATTTCAAAGTTTTTGGCTTTTAATACTCCGGTATATTTTTTTATTTCTGTAAAATCAGGGTAAACGCACCACTGGCCAACTTCGTGACTTACGGTTGGTTTAGTTTTTGAAATGTATTTTGTCCAGTCATAATCGGTACTTGGAGGATCGGCATTAATCAGGCTTTTCAAGCCTGCACCCCACCATTGTATGCGCGGCTTGGGTGTACTATTATAATCGCTTGCCTCACTCTCTGGGAAACCCGATGCTGAAGTATAAACATGACGGTTGTCTTTTGCTTTCCAGTATTGAACAAATTTGGTTAGATAAGCAAGATCATTTTTACCACTTGCCTCATTACCATAAGGCATCATACAAAAGGAAGGATGATTTCCAAATTGTTTCACAATGCGGTTGCTTTCATCATAAATATATTGATCAATCGGCTTGCCATCGCCCACTCTTGCCCAAGCCGAACATTCGATGGAAAGATACATGCCCAACCGGTCAGCCGCTTCAAAAGCCGCTTCGGGCGGACACCAGGAGTGAAAGCGGATATGATTCAATCCAAATTGTTTACACTTTTCAAAAATACGTTCCCATGATTTTAAGTCCGTTTGAGGATAACCTGTTTCAGGAAACATGGCACAATCTACAGTTCCTCTTAAAAATATCGGGCGGCCATTCACAGTGAATTGTGTGCCTTTGATAGCAAAGTTTTTCATACCGAAATCAGTATTCACAATATCACGCCCTGCAATGCCAGAGATTGATGTTTGCATCGAATAAACATTCGGATTGAATTCATCCCAAAGCAAAGGAGAATGTCCCATTGGATATTCCACATCAATTATAGTTGTGTCTTTATTCAGATGGATTTTTTTACTAACAGGTTTTACTTCTTGTGGTGTTTTAACATTTACTGTATGTGCAGATAAACGGAGTGTGCTCTCTTCTTCTTTATTCAATAGATTGTTGATAGTAATTCTTGCATCCACCATTTTTCTATTCACATCAGGATATAATTCTACATCGCTTATATAAACACCAGGTCCGTTGATAAGATACATTTTACCAACAATGCCGTTCCAGTTGGTTTGCGTATTATCTGTAAGGCTGCTTGCATCCTGCCCAGGGTCAATATCTTTAATCCGGTTATCTATTCTAATTGTAAGTGTATGTTCACCGGGTGTTAAATAATTGCTGAGATCATAAATATGAGGAGCGCTCAAAGCATTTCGCATGCCTACTTTTTTCGAGTCAATCCAAACTGTGGATTCCCAATGGCAGCGCTCTAAAAACATTTCAGTAAAACGCTTTTCCCAATTAGCAGGAATGTTTACTTTTTTCTGATACCAAGCCACGCCCACATAATATTTGAGCGGTTGCAGCCAGAAAGAAACTTTTATATTGCCCGGTTGACGATATTTTGCAAACTGAGGCTGTTTGTACCAAATGCTGTCCCAGATACCACCTGTCCATTTTGTATTTAAAGTGATGTCGTTTCCTTTGCCATTGGTAAGCATAGAGCCTGGAAGATTTATTTTATCATTAAGGTTCTTTGTAAACCATTTATTTTCTTCTCCTTTATCCAGAAAATCAATTTGAAAAGCCCATTGCCCTGAAAGGTCAATTTTGTTTACAGTGTTTAGATTATGCTGAGCATACAAATCAGTATTTGATAAATTGATAATAACCATAAAAATAAAAAGCCGGAAGATGCAAAAGCAATTTTTCATTTGAAAAAATTAATGTAAGTAAATAGAAAAGTTCTTTCAAAGCTGCAATCTAAGAATCGCTTTCAGAACTTTAGCAAGTTAAAAACCAATCGCATTTTACAAGCGACAATTTTATGTAAATGATGGACAATAATACGATGGAGGATTTTTCCAAGCATTATTTTCAAATATTTTTTATGATAAAATCAGCATAATATCATTTTTCCAAGCGTCAAATTTATTTTGATTTTTTCTTCGTGTCTTATAAATTACAGCACTAATCAAAAAATAACCTTGCCAGATTGGGTGCAATCACCTGGGAGGATAAAGTCCTTTCGCATGCAAAACCTTCTTTCTTTTTAATAGTAGTTGGTAGCACAACAATAAAATTATCCATTCTTTCAGTAAGAATTACAATTCTTCTTGAAATATCTGAGATTACCTTTGACCTAGAAGGCAAAAAACCCTGAAGCAGAATCCGTGAAATTAACTTTGAACAAATTATTTAAACCAATCTAAATCATGAGAAAAAAACAGGAATTCCTTTTGTATTTGCTAAAAAGTGTTTTCTTTTTCTTCTTCTTGCTTCAAATAGCTTTGGCCAATTCTCAACAGGTTATTTCTCTTGCAGGTAGATGGAAATGTGAATTAGATCCAGATTCTACTTTTTTTAATAAGAATATTCCACCTAATAATTTCGATTACATTTCGAATCTGCCGGGGAGTCTTGACCAAGACGGTATTGGGAAAGTTACCCTCAAGGCAGCGGAGGGAAGGCTGACACGCTTAAATACCTATTATGGACCGGCCTGGTATGAAAAGGAAATTATTATACCTTCAAATTGGAAAAGAAAAATAATTTCTCTTTTCTTGGAAAGAGTGATGTGGTCGTCAACAGTGTATGTGGATGGAAAGAAAATATCTAAAAAAACTTCTCTTTATACACCTCATGTTCATACACTTGGAACTCTTTCACCAGGTAAGCACAGATTAATCATTTGTGTTAATAGTGACCAGGTTTATAAAATTGGGACCCATGGACATGGATATTCAGATCAAATGCAAACAATATGGAATGGGATAATAGGCCAAATAAAATTAGTGGCCAATGATCCTTTGTTTATTACGCAAATATTTACTTATCCCAATATTCAATCATCCAGCGTCAGAGTAAAAATACTGTTACAAAATGATACAAAAAAACAACTTTCAGTTACTTTAAGCTATATACTTACTGATAATAAGAGTGGTAAGAAAGTTGCTATTGTAAAAAAGAATTTACATTTATCCGGATTCAGAGATACGGTAGAACAGGTTATACAACCAAAACAAAAAATAAAGTTATGGGATGAATTCAATCCGAATATATACACATTAAAGGTATCTGTTTTTTCAAAAAATGGCGATATACATAGTCAGTATCAAACTGATTTCGGGTTCAGGGTTATAACTACTACGCAGCATAAAATATTGGTCAATGGCAAGCCTGTTTTTTTTAGATTGGACATTAATAATATTAGTTTCCCATTAACCGGATATCCTCCTATGGATGAAGCATCTTGGGTAAAGCTTTTCAAAATATATAAATCCTATGGTTTCAATGGAGTACGCTGTCATTCCTGGTGTCCGCCCGAAGCGGCTTTCGATGCTGCTGATAAATTGGGAATGTATATAGAAGCTGAATTAGTCTGGCCCTGGGCGTGGAAAACAGAAAAAACGGGTACTAAGGCAGAATGGATAGCAAAGGGTTATACTGACGGACTAGGTAGCAATCCAAGCGCAGATTTATTTGTGCCTGAGGAAATGCACAGAGTAATTAACTCTTATGGTAATCATCCTTCCTTTGCATTTTTCTGCATTGGAAATGAATTAGGAGGGTCTGATTTTAATGTAATGAAGCAGTGGGTGAAAGATATTAAAAGCATTGACCACAGACACTTATATGCCGTATCAACAGCTCGGACCATTACTAATGAAGATGATTTTAATATTACTCACTATATCCCTGATGTAGGAGGTACTTATGGTATAGATTACAATAATACATGGAGCGATCATGATAAGAATTACAAGCAGGCAAAAATTCCCATTATTGCTCATGAAATTGGACAATACCCTGTTTATCCCAGATGGAGGAATCTGGATAAATACACTGGTATATTAAGACCTTGGGATATGATTATTTATAAGAAAATTGCTGAAAAAAATGGCATTTATAATAAAGACTCTGCCTATCGTAAAGCCAGTGGGGCTCTCCAGCAACTCCTTTATAAAAATGAATTCGAGGACTTATACAGAACCAAGTATTGTGCTGGGTATTGTGTATTAGATATGGAAGATTATACTGGACAGGGAGCAGCGCTGGTGGGGTGGCTAGATGCCTTTTATGACAGTAAAGGAATTACAACACCGCGTAAAGTACGAATGTATAATAATGATGTAGTGCTGTTATTACGTACAATAAGTTTTGTATTTAGCTCTAAAGATACACTCCATGCACTCTTGCAGATTGCAAATTATAGTAATTTGGATTTGACTGGTAATCTGTATTGGGAAATTAAAGATGAAAATGGTAGGATTATTCATAAAGAATCAATTGGAAATATAAATGCTAAACAGGGTCAGCTTACGAATATAGGTTCTGCTGACTTTCTGTGGGCAAACGCAGGTAGTCAGGTTGGGGAATATACATTTTCTCTTGTTTTCGGCAAGAATAAATATAGGAACGAATGGAATTTTTTCGTCTTTCCAGGGAAAATATCTGTAAATACCGGGAATGTACTGATAGCTCGTGAATGGACAAATGCCTTAGATAGAAAATTGGCAGAAGGAGGTAAGGTCTTATTGTTAGCCCATAATCTGGGAACTAAAGTGACATCTCATCCAATAAACTTTTCGCCCGTCTTCTGGTCTTTGGGATTTTTCCCCCAACAGAAAGTTCAGACTTTGGGAGCATTAATCGAAAATAAGAGTCCGCTATTTAAAAATTTCCCTACTTCTTATTTTACTGACTGGCAATGGTACACTATTTCTAAAGGTAGGTACTTCTACCTAAAGTCATTTCCAAAAGGCTATAAACCTATTATAGAACCTATTCCTGATTTCCACAATAACAATAGGTTGGGATCCATATTTGAAGCTAAGGTATCCAAAGGGAAATTATTAGTATGCGGTTATGACCTCTCAGATAGCTCTAATATGGTTTCCAGGCAACTATTATATAGTATTTTAAAATATATGGGAAGTTGCTCGTTTAATCCGTCTTACACTTTGCAAATTGATACTTTAAAAAAAATATTTATTCATTAGCATTCCGTTAAAAATCGTATAGTGTGAATTGGTTATCATTTTTTGTAATTGAGTTTTTTGAAACCGTTGATCTATGAGCATTCTTTCAAATAAAGAGATAATTAAAATTTTAAAAAATTCGTAATGCTTTTGCTTAGGTAAAAATTTCTTTTTTTTGCGATGGCTACCAAAACATATACAGAGATTGCAATCCATGCTTTATCCATTTGAAAACATTATGTAAAGCTTTACATAAATTCTTTAGGGTGCTGAAAACAGATTTAGACCTGCGGCCCATCTATCATAAAAATGATACCTCGGCAATGGCGCATTTACACTTAGGATTACTAGCTCAACACCATAAGGTAGCAGCTTAAAAAATCAGGAATCAACAATGACTGGAATGAAATAAAGCGAAAGGCATCCACACAAAAATCTGTATTAACAACAGCACAAAACAGTTGCATCAGGTACAGTCCCGAAATATCATACCAGTTCACAGTTTTTGTTGCCCTGTCGCTGCTGGTGCGTTCTCCCTGGGGGGACATTACCAGATCAGAGAAGTATTGTGGGGGTATGCGCATTATGGGCAATTTACATAACCCACATTGCAGCTAATCAGATCTAAATTGAGCAATATCGGTGATTGCAGGTTTTTTGGTGCGGATGAAATTGTCATTGAAAGCCTGATCGATGCTGATTTCGCAATCAAATCCCTTTTTATAGACATGCTCCTCAGTGTTCCTGATGGGTTAATTCATTTGGGCAGCCATAGCTTTCTGTTTGGCAGTAGGCAGGGACGATTGAAAACGTACGAACGCTGATAATGTCCACGGAATCGCGAAGCTTTTCATCAGTAACCATGTCTTTGACGAAATTGAGTTTTCAGTTGGGCAAGTTATCGAATGGATTTTGACTTTTCCAAAACCATTTTTGTTGAGTGTTGACCGTAGCTTTTCTGCAAAGTCTTAATTAACGCCTTTTTCATTGCGGCAACCAAGTGCATTGAGTTCCAGGTGATAGACATTGCGCAGCCCTCGAAGCCATTTCAGATCATAGTTCATAGTATCCTGCGACCAGAACTCGCCGTTGCCAATCCAGCCGGGAGCGCTCTAAACATTGGCATCAAGAGTGAGGTTCGGATTGCGTTTTTTGGCTTGCCGTATAATCCACTACATATAGCCACAGGAATAGTTGAGGTGCCTTGCGTTGAATGGCCATCTCAGGGAATCTCTACCAGCATCGTACTGACTGAGGCACCAAACTTAGGTTTGAAAACCATATCCAATATCTGGTTCCGTTGTGGCTCGGGACAATCCTTGAGCAACACTGCTGTAGCGCCACCACCATAGACTGCGCCAATTCCATCAAACCGCTTGCCTCCGGCTTCGCCATTAAGTTTCACCAAATGAGTGTAGGGTTCTCGGGCCACAGCGATAGATGTTTCTGACTTTATCAGATTATACGTCTCCAATGAATTTTGCGCTTCGCAAATACTATAAAAGCTGAATATTATTAACGCAAAAAAAAGTACATTAAATATCGAAATCTGCTTTGCTGAATGTTTTTTGTTTTGTGCAATTTGATAAGAAAGTATTGCAACCTTCTACTTAATAGGCAAAGGTTCCACATGAATATTGTCGAACATATTTCTATCGTAGGTGCACGCGATGAAAGCCATACCCTTCAATCCTGATTTGTCTGAGACAGTTGCCAGTTTTTTATTGTCAACAAACCCGGTAATTTGGTCTCCATTCATTTCCAGGCGCAGATGGTGCCAGTCTGCAGGTTTGAAGTTTACTATCTGGCCGGAAGCCAGAGAGGTGTATTGCCAGTTTAGTTGCCAGCGGCCATCGCTTGTGAGTATCCAGCGATAGCCCAGTTTATTGCGTTCGGCATAGCGACCGCCTATTTCAACATCTCCGCCAGCAATTAAAACATCGGCCTCAATAGCATAATCCTGCCAATTTTCATCGCCAAAAAGTGAGTGCGGCTTTAAGAGCCAGTTATCATACCATAAGATTCCCTGCTTTGGCACTATCTGTGCAAGGCATATTCCACTCCTGGGAGATTTACAGGTCTCAAAAGTACCTTTCTGGTCGGAGAAATAGCGCGGCGTTTCACCGTAAGAGTAGCTATCAAAATTTTCCGTGAATGGAAATGGAAAAGGCTTTCGTTCCGGCGGAGTGCCGAACGAACCTTTTGTTTGCCCCGTGGTGCTGGTTAGGGTATAAATCGAATTTGGCTCCAGCTCGAGTTCTATAGAATTCTTATGTAAGCGAAGTGGCTTTAGGCGGATGAATTGTTCTTTTTCCGTAGATTTCCACAAATACACAAGACCGGTCTTAAGTCCGGGGCCAATATTGAGTTTTACATTTTGCTTTTTTCCTGTGACCATGATGACCGACCAATCGCCGGTTTTCGGGTTCCGCATTGCCACATGGCTTCCGCGCCAGGTGTTTGAATCAAATTGCCCGCAAGCCCCATCCATATAAATCCAGCCAGGTTCAGCAAACTGCGTGGTATGAGCTACTGCCCATACTGCCGGCCACACAGTATAATGGCCGTCCCAAGGTGAGTCGGCCTGCATCACTCCGGTGTTACCCCATATAATTTGGTTATAAATGCCATCGAAAGGGCACCAAATCTCGAACTTCGTGATTCGGTCACGGGTATAAAGTTTGTTCATTAAACGGGCTAAATAGAGAGCGCCCTTTCCACCCCATTCCTGCCCTGACTGGCTCCATTCCTCGCTTGCCCATAACTGTTTGCCTGATTCTTTGGCTTTGACTGTTGCATCGCGGCCAGCTTTCTGATCAATTTCCCAA
>Ga0307374_10007253_pt1 | contig 16989 bp, 17 predicted proteins | sample OX3MG_FD_202532 | JGI IMG/M metagenome (GOLD analysis project Ga0307374, IMG submission 202532) | Soil microbial communities from Risofladan, Vaasa, Finland - OX-3 | ecosystem: Environmental > Terrestrial > Soil > Coastal area > Acid sulfate soil | place: Finland: Risofladan, Vaasa | collected... | reverse complement strand
CGGGGAGAACTCGCAGATTTAAGGTGGGAATTCGTAAACCTCAAAACGAAAGTGGCCCACCTACCGGAAACTAAGACTGAAGAAGCACGTGATGTTCCCCTGTCGCCGCGTGCGCTTGACGCTCTGCGAGCACTTCCGCGCAGGATAGACGGAAGTGTTTTTGGGATTACTGATGTGAATATATCTCAAGAATTCGGAGATATCTGCAAAGAAACGAGTTGCACAGGTCTTACATTCCACGATCTGCGCCATGAGGCTACCAGCCGTCTTTTTGAGCGTGGCTACGGTATTCATGAAGTACGTGCCATAACAGGTCACAAGAATCTTGCCACCCTTTCCCGTTACACTCACATTCTGGCGACAGATATTGCTAACAAAATGGCGCATGAAAAACGTTAGGTTGCTGGCATACTTTTTGACGAACAGGGCTGGATAATATTTACTTTGATAGCACGAGCCACGATACCGCGATCACGGCCTCTACATTCCCGACAGTACTGCCCTAAACCGCGGCTATGTGGTCGTATGCTTTGGTTTGATGATTTAATCTCCCTAAATCATGCACGTGGCATTTTGGCGCTTGGTTGGCGAATTATGGACTGTAATAGTTGGGATGATGCGTGGACACACCATTTCATGGCATTCAAAAATAATGATCCACACGCAATAGCCGGAGCAATATCGGTGTTTTCGAGAGCGCTCCACTTGATCGATTTTGGCTATAAATATATAGCATTTACGCCAGCGCTTCATTCTGGCGATGTTAAATGTGATACAAATAGCAACACAACACAACTTTGCGCAGGATTAGCAGAAAAGTTTAAAGTTCAGTGTCTAACCAACATCCTTGCAAAGGGTCGCCACAAAAAGCTACATACAATAACAAAAGGTGTAGAACGCGACGCTGAAGTTGCTGGTAAATATGAATGTTCATCACAAATGAATTTTGATTGTGTATTCGTTTTTGACGATTTTACTACACGAGGCGCCACGATTACGGAGATCGCCAGAGCGATTAAGCATAACAATCGCAAGACTGATATCATCGGTGTTGTATTAGGAAAGAATGAAAATAGAGGATTTGCTGCACATAATGATGTAAGTGTATCCAATGATCATCTGCCCAATCGTTGGTTAAATTTATGGGACAGGCAGTTATGAGCACTAATTACTTACCATCAGAACCAACCCTGTATCTCCTCGAAGTGCTTCAAAGAAGTGGCATCGGTGCCGTCACTGTTAGAAAGATTGCTAGAGAAATACTTAAGACGCGCAATAAGAACTTTGACGACGTGAACTCCACGCTTTTGTACCAGAATCTTGGAGAATCCCCTGAATATGTAGACAAAGCTAGATATTCAAGAGATCAAATAGTATCCGCTTGTCAAAATAACAGTATCTTTATTATTTCTATGCTTGATACACAGTACCCACCCTTACTCAGGGGCGTTGAAGACGCTCCTCCGATAATCTATGTAAAAGGTGAGCTACATTCTCTCCAACACAGTATAAATATCGCTGTTGTCGGCACCCGAAAGGCAAGTGACGTCGGTCTAAAGTGGGCCCATGCTATTGCGAGATATTTAGCAGAACTGCGAATTACTGTAGTTAGTGGACTTGCTCTCGGTATCGATACGGCTGCGCATACGGGGAGTCTTTCCGCAGGGGGTATAACGGTGTCAATACTAGCACACGGGTTGGATATGGTTGCACCTTCAACGAATAAAGAACTGGCATTATCAATTTTAAATTCTGGTGGCGCGCTCGTGTCAGAGCACCCGCCCGGTGTTCCTCCGAGACCACCTGAATTTGTTCGACGTAACAGGATCCAAAGCGGGATATCTAGTGCATCTATCATTGTTGAAACAGGAATAACAGGCGGATCAATTCATCAAGCAAACTTCACTGTGTCGCAAAGACGGGAGCTATTTGTCGTTCTACCAGCGGCTAATTCGCCGCATCGAGAACATTTCAATGATATCGGCGGTAAAATGCTCGTACAACAAATCAATGCGAAATCGATTTCACGCAAATCAGATATTCTGAATATGGTTACTTCACTTGATCCTTCACGGTATTCAAAACAGACAACTACTTCAAGAAACGTTAATGAACAGTTGGATCTTGATTGGTAATAATGACAGGTCTAATTGTCGATCTTGATGGAACAATTGTCGATACTACGGCAATTCAGCACTTTCGAGATTCTCGACGATGGAATGACTGTATAAATAATGTCAACAAAATAATATTGTTTCCAGAAATAATTGAAACGCTGTTAAGGGCTAAGGAAATGGGCATATTAATTGCTGTCGTAACTTCCAGCGTCTCTTACTATGCCAAGACCATTCTCGATTGCTACAAAATCCCTCATGACTTGATGGTAGCCTACCATGACACGTCTAAGCATAAACCGGACCCAATGCCGGTATCACATGCGATAGAGCAATTACATCTGACACCCGTTGCAGTTATTGGAATTGGGGACAGCTCGTTTGATGCGATTGCTTATAATCGCGCAGGTATCGGTTCATTCGGAGCTGGATGGTCTAAAGCATGCGATACAAAAGCACCGTGGACAAAGCTTTTGGAGGCACCGCATGAAATTCTAGATTATATTTGACCCATGGCAATTGAACGGCCATAGGGAAGCGGCCAAACGCTATTACGATCAGCTTCCAGCGTCTGAATCAAAGCTGCTCTCCAAAGACAATGCCGTCCGAACCTTGACTGATGCACTCAGGTATGCCGAACGCTCAACATCATTTCAAAAACACACCTAACGTCTGCTCGCAGACATATCCCGTTTACGAGTAGGCGCAGTAGCGAGCTCATAGCTCCTTATCCAAAATGACTTCAGCCAATTACGGTTGGAGTCAATCATGGAACAAGCTCTTCTAACAACAAAAGAAGCTGCCCGGTATCTCAGCGTTAGCGATGCCTTTTTGGAACGGGACCGCTGGGCTGGTGCCCGCATCCCTTTTGTGAAGGTTAGCTCTCGGGCGGTCCGCTATCGGCGTTGTGACCTCGAGCAATACCTTACCTCACAGGTGCGTTGCACCACGTCGGTTGTTTCATGATCGATCATGTTCGGCTTGATTGCGAGGTACCGGCCTGCGTAAGTAAGGCCGGTACCTCGCCACTCAGCAAGACTGCTGTGCGCGATGGGTACATCGAACTGTGCGGGCGTTACTTGGTTGTGGGATTGGTTTTGCACGATGACAATCGCCGATCCCGTGCACCCTGAGAGTGCCGCCAAACGCTGGCGCTACTGGGTAAGCCGCCTAAACCGCCGGATATTTGGTCGCCATTGGCAACGAACCGAACACGGCGGAGTGTACTGGGTGTGAGGCTCTGAATATCAGCAACGCGGGGTATTGCACTATCACGCATTAATGAGTGCGGTTGTCGATTTAAACACCCTTGCCCGCCGTCTATCCTGGATGGGTATCTGGGGTGAGTTAGCCGGGGTTCGCAAAGATAGAAGCGATATCAGATCAAGTCGCTGCTGTGAAATACGTCACCAAGTATGTAATCAAAGGTGGCGACATCGATGTCAGTGACAATCTCAAGCGATACATTCGGCAAGGAAATCTGGTGCGGTAATTCCGCCCTCTGTGTGTCGCAAGGCGCCGTAGAGGTTTTTAGGGTAGGTGCGAGAGGGCGCACCTATCTTCTTTCATTACTTGACCGGATAGGTGCGTCCCATACTCCTGTAGAGTTGTTATGGTGTACTTACTTGCATGTGTATTGGAAAAGATTATTGATTCTATATCTACTCAAGAGGGTGCTCTGATTCGCGCTCTACTTCGTCCAGTATAACTAGTATGGAATAAAACTTTCTGCCTGCAGATGCAAATATCACGATACTTACCACGAAAAGAGCTATTGATGCTGAAGTGATTATGTCCGCAGCGTTATTATCCAGTAGGTAACCAGACATCGATAATAGAAGTGTAAGCAAGAAAAGGCCGGATACGACGAAAAGCAAATGCAGAATATGGTGAGCATGGCCGGTCTTCTGCATATTTCTCATAAGCTTCCTGTCACTAATCGCAAAAAGAATCGAAAGTGCAGTTACACTAAACCCAGCAAGGGTGGCAGATATTGTAGTCAGGATAAGCAAAAGATTTGATATTGTTAACTGTGACGCAGTCTGCAGAACTAAATGATATACGCAATATGTAATTGCGACAAAAATAATCAATAATAATAGTAATTTAATTATCTTCATGTACCACGCCAAAATATTGTGTTAGTTCTGCGCTCACTTCTCTGTGTGCATTATTGAGTGCAGCAAATATTGATTCTGGAACTGGGTACCTATCCACCATCTGGACGTTTATTGTTGCTCCAAGCCGATCTTCAATCAGATCGATTGGTTCACCGCTTCCATCATCTATCCATGCTTTAGCATTAGTGGCATGATCACCACGTACTAAATCCCGTATATCTGCTTTTAGTGTATTAACAAGTACATTCATTCGTTGTCCAGGTCGGTTTGCGGTGCATGTGACGTGCAAGGTTGCGCTACCGGTAGCAGCCATCATCCGCAGAAGTTCTCTCGAAAACCTATTTCGCGGAAATAGGCGAGGGTTTGTAGGTCTTGCTATCGTAATTTTTGCTCGTACCACATTAGTTTGGCCACGCATGAATCTACGCATAGCATCAATATTTAGCACCGGATCGTATGAAACGGCATTCCCGGCTACGTGACTTAGGTAACGTGCAAAAGCACTTGCTTTGCTCGCGTGGAAATTTTCCTGAAAAACTAACAACTGATGATCATGAAAAAATAGAAAGTAGTTCTTATCGATTAATCCTTCATGCTCATGTAAATCGATCTCACGCTCTATGCCTTCAGGATTAATAATCTTAGGTATATCTGATGTTCTAATCTTTCCAAATATTCCACGATATACGCTGCCTCTTCCCGTATCCTGTATATCCTTAACTAAATATAACGTTTCTTCCTCATCATATATTAAAGGATGCTGCCTTTGAGATAATTGCGAGAGCAAATCATACACGGACCTGTTTGGGCCGACGTTTCCAACATAAAACCTGACCTTGTATCTTCCTGCCATTCAAGGAACTCCCTTCGGCCGCGAGTATTAGGTTTTCTTGTAATATTTAATTTTGCCCAGTCGTTGTTGTGCTTTGTAGCACGCGACTGCTTCTGAAGCCACAAGCTGAAGGAGTGAAAGGTAGGTATCGGAAATAATACAAATTAAGGGCAGCACTCCCGCGGCTAGTTAAGTATACAACCCTAAGTAGTTATAACGATTTAAAGGCTAGCCAACTGTCTACATAGTGTCTACATATGTCACCTGTTTAGTGGCTACCCATCGTAACTCATTGATTCAATGGTGCCGGCGGAGAGAGTCGAACTCCCGACCCACGCATGCTGCGCAGCGAGGGCTGGTCGGTGAGCTTCGGCCGGGTGGAGCGGCTCTGGAAGCAGGAGGGACTCAAGGTGCCGCAGAAGCAGCCCAAGCGAGCCCGACTCTGGCTTGCAGACGGGTCCTGTGTGCGACTGCGCGCGAGTCGCCCGAACGAGGTGTGGTCCTACGACTTCGTGGCGGACCAAACTCATGATGGCCGGCCCTTCCGCATCCTGATGCTGGTGGATGAGTACACGCGCGAGTCCTTGGCCATGCCGGCGGCGCGCAAGCTCAACTCCGAGGACGTGCTGTAGACTTAGGTGGACGTCATGGTGGAGCGCGGTGTGCCGACGTACATCCGTCAGTAGTGACAACGGCGCGGAGACGACCGCGCATCGTGTGCGTGATTGGCTCGCTGCGGTGGGGGCGAAGACCCTATACATCGAACCAGGAAGCCCATGGGAGAACGGCTTCAACGAGAGCTACAACGGCAAGCTCCGGGACGAGCTCCTGAACGGCGAGATCTTTTACACGCTGAAGGAGGCCCAGGTGCTGCTCGAAGACTGGCGACGACACTTCAACCGCATCCGTCCGCACAGCTCACTCGGTTACCGCCCGCCGGCGCCGGAAGCGATCCTGCCGCACATGCGATCACCCTCAGGCGTGGAATCGGCTACTATGAATCTGTTGACCGGAACACTACATTGAACTTGGTACAAAGAATGCAGGCTGGTCATGTGGGCAGCGCGCGATCGAGATGTCCAGCCCCGGAATTGTCTTGCGGGCAGCAAATTCGTTCAAAACGCGGATTGCCGGAATAAGCCCCCGGGCTGAGGAATCATTAATGCGGTTTAGGAATGCTGTGGCCACCAAAGTACAGGTGGAGATTAAACAATGCTAATAGGAAAGTGGTTACAGAGCCTCGAATATATTGTTGCAAACGAAATCGCATATTGGCGAAAGAATAATAATGCGGTCACATCCAATCAATATAGTTTGGGTCAACGAATAATCAGGCGATTAGGTCAGAACGGAAGGACGGCGCGCCGTACAGTAGTAGTCTTATTTGTTACGTGGGTCACAGTGTCAATTTTGATTCAGTTTGGTCATTGGCTTGTAAAGATTCAATACCACGCGATCTATCTTGCCCACATATCGACATTAGTAAGTCATCGTAGCGACTCCGCCATTGAATTCTTTTTCCCGCTATGGGCGATACAAGCAACGATATTAGCGATGACTTATCCGATAGTACTCGGTTTTATAACATTACTGTTTCAACAGCGTGGAACCTCTGAATATCAGCTGAAAATATATTTGGCGGATTCGTGTGCATTGTTATCGGGTCTTGCACCATTTGCTCTTATTCTACTGATGGGTCTTCAGTATCTTTTCATAAAAACCGTAGTTCCTGGCGTTGCGGCATGGTGGACCATGCTCGACTTAGCATGGTTTCTTATAAATTCGGCATTTACAATCAATTTCCTAATCAAGACGTATGACTTTCTTATCCCGAGTATTCGTGAGGATCTAGTTAGGCGATTCATGTTTAATGTCGTATGGCCAAACGAAATCCGTACTCTCCTTAGAGAACAGATCTTTCCTAACGCGCCCCACACAGAGCTCCTCTCTAATTCGTCAGCGCGAGTGCATTGCGGTGCGCTATGGGATAATTCCATGCGGCCAGCCGTAACGGTTGAGTTAGGGGGCTCTAAGACGTTTAGCAACGTGTATTTTCTTCCATTACGTACGGCTGTGAATCGCTGGTTACGGCGAACAGAAGTCGCACATAAAGCTACTTCGACTCGTTCGACTTCAAATACTGACTTGTATTTTCCAATAGATATTGACAATGCATATTCTGGAACCGCTGTGGTCGCACGACTGCAGGGTGCTACACCCCTAACTCGTCTTGAAATACTTTTGATCAGGTTTGCGCTGCGATTTATCGATAGCCCTACTCAATCTATTGGCATTGACGTAAACAATATCCTCAGTGAGTGGCGAGACAGCGCCATTGATGCGGCACATTCCCACAAACAGCAGGCGTACACGGACGCCGTCCGACAATTGATTCGATTTACTATCGCAATACATGAAGCTAGCAACTACATTAGCGAGAATGGCCAACGTGTCGATTTCTCAGAGCTGCGCGGCAGTTCCATTTTAGGGGGCCCACTTTATATTCGGTGGTCCCGTAACCTCTTCGACATTATTAAGGCCGCAGCCGAATTGATAGACGACGATACCGTATACATACGTACCGCGGCATATATCCCGCAAAGCATGGTCTACGCCAGAAAAGTAATAAACAACGACGCTGTAGTTGAGCACTATTTATCACTTGGGCGGACATGCTTTATCCACATGGGAATCTGGTGGGTCAACAAACTTGAGGAATCCGGTGTTGCGCAGCACGACGCATGCAATGCAACTCACGTGCGCCCGCCCTATCAGGGGCATTACGCAAGATCTCTTACTGAGTTCGTGGGAGCATGGGAGGGCATAACAAAATACGCTATACGCGGTAGCGATATGGTGAACTCACTTGAATGGAGCGAGATTCAAAAGGACACCCTGCTCTATCGTAAACACGTATCGCTAACCGTATTGATGGTTATTGACGCTGTAGCTATTGGGGACACATCTGGAGCAGAAGCAGCACTCGACGTGCTGCAAAAATGGTGGAACGGACTATCGCTTAGATTTGGTGCTCAAGCATATATTGTCCAAGGTAGGTGGCGTATAAATTCAGATGTTATAACTACAAATACTCAAGAGGGCGCATACGAGCAAATATCTGCTGATTTGATACCTGGCGGCAGAAGCAATATTAACGAAGCGCTAGTGGGTGTTGTCTTAAAAAATATGTGGATTGATCATGTTTGTGTGGCGGGTTATCTGTTGATTAGATGGGGTGCAAGGTGCACATGTGACAAATCTCTACCTGCGAAGCTATTAAAGGCAATACTTGGGGGCGTAGATCTCCGTAATGATTCATCCGTGACAGAGCCCTTAAATCCACTGAGATCGCGAATAGATCTATTTGCAGGCATATTGCGCCAGGGCTTTGTGGAGAGTGGTTCTGGGGGTTCTTACAAAGCGCATATTGAATCAGTTCTCTCAGAATCAATGGATATTGGTAGACAGGACTACATTCCAGGACGTATACATCACGGTTGGGGTGGTAACGACGAAGATATTGCGACCGAAGCGAAGTTGCTGCTCTTGATGCTTCTCGACCCGACACAGTGGACCATTGGCTCAGAACTCAGTGACTTCATCGCAGATATTGTACAACGGCATAACGAAACAGCGCGCGCACTTAAGGAATACATAGGCAAGTGCATATCAGCGCTTCAGGGCCTCGGCAACGATTGGGTGGAATTCTTTAATTGTATAAAGGGAACAACTGGGCCAGATGGATACGCAGAAGCCAAAGCGTCTCTCATCAATGCACTTCAGGACTTTCACGATCGTATAGAAGAAGCACTTCGCGGCGCGATAGTACAAGCGAGAATTGATGAAAGTCATCTAAGGGATATTGAGTCATGGTGTCAAGAGGAGGCGTTTGATAAGGTTGCCGGCAGCCCCATCGTCAGATTGTTTAGTACTGTTCGTGCAGACAACAAGCCAAAACAGACAAGAACCTTGATTCTTCAAAATTTGAGCAAGGCAGAATACGTCACTCCATTGATGGGACAGCGTCCAGCAAATGAACATGAATGGTTTGTTAAGACCTTTACAGATCATGTCGGCTGGGCTGTAACCAGAGATATTCTACTAAAAATGCACCCGAATGAATTAGACGGATCAAATAGCAAGAAATATTGGGAAGTACTTAAGACATTTTCAAAGCAATGCATCGATGCGCGCCTTAGGCCAATTCTCATGATTGAGAATCAGGCAACTCCAAAATGGTTACTCGATTGGACATTTGGATATAGACGGGAAGAAACGGATATCCCTTCCGATATGCGATTCTATAGAGATGAGACGATCACGAACCCCAGCTACGTCGGTAATATTAATGATGTAGAAGTGTTCACAAATCCCTTGCCTCCCGGAGCTTCAATCGCTATTCCACGTGAACTTCTTAGTACTGTTGAATTCGGAGTAAATGAGAACGGCCGAATGGTATCAGCGGTGGTACGGGAGATAGAAGGTAACGACAAACAGATAAATATCGCCTTGCTATGGCAGCAGGAAGTGCAATTGAACGAAGAACTAATGCACTACACTGCTAAATTTGTTTACGGGACTAAAGGCAATTAGCATATGAAGAAGATATCAGTCGATGGCTGTGGATGTACATCGCAGCTCCAGAGCGAGAAAATGCACTCTACGCCTGGCATGGAAGTAGAAAATAAGGCTATATCAGCGGGTTGATTCAAATATTATGGGGACGGGGTTGTCATCTTTTAATGCTCGATTTCAAGCTCGTAATCTATTGCCATATCTTTCTGTTGTGACCACTCTAAATCGCGCACAAGCTTCTGTTCATTTGCCTGTACCTCATGTCCGGGTATAAAGGATTCCGCATCCATGCGGGCTTCTGTACTATATATTGTCACCGATACTCGGTGCCTGGACATTGCTACGTAGCCCCATTCTCTGTGAGCCATGTCACCCGCTAGGACGTGCGCATAATCGACTGTCTGGCCCTGTGATTTATGCACTGTGATCGCGTACGCGTAATCGAGTTTATCAAAATCTCCGGTGTTCACGATGATTTCTTGGCCCCGTTCCAGAGCCACATGAATATGTGCCCGACCTTCCGCATCAGCTGTGAGATTGAGGACTTTTCCATGGTCACCATTTATTACACGAATTCTCTCCCCACCTTGATCCTGAAAATCGTGTGATTTCAGAAACAGGATTTCCTCTCCCGGACAGATTCGCCGCCACCCGGTTGAAACATGGACTTCGCGATCCTGATCTTCGCTTGGTAGAAGCGCTCGCTCCCGCATTTCTTGCCTGATGGAATTGTTAAGCAAGCGGACTTCGGCCCGAGTACCAGCTACAGCCAAGACATGCCATCCTGCCTGACGGTCATCCATGTAGGCCGCTGCTAGACGATCCGCCGCCTGGTCAAGATTACGGTCGATGTGCAGACGTTCTTGTTGTTGCAGGTAGGTCAGGCCATCCAAGGCGCGGCCTTCGCGAAAAGCTCGCGCCATCTCGCGCTCTTTTGGGTCTAACTGCCGACGGACTTCAGAAAGCTCTGCATATCCAATGCGCTCGCACAAAGCCCGGAAGGGTGCACCACTCTCGATGGCTTGCAACTGTTTGTAGTCACCAACAAGTACAAGCTTGGATTTGGCAGTTTCGCAACATTGCACCAGGTTAAGCATTTGGCGCGTTGATAACATCGAAGCTTCATCCACCACCACGACCGTGCGGTTGTCGAGCACGTCTTGCCCTTTGTCTAGGTCTTGGGTCAGCTTAGCGAGGGAGCGCGAGGCAATGTGGGCTTCTTGCTGGAGGTTACGGGCTGCTAAGTTTGATAATGAGACGCCCACGACGCGGAAGCCTTGTGATTCCCAGTCCTCCAAGGCAGCCGCCAATGTATGGGTCTTTCCGGCCCCCGCCCAGCCCTGCAACAAAGAAAGATCTTGGCCTTCGGTCAAATGGCGCACCGCCTGACGCTGGGCCTCGGTAAGCCTGTCATATCGCCGTCCTAAATTATCAATTCTATATATAGATCGAATGGCAAGAGTTTTGGCCAGCGTGACCAATTCGCGTTCCATTTCGATCTGCGAACGTGTTGTGTACCGAATCCCAAATTTTAGATACTCCCGGTCTGGGCTCCGTTCACTATGAAGTTGGATCGCCAAGTCGCTTTCTAGGATCGCCTGCGTGTGGGATTCAATCGTCATGGCAGACGCCTGACCTACGTACTCAATCGCGACTGCGCGCAGTATCTGCGGCCTGGAAACAGTGGAGTGTAAATCCACTTCTGCCGCATACACCGCATCGATGGTCTTCGCCGGCTCAGGGACATCGCCATAACCTAAAACAGATAACTCGCTGATGCGCTCGGCGGTAAAACCGTATTCTTGGGCTTCTTGGCTCCACTTATAAAATAGGGCCGGCCGGTCAACGCCCTGTTTGGCTCCTCTGCTTTCGAACGTGGCCACCTCCATACCACGTGCCGTCGTTACGCCGTGCTCGGCGGCTTTCTCCAGTATTTCTTTCCGCCTGGAACTCCATTGATCGATAAGTTTTTCCGGGGTGCCTGTGATTTTAAAGCTGCCTCCCGTGTCCTTCTCGATTGCAAAGCCTAACCCCCGCAATTGCCAAGCCAGTTCTGCGCGGTAGAGCGCGCCCGCAGCGTGCACGTGTGCGTAATTGAAATCTACACCCCGTCCTTCGGGCGTGCAATTCAAGGCGATGCAGTGGGTGTGAATCTGCGGATCTTGGTTTCTGGATGTTGAGTGCTCGTAGCACGCAAAAGCCAAACCCTTGTCGAGTACGTGTGATTCGATACCCCCATGCCCATGCCGGGTAAAGAACGCCTCTCTCTGAAGATAATCGAGGCCAACAGCTACTGCCTTGCGTTGAGCCTCTTGCATCTTCCAGCGCAACGTAGGGGAAGCGACCGCCCAAATGGCACTCACGCTTTTTGGAGCGGATAGTGTGCAATCCCATCCGGGCTTGTGATTCGGCCCCGCATTCTGTGCCAGTTGCGTTCGTGTGCGCGGATGGAATCCCAACATGCCTTGCAGCAACTCACCATCTTTCACCAGGCCTTTGAGACCCAGTACGGCAGCCCCATCGCCTGCCCAATAACCGGGCGGCTCACCTCCATGTTCATAGTAATCTTCGGCGGCTATCCCCTCGTAATATTGCGAAAGAGCGACTGTATCCCGGGTTTTGATGACATGCACGCTTAGCATGTGACTTACTCCAGTTTTAGTACGTCGACCTGGGATACGGCGCTATCCGGCACCAGTGGATTGAGTGACCGCTCGGCAACCGGCTTAAGGCTGAGATCATCCCGTTTTATAAAGCCTGGGGCCTTATCTTTGGGGGGATCAAATTTGGGAATGGTGGTCCGAACCCATTCCTGGGCACCCGCTAGCCAGACATAAGCATCGTGCAGCGGCAAGGCGCGCAAATCGTGCGGCGTGACGGCCGCGCGCAGCTGCTCCATATTCAGCGGTACGCCAGCGCGCGGCGAGCTACCAACCGACTTAATCAGGCGCTCGCCAATGAGGTTCGAAGCCTCTTCGGCATCTTTTGCGCTCGCTTGCGTCATCACGACTTGGTTTACCAAACAGCCAAGCAGCACCGCAGTCTGTTCATTGCCATACACCGTGCGGATACCGGCAAGTGATTGTGTGGTCGTGGCAAGCGATAGCCCGTATTTCCTGCCTTCGGTTACCGCTTTGGCCAGTGCACTAATGGCGGTATATTGGGCAATCTCTTCGAACACAACATGGATACGACGCTGAGGATCTTCCGGCAACCGCTGGACGGAATCTATGAAAACGGCGACGTCGATTGGAACGATTTCCGTGATGGCGCTATACGTGTCTGCAGATAGATTCAACCAAAGACGTCCCGCATCGCCAGTACGCTGCCGGCGTTCGTCGATACCGTATATCCAATTCAAAATTGAAAATCCATCACGTCCAACTTCCCCGTAGTAATATTTGAAACTACGAATCCGCCGGAAGACAGTGGTCCTATAAGCGGAGAATTCGCGATCCGTCGACTCACCGTAAGCCCCGGCCCCCGTGTCTATCAGCGCTTGCCTGAGCAGCGCATTGCGATTAATGATCATTAAGAAATCGGCATTAGACTTCGCGCTCAGTAATCCGGCTGAGACACCTTCACGCGCGCCCGCAGCGAAATGCTGCACCTCACCGCTAGCGCCCTGTGGTGGGTCGGGAATGATCAGGGCAGCTAGGTGGTCAGCATGGTAAACCATGCCGCCAGCTGCCAACTCTGCCAGCACAGAGGATTTCTCGCAGCGTGCGTCAAGGGGGCAGATGACTTTATCGCCTGGCCTCCAAAATCGCGTGATCAGGTCGCCATTGCGGTCGATAATCAGTCCGGCCTCGCCGCGTTTCACGGCGAGTGCGCACTTCAGACGGGCAATCTGCGTTTTTCCAGCACCCGTAGTTCCATAAATCAAGAGATGCTCGGTTTCCGCTTTCACTGGCTGCTTTGTGCTACCAATCCAAAGTAGGTCACCTGTTTTCCAGACTCGTCTCCTGACACGCTTGATTCCCTTGAACTCATTCTTTTCGGATTTTGGCATGATTAGCAACCCAAACAGAAACATTATGCCAACCGTCCCTCCAACGAGCTTGACGGCCATATTCTCGCCCGCATCCATGAAAGTTTGGATTTCAATTGCAGCTAGATGCTTTTTTCTGACCCCTTCAGCCACAGCGCGGTAGTCATAACACATCCACTCCGCACTGGTTATTATCGGTTTTACGCCGTTTGATAAAAACTGGATTAGATATGAGGTGGATGGAATGGAAGCACTGCTCGCATGCTGCGATGGTAGCAAGGCTGTCACGCCAATAGTTAAAGAACACGCAAATGGATGACTGGCAACAAAAAGCGCCGCACTATAAGCCGTGTTGTTTTGCTGTATGACGACGCGCTGTAGATTGTATCGATCTACATTGGTCTCAACAATAAAACCGGTAATATACCCCGCAGGAACACAAACCATACTAATTATCAGTATAGCGCAGGCCATGCTCTTCCAATGTTCGAATCGGCTCATAACGACCTCACTTGTCCAGACTGACAGCCTTGATTATTGACTCATGAACACTCGATAGATTTTTCTTGGTGGCTTCTCTGAATGCCTGTATCTCAGATCTCAATTCTTTTATCTCGTTAAGAATCTCGGGAGGGACTGTGTTGACTTGTGCCGTGCCTGATTGGGTTTTTAGACTGTAAGCCAGCAACTTGCGCACGGCCGTGGACAGGGAAACTTGATTTTGTGCGGCATACGCCTTGAGGGAGTTGACTTCCCCTTCGCTTAGCCGAGCCCCTATGATTCTTGTCTTACTCATTGAGGTTTTGTGCTGAGCGTCAAATACATGGCAATTGATCCTTATTTGGGTCCGATTTGACAATTTCTGGACTATTCATAAATTAGAACGCTTGCCACAGATTCAAAATGAGTGTTAACAAATGTAAACACCAGGTGGTGCGTAGGGTGTGTGTGTGTGTGTGCTGCATATATTTCTTATTATTGTTACAACCTTAGGTAACAAGCATTTGCATGTATGTCGGTATTTAAATAATTGAAATTTCCTCATGGGGTTAATGCTATGTACGTTTGTTACATATGTAGTGGTGCAACTTGTGTGTTAGGCGCATAACAGATACTGCCAATAACGAGCAGCCACCCGCCATGAAAAGTGCAATGCCGAAGTACCACACTTGCACAAGTATGTTAAGTGCGCTTAATATTTCGAATGTTGCAAAATATGCTGACGGTATTGCGAATGTGACAAATCCGAGAATTGTTAACGCAAATATAAGTTGCTTTTCAACATTTTTGCTAATATAAATATTCATTGTCATTACCTCTATTTAAATAACGTTACTGTTTCGTCATGTGCTTTAAGCTCTATACCTTCAACTATAATTGCTAATATTTACAATTGCTCTTTAACTTCTACGATTGTGGCCCGGCAGTTAACCTGTTGTTCCTTTGACGGACGTCCACGACGCCGTGTTGTTATACGACGGCTTGTTAACCACGCCTCGATGTCTTGTATTAACCACCGCGGATTACTAATTGGTAGATCTAAGCATGGTGGTGCAATTTTATGAGCAACCCAACGTCGCCATGTCCACGGACTTACGCCCGCCATTTTGGCTGCGCCCGCAGTCCCAACAGTTCTCGTGCGGATTTCACTTATGCTTTGCATGGGTAATCAACGTGATTGTCAGGTCGGGGAAAAGTGCCGGCTGCGTGTATACCGGCGCTGGCTGCACGGCGACCGCGTATCGCGTACTACGGGTTGTAGCTTTGAACGTTGTTGTCGCAGCGGCTTTATGTGCTGGGGCCTCTGCCAGTGCCGGAATGCTCGCATCGTCCCAGGTGCAGGCGTGCCATGTGAGTAGCTCCATGAACACCACAAGAGATTTTGATAGGCGTGTGCGCACGCGCCGGCACAATTGATGCGGCGCATCCACGTGCTGCTTGATGTCGATGAGGCCAGTGATCCACAGACATTCGATATCCGCCAGCACTTCGTCCAGCAGCGTCAGAATGAGGATGTATTGGCCGCTGGTCGGTGAGCTCACCTGGATCGAATACGGATGCACGCCGGTGTAATCCACCGATGAGCTGTCGATGCCGTTATCTTCGAGCAACTTGCGCATGCGGGATTTTTCTTCGGTAAGCACCGCATGACAGTCGCTGATGTATTTGGTGGCCCACTCCTTGATCTTGATGGCACGTTCGAGCTTGGTGATCTTCGGGATGACGTTGTCGATCCTCGATAGCGCACGCAATGTCGGCCTGACGGTGTCATTTGCGACACGCCTGACGTCTTCATTGTGCAGCCTAACGCTGCGCCACATGACCGGGCGCGACGGCGGTGCGTGATTGGTATGCTGGCGATTTTGTTTGACTGGTGCTGCAGTGACCATGGCGACTCCTGAAGGTCCTCGTTTATTGGAGGTCATACTAGCTGTCGCCGAAAAGCTGTATTGCTTAGAAAACGTCGTTTAAATCCGTTTTGAGACGGTTAATCCCGATTTTTACCAATAGTTACCATTTTTAGGCTTTCGGGAAGGCCCTTCTAAGGTCCTCAAATCCGGAAAACGCCCAGTCGATTGCCCCCCCCCGCATCCATTAAAACCCCTGCTTTTATCCGTCCACCTATCCCTAAGGATGCGGAATGCAACCCATTGCGGTCGACAGCAGTGGGCGGACGGAAAGCTTCATAAAGTCGAGGAATACCTCGGCGCATTTATAAAGGGCCTCAGGATGGCGGCTCACCAAAAAAAGGTGCAGCGCGAGGAATATGAGCGGCGTTGTAAAGAATGGGAAGACGAGGTGGAGCGCCGACGGCAACAAGAACACTTAGCTTACCTTGAGAAAAAGCGAGCTGATAAACTAATTGCAGACACTAAAGCCTGGTGCCAGGCTGCCAGTATCCGATGCTACATCGGAGAATTAAATAAGATCAAACCAGTGTCCCAGGAACAATCCGAATGGATAGTATGGGCCAAATGCTACGCCGATAAACTTGATCCGCTATATTCCCAAAACACTATAGCGTTTTGCGAACCTACATCTACGGATGATATCGAGTAATTCTTTATATTGAGAGGTATTCATTTAGACGTTTTGCTATATCTCGTCTCCGTCTCTCCAGAAACATTTTGTAGCTATCGACTGTAAGAACATTATCATCAGTTGGAATGCATTGACTTACAAAAGCAGCTTTCCCTGCTTTCTCGATGATATTAGGAAAATACTTTTCAGGGGGTTTATCACTGATTGCACGATTCGTCTTGCCGCCAATAAACGCAAGATTAGCGATATCATCTGCCTCGCGATCTGTATAGTGCCCCTTAAGAACTGCCTTCGGGAATATATGGTGAAACTGTA
>Ga0307374_10007252_pt1 | contig 16991 bp, 19 predicted proteins | sample OX3MG_FD_202532 | JGI IMG/M metagenome (GOLD analysis project Ga0307374, IMG submission 202532) | Soil microbial communities from Risofladan, Vaasa, Finland - OX-3 | ecosystem: Environmental > Terrestrial > Soil > Coastal area > Acid sulfate soil | place: Finland: Risofladan, Vaasa | collected... | reverse complement strand
CTCCACCCCCTGGAAGCCGGCCGCCAACCATCCCTGGAAAGCACCCTGGAAACAGACGGGATGACAAATTCCCTGAGCAGTTACCGGGACAAAGTCCCTGAGCAGCTACATACTGTTCTACGGAAGTGTTCTACCGCAGGTTATGGGTCAGTTTGATCGCCTAGGCCGGGGCGGTGGGTACACGGCTCTAGCGATTGTTGCGGATGTCCAACCGATCACCCATCCCAGGAAGACCAGGAGGACTGTGTGCTGGATTCGATCTTCTCGAGTGAGAACGATGATCCAGACGACTGCCCACGCGATTGCGCAGCCGATGCTGTAGGCCGCGTACGTGCGCAGCTTCTCCATGCCGGCAGTCTAGTCTTGGGGTCGATCCGCCTAGCCGGGTCAAGGCTGGTGCCCCTCAGCTTGAGCCACTACCATTGATCTCGCGGCGGCCCGATCCAAACTGACCCACTACCCTACCGAACTGTCGTAGCTAAGCGAAAGTGTCACCGGCCAGTAGCTAAGGATCTCCGACACTCTATTAGGAACGAGAGCGGGTGACCGTGAGCACAGCTGAGTAGAGGCGTGCGGCGGCGCTGGATCATATGAAGACGCGGGCGGTGACGGTGGCAGGGGGCGGCGGGGCCTGGGAAAGGCGGTGCTATACTCGCCCGAGGTCTACCTAGGGAGGTTCGGCCATGCTCTCACCGACCCATATAGTCTTTCTGCTCCTCGTGATCCTGCTGGCACTGGTCGTGTTCGGCCCCAAGCGGCTCCCCGAGTTGGGCAGCAGTGTGGGAAAGGCGCTCCAAGAGTTCAGAAAGGCATCCGCCTCGACGATGGACGAGGTCAGGTCAGCGACCAATTCGGTGAATCCCGCGTCCAGTTCCGGGGCGCCCAGGGACCCTGAGGTCGAGTCGGCGGTCACCGCCGCTCCGGTCGTCGAGACAAAGCCGACCGACTGAGTCCACCCCAGTCGCGCGCGAATTCGCGCTCGGAGCCGTTGAAGGAAATTGGGGATCCTCACGTAGCCGCCGCTACGCTTTCGCCGTGGCGAGCCGAAATCGGGGTTCCCGGGTCAAGAATATCCACGCTCGATGCCCCTGGGCAACTGGACCTTGGCTGACCACCTACCACGACGTGGAGTGGGGTGTCCCGGTCCACGACGACCACCGGCACTTTGAGCTGCTGACTTTGGAGGGCGCCCAGGCGGGGCTAAGCTGGCTCACGGTGCTCAAGCGCCGGGATAGCTATCGCCACGCCTTCGCTCACTTCGACCCCGCACAAGTGGCCAGCTTTGACTCGCACCGGGTTGAGTCGCTGCTCTCTGATCCGGGGATCATCCGCCACCGCCAGAAGGTGGAATCCACGGTCGGCAACGCTGCCGCCCTGCTCAGGATCGAGGACGAGATGGGCAGCTTTGACAACTACATCTGGGGCTTCGTCGGTGGACGCTCGCTCGTGAATGGCTGGACGTCCCCGGTGGACGTCCCAGCCACTAGTCCGCTCGCCGCGACGGTTGGCGCCGACCTCCGGAGCAGAGGCTTTCGCTTCGTGGGTCCGACGATCTGCTACTCATACCTGCAGGCGGCAGGGCTGGTGATGGACCATCTGACCAGTTGTTTTCGGTTTACCTACCTGGCGGGGGACGGCGCCACGGTTCGCTAGTCGCGGGGAGATAGTCGGGCCGATCCCCAGATGGGTCAGGTCGGCTCCAGATCCACCCCCACGAGTCGCTGTATCTCGCACCCCGCCGACACAGCCAGCACGTGCTGGCTCATGACTCTGGGTAAGCTGGGCAGGTGGAGCGCGGAACTCTGGTAGCGGACTTCGAATTGGCGGACGAGACCGGCAGCGGCCGCCGCCTCTCCGAACTCCTCTCCGACGGCCCGCTTGTCCTCTTCTTCTATCCGGCTGCCGGGAGCCGGGGCTGCAGCGCCGAGGCACGTCATTTCCGCGACCTCGCGGCCGACTTCACAGCCGTCGGGGCCCAGGTGGTGGGTATCAGCACGGACCGAGTGGCGAAGCAGCAGAAGTTTGCTGAGGGGTGCTCGCTGGGCTTCCCTCTCCTCAGTGACACGCAGGGCACGGTCGCCAAGGAGTTCGGGGTCAAACGGAGGTTCGGACCGATCCCCGTCAAGCGCTGGACCTTTGTAATCGGCCGCGACCGACGGGTGCTCGAGTTGATCAAGAGCGAGACCAACATGAGGGTCCACGCGGACCGCGCCCTGGCGGCCTTGCGGGCGCTTCCCCACTCCTGACTTTCGCGCGGGCGATGGTCTTCGGCCTGGGCGTACCGGCCAGCCCAAAAGAGGGGGTCCCGGCGAAGACCACCCTAGCGCAGGCCGGCGAAGAGGTCTGCTTCGGGTAGTGGTGCCGCGGTGTCGTCAAGGGCGCGGATGTAGTACTCGTGACCCATGATTAGTGGAGCGACTTGGTCAGGCAGCCCGGCGAAGAAGGCGTTGTCCATCTGACTGGAGTGGGCGCGCACCGCCGCGAGCTTGGCGGAGACGTCAGCCATCACCTCAACCACGGTGGTGATCAAGTCGTCAGCTACGCCGAAGGGTGGGTCGTCGGGGTCGAAGTCAATCTCTCCCATCTCCCAGGGATCGATCCCCATTTCCTTCATCTGCGCCAGCACCCGACGGGCGAGTGACTTTGGGAAGACGGTGTAATAGAGCTTGTTCGGAACCCCGGTCGCCAAGACGGCGCCGCGCGCCACCTGGTGGGTTCGTATGTGATCAGGGTGGCCGTAGCCACCATCCTCACCGTAGGTGATCACCACCTGGGGGTGGTACTGCTCGATCAGCCGGGCTAAGCGACCCACCTCTTCGTCAAGATCCGAGCCAGCGAAAGATCCGGACGTACCGGCGCGGTCCCAGTCAGCCATGCCCGAGTCGTGGTAGCCGAGAAGTTCCAAGTGGGAGACTCCCAGGTCACGGCAGGCGGCCTCCAGTTCCAGCCTCCTGGTCCGCTTCACCGCCTCGGGATCATGACCGGGTTGGTCTGGCTTGAGGCCACCTGGCCCGTCGCCAAACTCGCCACCAGTGCAGGTGACCAGGACGGTGCGGATCCCCTCCCCGCCGTACTTGTGCAGGACGCCGCCGGTCGAGGTGGCCTCGTCGTCGGGGTGGGCATGGACGGCCATCAGGGTCAATGGATCGCTAGTCATCTCGACAGTGTGCCGGGAGCAATGCACCCGGCTCAGAGTTGAAGTGCGCCGATCACCCAGGTCGGACGGCGCACCACATCGGTGAACACCTGGTTCCGTGAGGGAGTTCTCCGAAAATGCGGCGCATCCCCGGGGTGTTCACCGTCTGGTAGAAGGGGTCCCAGGGTTAGCGATGACCGGAACCGCCTCTCCGGTGCGGCTGCTTGCTGGAGCCGGCCAAGTGGGGGTTGCGAGGGCGGGTCGGGAGCAGAGCTTCGGCCGGTCTGGCGGACGGAAGGCCCTTGTGCCTGCATCCCCGCGCCAGGATCGGGGAGGCGGCGCTACGCGACTCCTTCCTCTGATCTGCAGCGCGATCGCAGGGAGGGGAGCCAGGCAGCCAGGCTGGAAGGCTCACCGGTCGCCTAGTTCAGCACGACCGCCATGTCGTTGTAAACCGCGTATACGCTGGCGAACGTACTCATCGGCACCCACGCATCTGGGCCGATGTACGCCGCGCCATAGGTTCGGACTGCCCAGGGGTTATCGATCTCGACAGCGTTGTTGCTGATTCCCACAATCAGCACCGCGTGTTCGTCAGGACCAGCCCATGGCCAAGTGGAGGCTCCATCGGTAAGCCAGGTAGTGCCGTAGTCAACATGGAAGTCGAACGTCACCCACACCTCCACTGGGTGGCCCTGATCCACGTAGTCATACACCTCTTGAGGAGTGATCCCCTCACCGGCTAAGAGGACGTTGCCGCCCAGCGCGTCAGCTGCGCGGACGATGGCTCCGTAGTAGGCGCCAGGTTCGTAACCAGCCGCCTCAGCGCCATTCGGAGGGCCTAGAAAGTTAACCATCGGATTGGCCCGGGTATAGTCCGGGCCTATCCCAGGGACACCTTCATTGTCGCCCTCGGCGTTCAGTACCTGCTGCTGAGTAGCGGCGATCCCTTCGTGCGAGAGTCCCATTTCCAACGTCGCTTCCTCGCACGTCATCCCTTCTACCTGGGGCGAGTAGGAGACATTGCCGACCAGCACCGTCGCGTCCGACGTGAGGCTGGTGCTGTTCGAGGCGGACTGATAAACGCTTCCGGTGCTCGCCCACACGGCCAACTGGTAGCTCCCGGGAGCCCAATTAGTGGTCGGGTAGCTGTAGGAGTCGCTGCTGGTCCACCCTTGGGCCAGCACCCAGGCTGAAGAGTAGGACGACTGTAACCAGTACTCGTAGCTGACCGCACTCGGACAGGTCGATCCTGCGCTTACACTCACCGGTGTCCCTTGCGTGCTGGCCGTCACTGAGGCGTTCAGGCTGGCCGCCGTGCAGGGCGTAAGGGAAGCCGGGCCGGGAGTACCTGCCAGCTGAAAGTATCCAAACACATCCACGATCGCGTCGGCCGAGCCTACGCTGTTGTAGACGTTTGCCCCGCCGTCGCTGTTGAGAGTGGGGATAACCAAATTGGGAACCGTCTGACCGGCGCTGAAATTGACATTCGACGTTGCTGGCGCGGTCTGGCTGGGAACAACACTGAAGTAGCTGGATTCGGAGGCGTTAGTGGCGGTCAGGTTGGCGACAACGGCAGTGGCGGTGGAGCTGATCCCGTCGACTCCCGCGAGCTGCTCCGCCAGATAGCCGTTGGGGCCGGTCGTCCCCGCGTCGAATCTCGTGTCCACCAACCGGATCGGACTCATCGGGTAGTAGAGACTGCCGTCACTGACAGTCACGGTGTCGCTCGTGAAGTAGCCGACGGCATCCACCAAGATGTCGGCGGTCCCCAGCGCGTTGAAGAGACTGACCTTACCGTTTGACCCCACTGGAACGATCACCAGGTTGGCGACTGTTTCGGCGGCCCCCCAGTTGAGGTTTGACGCCACGGGCACGGGGGCGATCCCCGCCGGGAAGGCGGTGAGGTAGCTACCTTGAGTCGGGTCTGTCACCGTCACGTTCAGCGCGACTGCCGCGACGCCGGTGGTAGGGATCCCCCCTTCGCCAGTAGCCTGAACGTTGAGGATGCCCTCCGGCCCGATCGGATCTCCGCTATTGGGCTCGCCGCTTCCCGGTCGGGTGTCGGTGATTCTGGCAGGAGTGAGCGCCACGTAGCTTCCAGTGGTGTTGCTGCCTGAACTGGCCGCGAAGTATCCCTCAAGGTCGATGATCACCTGGACTGTCCCATCCGCGTTATAGATGGTGACCTGGTCATCCGCTCCGACAGCGACAATCGCCAGGTTGGTGACCGTCTCTGCAGCTGAGAAGTTGAGGTTCGAGACAAGCGGTGTGGTCTCTCCGGCTGGATAGACGGTGAGGTAGCTGTTGGAGCTCGGCTCTGAGACGGTGACGTTTAGGGCCACCGCGGTCGCGTCCACCGGTACGGAGTCAAGACCGGCGACGGTGAGATTCTCAGTACTGTTGCTCCCCACCGGGTGGCCGCTGACCCTGGTGTCCAGAATCCGGTTCGCAGTCAACGGCACATATGAACTGGCCGGTCCGACCGCGGCTTGGACTGGATGCGGATTGACCCAGCCGAGTGCCAGCGCTCCCGAGAGGACGGCGAGACCGATGCTCGCTCGGAAAGCCAGGCCTAGCCCTCTGGAGGCTCTCCGATGCACAGTGAACCAAACCTAGCAGAGCTTTCGCGATCAGACGAACTCGGGCGTGCGACATTCCTGCCACGATTAGGCGTGCCGGTTGTTGGCCGGGTCACCGTTGATAGTGTCCCCGTGGGCCTCGACGGTGCTCCGCGGGATTCCCCATCAAGCGGAGGCGCGACGGCCAGTTGAGCGTCGACCCGTCCGGCCCTTGAGCGGGTGGGCGAGCGCCGCCGACCAGACGTCAGTGGCTACTTGGGCTCGGCCGTTCCCAGGCGCCCTGCTGAGAGACCCAGCTCATCGATCTGCGATCTGCCCCCCGTAACCAGCGTTCGCTGCGCGGGCTTGAACTCACCAGGAATGAACGCAAATCACTCCCGGCGACAGCTGAGCGACGAGTATCCTGGGGCATGACGCCTAGCCGCCCCGCCTTGCGCGCAAGAAGTGCGCTTCTAGTTCTGGCGATGGGGCTAGTTGGTTGCGCCTCAGTGGCGCCCACCGACGGTCATCTGTTGCTGCGAGCCAAGGGCGTGCCCTCCGGGGTGACGGCCCGCTTTTCAGTCACAGGCCACGGAGTGGCACGTAATGACATCGGCGTAGGCACGTCCCTGTCACTGCCTCAGGGGACGTACCGGGTCGATGCGTCAACCGTTCACGACGACGGACTATCGTATCTTCCGGTAACGTCCGGCGTGGGCTCAGCCACGGTCTCGACCAGAGTCAGGGTAAAGGCGGGCCGCACCGTTCGCTGGACTCAGGAATTCGTTCTGAAGGCCGCCAAGGCGCCACCCCCGGGTCCGGTCCTGGCCGGCTGGCGCCAACTCAACCCAGCCGACCCGTTCCCGATCACCGATGCGCTCGATCAGCTAGCCTGCGCCAGCGCCACCTTCTGCATGGCCATCGGTGGCCCTCGGGATGGTGATCTCTATCAATCGGTGTGGTCCGGTTCAGCCTGGTCGGCGGTGGTCGACACGGGTCTCGCGGGGACTGAGGTGAACTCCCTCAGCTGCCCAACTTCTCGATTCTGTTTGATGGGTACGGGGAGCTCTCAGTTCAGCATGCCCACCTTCATCGATGTGTGGAATGGAGGGTCATGGACTAGCAAGTCACCGCTGAGTGGTGCCGTCTACTACATCGCGACGTGCGCCAGTGCCGACTTCTGCATGATTATCGCTCAGGAGAAGGCTGGCCATGCAGCGGCAGCTGCGGTGAGCAAGGGGTCAGGAGGCTGGCAGCGAATCACCGCTCCGTCTTCGTCATCAGCGTGGCAACTGGATGACGTCAGTTGCCCGGCCACGACGTTCTGCGTTGTGGCATTCGCGACTGCTAACGGTGCTAGACCTTCGGAGCTAACGGGGCTAGTTGAACTATGGCAAGGCGGGGTGTGGCGGCCTCAGGATGCGCTGAAGACAGATGCCGATTGGGTGGGCTGTAGCAGCACGGGCTATTGCCTCCTCTTCGGAGACCAGCCGTCGGCGGCGCAGCCCGCCGGCCAGCCCAACGACGTCTATGCGAACTGGAACGGCTCTGAATGGACTCAAGTGGTAGCAAGTCCAAACGCCGATCCCTCGAACTACCTCTTTCTTGGCGGGGACGCGACCCCCGCGTGCGCTGGCGCGGACGCCTGTTACGAGACCGGCAGTCTCGGCTCCAGCGCAACAGCGTCGGCCGCGACTGAGCTACTCGGTTGGAACGGGTCCGACTGGACCGCGGTAGCCAAGGTCGATCAGGGTGGATCGGCTGGGTTGGTCGCGTGCGCTCCGCTCGGCTACTGCTTGGAGACTGGCTCCGGGGGTACCTACGCCGACAGCTAGCGCCCCCGGTCTTGCCAGGCGTTTGTTCGCGGCTGCCGAATGGTAGGCGACGCGTCGGAATCGTACGTTCCGACCGCCCCAAGTGGGCGCGAGGTGACACCACATTCCGTGCCTGCCACACTCGGGAGTACGGGCGGGTCGACGTGCGCTGGCCACTCCCCATGCCGCCGCTTCGCGTGACAGTCTTGCTGGCTGGCGATGCCCAGAGCCTAGCGCAATGCATGACCAGCGTGCGATTCCTGACCGACGACCCCCACTACCAGGTGCGCCCTGCCGCGGGACGCTGGCCATTTCTCACGCCCGAGGATGGAGTGCGCGTTCCCGTGGACACCTATCCGCCGTCGACCGGGCTCGGTGTGGCGGACGCATCTGATGACGCCGAGCCAGAGAGCGACCCGGAGCGGGAGTCCGACATGATCTGTGCTCTGGCGGCGGGCGTGGAACCCATCGAGGCGAGCTGGCTTCGGGAGCTGGTCACCCACAACTGGGGAGTCCAGGAGTGGGGATGGTCGGGGCTCGCCTGGAGCGCCCAGAGGGAACCATCCGTCCAGGGCCCCCTTGTCCTTGGCAGCGACGGCACCCTACTGGCGCCGTTGGACGGAGTGGCTCGACTGGCGGGTGAGCCATTCGGACGACCGTGGCTGGTTCAGGCAGTAGCCGCACTCGTTCCCGGATGCCTGCTCATCCACCGTTCGGTTCTAGAGGAGGTGGGAGGTCTGGACCCCCAACTCGACGATCTTTGGCGGGCCATCGACCTAGCTCTTAGGGTGCGAGAGAAAGGCTACCGGGCCGTCTAGACGCCGTGGGCGAGGCTAAGCCTGACCACCGGCGGAGAGGGGTCGATCGAAGCCGGCCCGGCTCCCGAGCTACTTCTGCTCCGCTACCGGCAGCTGTTCGCCGACGATCCAGCCTACAGTCCCAACCTCTCGCTGGCCCAGGGTCACAGCTTCGCCCCCGCGCGCCCTCCTCGCCAACAGTCCCCCCTGGGAGAGCGGAGAGCCGGAGCCGACCTCTCGGGTGGGGCGAGGCGCCGGCTGAGCCTGCGGCACTCGACTCCTAACAGTTCAACCTCCGGCCCGTGAACGCGACCGACATATAAAGTGCCGGACCCTGACCGCCTGCTGACGGGTGGGACGAACAGCCGATTTTGCCTCCCAACTCCAGCGCTAACGCTCTGATCGCCTTCTGGTCTCGACCTCGTGACGCCCCATCGGAATTGGACCGGTGTCTGGTTCTCTGGGGCGATGAGCGGATTCCGGGTACCCACCGCGATCGCGGGCCTCTGCCTAGCCTTGGCTGCCCTCGCCGCGGGCACAGTGGATCTTCCGACTGTGAGGGCGGCTACGTCCGGGGATGTTTACTTCGCTCTGGCGCCGGCGCGTCTGCTGGACACGCGCACCACCGGGCAGCCGTTGGGTGCAGGTGGCAGCCTGGAACTTCAGGTCGCCGGCACAGGTCAAGTCCCCGCCGACGCGACGGCGGTCGCCGTCAACGTCACCGCCACAGACACCACCACATCGAGCTTTCTCACCGTGTACCCGACCGGAGAGGCGCTACCGCTGTCCTCCAACCTCAACTGGGCTCCTGCCGAGACGGTGGCTAACCTGGTCATCGTGCCAGTGGGTACGGGTGGAGATCTGACCTTTTACAACGACGACGGCAGTGCCGACGTGGTGGTCGACTTGCAGGGTTACTTTGTGGGCAGTGCAGGTGGAGGAGGCGAGTACGTGCCGCTGGCGCCGGCCCGAATCACGGACACCCGAACCGGGAGTGGTTACCCCAACGCGGGGCTGACCCTCGGAGCTGGATCGACTCTGCCCATTCAAGTGACCGGCGTGGGAGGAGTTCCGGCAACCGGGGTCTCCGCGGCCGTGCTGAACGTGACGGTCACCGGCACGACATCCGCAAGCTACCTGGCCGTCTATCCTGGGTCGGAGAACAACCCGGACACCTCTTCACTGAACTGGGGCGCTGGTGGCACGGTGGCCAACCGGGTCGTGGTCCCGCTCAGCTCCCTGGGACAGATCACCGTCGCCAATGACTTCGGCCAGGCTGACGTCATCGTCGATGTCAGTGGATACTTCACCGCCACCGCCTCGACGGCTGCCATGGCGAGCCTCTTCTATCCCACCTCGCCATCCAGGATCCTCGACACCAGGTTGGATGGCAGCCAGCCGGATAACGCCAGCTACCTGGGCGAGCAATTCGCCGGAGTTGGCGGAATCAGCGCCCAGGCCACGGCGATCGTGGCCAACCTCACCAGCACCGATACCGCCTCCTCGGGCTACTACAGCCTGGTGCCCCAGGAGACCGCCCCTAGCACCTCTGACCTGAACTGGTCGGCGGGTGCGACGGTTGCCAACCTGGATATCGCCACCCTCAACTCCGCCGGGGATGCCTATCTGTACAACAGGCAGGGAGCGGCCGATGCCGTGATCGACGTGTTCGGATATTTCGTGCCCGTCAGCGGGACGAATGCTTCGGCGGTCCAGCCGTGCTCTTCGCTGGCGGTGAGCTTGACCCCGCCCGTGAGCGGTGGGGACCCCGTGGGTGCCGCCGTCGTGGCAACCTGCTCCTCCGGAGCAACCGTGCAGTACACGTATTGGTACCGCAGCCCGGGGTCATCCGTTTGGACAAGCGCGGGTCCGCCGAGCGCCAGCTCGTCCTTCCAGTACAGCACCGCCGGCTGGAGAGCTGGCAGCTATCAACTCATGGCGTGGGCCAGCTCGCAGGCGGGGATATTTCAGGACCTGGTCGGCAGCGCGTCGATCATCATGCTCACCAATCCCACCTCCAATCGGGCCGATACGTTCGTTTCACCCTGCTATTCGTCCGGATACGCCTCGAGCACCTGCGGCCAGGCCGAGATCGCGGCGATCGACTCCGCTCAAGCTGGTGAGGGCCTGCCGCCGCTGAACTGGCCGTCCTCATTCTTCGGTCTGAGTCTGGCCGACCAGGTGTTCATCGCCGCCGACCAGGAGCGGGTCAGCCGGGGGCTTCCCGCCATCGCCGGCTTGACCGCTGCCGCCAACCAGAATGCGCTTGTGGGTGTTCAAGGCAATCGAGATCCAGACGGGCTCAACGTGACCGGAGCGATCGCGTACGCCAGCAATTGGGCTGAGGATTTCGGCCCCTTAGGTGCCACCTTCGATTGGATGTACAACGATGGACCGGGCTCGTTCAACATTGACTGTCCCGCCGTCGGCGGTTCGGGATGTTGGCAGCATCGAGATGACATCTTGCTGAATACCACCAGCGGCGCTATGGCGGCGCGCAGTGGATACACCTGGGTCGGCGGAACCGCCTGCGCGGCTGCGAGCGGGGTCAGCTTCCTCGACGACTGCGCACTGGAGTGGGTCTTGGTACCGAGCGGTTCGGTCAGCTACCAGTTCACCTGGGCTGAAGCGGTGGGCATGGGCGCGTGAGCGACGGCCCTACCGTTCTCCCGTTCTCGGAGAGTCGCCGAGCGTCGCCGCTACGACCCTGAGTCTTGGCCACTCAGTCGTGCCAGGGGAAGACGGCTCTGAGGAGTCGGAGAGGATGGTAGAGGCCGCTGCCCAGTCTGACCCCCGAGCCTTCCGAGGGACCGTCCCATGGTTCGTCGACTCGGGCTCGGGTTGCCGTGCGTTGAGCTCGCCAAGTGGCCCGTTCGGGGCCTGGGCGGCCTCCGCCGGCGGGCTAGGGATCGATCGCGGTCGCCGGAGGGGCGTGCGCAAGGGCCACTGGACGGGGCTGCCGTGAGCCAGCGTGGCGGGCCAAATTACCTTGCATAAGCGGAAAGTACAGTCGCGCCCGAAGGCTCCAAATGCCGCACTTTGTTCAATTCCCGGAGGACTCATGGTCAAACCGCGATCGCGAGTCCAACGGCTGGCGATGGGCTGCGCCGGGGCGTTGGTCGGCGGGGGACTTGCCTTGGGGACCGTTGCCGCGTCAGCGGACACTGGCCCGCTGGGCGGGCCGACACCGATCACTCGCAACGAATCGAAGATCGTCGCCCATTCCATGGTGGGGGCAGAAAGTCGGCTCAGCGCCTCCACGTTGATCCGGAGCGGTAGTCAATCGGAGCCGACGCTGCCTACCAATCCCAGTGGCGCTGAGAACAGCTCTGCCCAGAGCTCCGCCGCCGTCGCCAACGGGGCATACACCGCCCTGCCTCCAACCCGGGTGTTGGACACCCGACTGAGTGGGTCGGCGCTCGGGCCGAACGGCAGCCGCGACCTGACGGTCACCGGGGGCAGCGTTCCCGGAGATTCCACTGCGGTCGCCCTCAACGTAACCGTCACCGACGGTACGGCCGATAGCTTCCTTTCGGTCTATCCAGCCGGTACTGCTCGCCCCCTGGTCTCGAGCCTCAACTGGGCGGCGGGTGAGACGCTTGCCAACTTGGTGATTGTCCCGACCGGGGCTGGGGGCCAGGTGACGATCTACAACGATCTGGGTACGACCGACGTCGTGGCCGATCTCGAGGGCTACTTTGCTCCAGAGCCCTCAGGATCCACTGCTGGAAGCTACGTGCCGCTGACGCCCGCTCGGATCGCGGATACCCGAACGGCAAGTTCCGAGCCTTATTCCGGACACACCCTGCACGCAGGGGAAACTCTCGACATCCAGGTGACGGGTGCGGGTGCCGTGCCCACCTCGGGGGTCGCCGCCGCTCTCCTGAACGTGACCGCGACGGACACCACCTCAGCCAGCTTCCTCACCGTATTCCCTGCGGGAGAGAGTCTTCCGGTTGCCTCCAATCTGAATTGGGGGCCTGGTGCGACAGTGCCTGGCCGGGTAGTAGTGCCCGTCAGCTCGACTGGCCAGATCTCAGCCTATAACAACCTGGGCAGTACCGATCTGGTGGTGGATGTGGACGGCTACTTCACCGATGGCACGGCAACTCCGGCTGCTGCCAGCCTCTTCAGCGCGATTAGTCCGGTCCGGGTGCTGGATACTCGAACGACCGCTCAGACGCTGGGGACAGGCTCGGTTCTGGTCCAGACGGCGGCCGGACTTGACGGGATTCCCACCAATGCGACGGCCGTGGTCACCAACGTGACCGCGACCAACACCACTGCGGCGAGCTACTTCACGGTGTATCCGGGTGGAACCCGGCCGCTGGCGTCGGATCTGAACTGGGGGGTGGGCCAGACCGTTGCTAATCTGACGGTGGCGGGGCTGAGCAGCAGCTCAGGAGCCATCTCGGTCTACAACAGTGCTGGCAGTTCGGATCTGATCATCGACGTGTTCGGGTACTTCGTCCCCGAGTCACCTACCCCGGTCGTGATCACCACGGATACTCTGCCCACCGCCACGGTCGGAAGCGCCTACTCGACAGCCATGAGTGCCTACGGGGGCACTCCCCCCTACTTTTGGACTATCAGCGTAGGCGCTCTGCCTGCGGGGCTCAGCCTTTCGACCGGCGGAGTGATTTCAGGTACACCAACGGCCGCCAGCACCTTCACCTTTACGGTGCAGGTCACTGACTCTTCGACACCCACCGCGGAGACCGCGGCTGCTCCACTTTCGATTCTGGTCTACCTTGCCTCGCCGACCCAAATCGACAGCGCGAACTGGTCCGGTTACATTCTGGGCGACGGACCCTATACAGCGGTTTCTGGGACGTTCAACGTGCCCGATCTCGTGGCGACGGCGACGGCGACGGCGACCTATGCCTCGGAATGGGCTGGAATTGATGGGTTTAGCAACAGTGATCTGATCCAGGCCGGAGTCGATGAGATGTACGATCCCAGCACCAATTTGGTGTACCTGGAAGCGTGGTGGGAGATCCTCCCCGCTGCCGAAACGCCTATCACAACTCTCGATGTGGCACCTGGTGACAGCATCAGCGTGGCGATCAGCCAGTTCAGCAGTTCGGTGTGGTCCATCGAAGTCTCCGACAACACGACTGGGAATACGTTCGCCACCCACCAGGCCTACACCGGGCCGCTCTCGTCGGCCGAGTGGATCGTTGAGGCGCCCGAGGTCAACGGCGTGATCGCCAACCTCGGCGAGTACAGTCCTGACGTCAAGTTCAGCGGCCTAGGGGTCGTCGGAAGCCAGACCAGCCAGAACTCCCTGACCAAGGCGGCTCTGGTTCAGGACGGCAGGCAGGTCTCCACGCCATCCTCGTGGACAACCAGCGGTTTCACCGTCGCCTACGGCGACCTCGCCCCGCCTCCTCCCCAAACCTAGCTCCAACTTGGTTCGTCACGGTCAGGTTCCCGGGAGACCTCGCCGCTATCTGCGTTCCCCCGCATTTCTTCGAGTCCAGTTAGCGCACACCGACCTGCCGCCATCTACTTCGACTTGAATCTTGAGGAGTCGGCCTGAGCAGGACATCGATCGAAGTTCGGCCCAAGCCAGGCGGTAACGAGCGCCGTTTTTGGTTCGGCGGTCCGGAGCGCGGGAGGCCGCGTTCAGAATTTTCGCGGGAGGGGCGATCGGCCGACTTCGGCGGGTGATGCTGCGCTGTAGTGGGTGGCGCGGGAAGCGGATCTTGGTCGCACTGGGGCTGCTCCGAAGGATCCCGTGAGCGAGGACCTATCTATGGCTGCGGGGGTGACAGGTGGTGCGAGGGGAGGAGGTCTGTGAGTGGCCCGACAGGCCTTAGTCCAACTCACGGAGAGTGTCGGCGTCAGTGGAGCGAGTGGCGTCGGTTGTCACCCTGGTCGTTTGAGCCAACCGAACCGTGCTGCGGCGGCGGTCATGGACGAACCTGGGCTCTCTGCTTTAGCTGGCGCCGAGATTCATCGAAGGTGCGGGCAACGCGGCGTATTGACTGGTAGGTATTTGCTTTGTCCGGGCGAAGGCACGGCGCTCCACCGTGCGGCCTACTCGGCTCAGAACGCTAGCTCGTGGCAGGCGCATGCCTGCGAGCCGCCACACAGAAGGCGGGTCCGTTCGGGTGGTTCGGCGCATCGAATTGGATTCCAACGACTTCGAACCCTAGATGATCGATAGCGTCGAGAATGTCCTGGCGGGCGAGCCACGATGCCCATGGCTTGAGACCCCCACAGAACCCGTCCCACTCGAGCGCGGCCTGGTACTCGTAGTGGTGGAGGGTGTGGGGGAAGCCGGCCGTCGTTGCCCGGGTCTCAGTCTTCATTCGGACGGCGAGATCGTCCCTGCCACTTACGATGGATCGATCGTAGTAGTGTGTCCATAGCAACAGGCGATCACTCGCGCGGGTGGCGAGGTCGAGGAGCGCCACTGGATCCTGCTGGTGGTAAAGGACGCCGACCGCCAGGCACAGGTCCCACCGCGGGGCTCGGTCGGCTAGGGCCTGACGCAGGAACTCAACGAAGTCCCCACAAACGAACCGGGCCTTCGGCATCCCGAGCAGCTCCTTGGTGACGAGGCAGCGAAGAAACGCCCTCCGATTACCCTCTATCGCCAGAACTTCGGCAACACCCATTCGGTCGAGCATGAAAGTGTGCCCACCCTCGAGTGGGCCTAGTTCTAGGACTCGCAGTCCCGAAAGATCGCCGAACTGCTGGGCTGCCCAATGAATTCGTGAATCGTCGAAGAGACCGACCTTGCCACCTGAGAGGTTCTCGTAGGGAGGCGGCAATTGCGAACTCCACTCTCCCGAGAAGATCCCGACCATAGTGGCCGGGCTGGGGGTCTCCTCGCAGAAGCGGTCTGCGGTCTCTATCAGCCTGGTGGCGGCAATATGCTGGACCCGACCTCCGACTGCCTTCACGACCCTCTTCGTGCGCGCCCAAACCATTGCGGATTCATAATACAAACACCAAACTTCTTGCCGGCCTCACCGGAGCCCGGCAAAAGGTCGGTTTCGGGCCGGGGGGCTCCGATGCGATCGATAGCGCGGATGTAGTGCTCTTGGCCCAGCACCAGCGGAGCCACTTGATCTGGCAGCCCGGCAAAGAACGCTTTATCCATCTGGTTGAAATGCGACCGAATCGACGCCAGCTTGGCGGGGACGTCGGCCCTGACTTCGATCACTGTTGTGATCAGATCATCCGCGACGCCGAAGGGAGGATCTTCGGGATCGAAGTCAATCTCTCCCATGTCCCACGGGTCGATTCCCATCTCCCTCATCTGCGCTCAGACCCGAAGGGCGAGGGATTTAGGGAAGGCGGTGTAGTAGAGCTTGCTGGGAATCCCGGTGGCCACCACCGGGCCCCGTGCGACTTCGCGGGTCCGGATGTGATCGGGGTGGCCGTAGCCGCCGTCTGCGACGTAGGTCACCACCACCTCGGGAGGTACCGGTCAATTAGTTTCGCGAGCCGAGCAACTTCCTCATCCAGTGCCGACCCGGCAAAGGAACCTAAGGTTCCGACGCGGTCCCATTCAGCTATGCCCGAGTCGTGATACCCAAGCAGCTCCAGCTTCGATACCCTGAGCTCGCGGCAGGAAGCTTCTATTTCCGCCCTCCGAATCACCCTGACCGCCTCCTGGTCGTGGCCGGGCTGGTCTGGCTTCAGTCCGCCAGGTCCGTCACCGAACTCGCCGCCGGTGCAAGTGACCAGAATCGTCGTAATCCCCTCGCGCCATTTCGGTGGAGCACGCCTCCGGTCGGCATACCCTCGTCATCTGGGTGGGCGTGGACTGCCATCAGCGTCAGCGCATCACTAGCCACGTGGATAGTTTGCGGTACTGCTCTACCACGCGGCCGGGCGACCTGCAGAGGCAGCTCATGTAGGGCACCCCGGAAGCGGGTGCTGCTCTTGCTTGTGGATCTCCTGAAGCAGCTGAACGACTGGGCGCTCCAGTCGCGGAAACGCCCACCTGGTAGGGAAACTTTTGGGCGGTTACGCCCACATATCCCATCCGGGAGAGCGTCACCTTCGGAGTGAAGTTTAGCCCCGGTCGCGGGTGCGGGCTAGCAGGGTGTTGAACTAGGCTCGAAGTCAGCCCGCCGCGTTTCGGAGGCGGTGTCCGAAGGGATTTCGGGTGGTTTGGCGTGTCGAAACCAGCGGGAGTGGACATTTGGCAGCCGGCGGGTGGGGAAGATGTATCCATTCCTGCCTGGATGTCACGTGGACACCGACACCAGGTTGCTCATTCGGACCAGGTTGAAGGCCGCCGCGGTTAGCCCTGCCCCGAGCCAATTGCGCTCCACCCCCAGGTAGCGCAGCTTGCGGCCCCCGCCAACCGGCTTGGCCCAGCCGAAGATCTCCTCCACCCGCTTCTGGCGCAGCCGGGTCACTTGGTAGCCAGGAGTTGTCTGCAGCCGTGCCCGGTCTCCGTTGGCCCACCAGCTCTCGCGCATCGCAATGTGGGGGGCGACGCCCATCGGCCGGCACCGGGCCACGAAGTCCCGGGTGTCGGAGACCTCATCTGTCCCCAGCGTGCAGCGCCGGCGGCGAGTCCGGTTCCTCCGCAGTGTCCTTATCGCCGCCTCACGTTAGCCGGTGCCGGTCGCGGGGGTCAGCTCCACGTCCACTGCCAGTCCATGCCGGATCTCCATCAGGACGTGGCCGGAGAAACATCATCGGGGTTCCTTAC
>Ga0307374_10007250_pt1 | contig 16992 bp, 20 predicted proteins | sample OX3MG_FD_202532 | JGI IMG/M metagenome (GOLD analysis project Ga0307374, IMG submission 202532) | Soil microbial communities from Risofladan, Vaasa, Finland - OX-3 | ecosystem: Environmental > Terrestrial > Soil > Coastal area > Acid sulfate soil | place: Finland: Risofladan, Vaasa | collected... | reverse complement strand
TGCAGAGCGACGAACAACAGCAGCAGCGACAGGCCGAGGATCACCTCGGGCACCACCAGCGGCGCCAGCAGCATGAAGCTGAACAGCATGCGACCGCGGAACCGGGTGAAGCGGGCGATCGCGAACCCGGCGCCGGTGCCGAGCACCAGCGCGAGGCTGGCCGCCATGACCCCGATTTCTAGGCTGGTCAGCGCCGCGTCGCGAAACTTGTCGTCGCTCGCCAGCGCGCCGTACCAGCGCGTCGAAAACCCGGCCCACACCGTCACCAGGCGCGAGGCGTTGAACGAATAGAGCACCAGCAGCACGATCGGCGCGTAAAGAAAGCCGAGCCCGAGTACCAGCGCACTCGCCCGCCACACGGTCGTGCGATTCGGGTTCACGTCGGCCGCTCGCGCTCGATAAAGCGCTGCACGACGAGCAGCGGCAGGGTCAGCAGCACGACCAGCACCATCGCCACCGCCGCGGCCTCGGGCCAGTCGACATTCTCGAAAAACTCCTGCCACAGCACCTTGCCGACCATCAGCGTCGTCGGCCCGCCGAGCAGGTCGGGGATCACGAATTCGCCGACCGCCGGGATGAACACCAACAGCGCACCGGCCGCGACCCCCGGCAGCGACAGCGGCAGGACCACGCCGAGAAAGGTGCGCCACGGCCGCGCGCCGAGATCGGCCGCCGCCTCCAGTACGCTCTCGTCGAGCTGCGACAGCACCCCGTAAAGCGGCAGGATCATGAACGGCAGGTAGGAATAGACGAGGCCGATCTCGACCGCCGTGAAATTGTTGACCAGCACCAGCGGCGCATGGATGAGGCCGAGACCGAGCAGCACGCGGTTCAACAGCCCGGTCGGCTGCAGGATCGCGATCCACGCATATACCCGGATCAACAGGCTGGTCCAGAACGGCAGCAGCACGAAAAACAACAGCAGGTGGCGCCACACACCCGGCGCGCGGGCGATCGCAAACGCCACCGGATAGCCAAGCACCAGGCACAGCACCGTCGCCGACGCGGCCGCCGCCAGCGATTCCCCATAGGCGCGCAGGCAGCCCCCGGCGAGGGTACGGTAGTTGTCGAGACTCACGTGGATCGCCCCGCCCGACACCAGCGGCGCATAAGGCGGGATCGCATCGACCGCGTGGCTGAGGCTGATCCCGGCAACGATCACCAGCGGCAGCAGAAAGAACAGCGCCAGCCAGGCAAACGGCAGGCCGATCAGCACCCGCCTGCCCCAGACCCCTAGGCCGAGCATCGGATGGTCCTGCCCCTCGCCCTCCCGCTGCGCGGGGTGAGGGGTCGATCCGGCGAGAGGATCACCGGATCACCACCACCGCGTCGCGCGGGTCCCAACTCGCCCAGATCGGGCCACCACGGACCAGGCCTTGCGTCGTCTCGCTCGGAACATGCGCCCGCAGCGTGCGGCCGATGGCGTTGAGGTGAACGATCGACTGGCCGCCCTGGTAGCCGATCGAGGCGATCGTCGCCGCCAGCGCGATCCCGGGCGGGCGCTCGTCGCTGAGCCGCAATTTTTCCGGCCGCAGCGCCAGCGCGGCAGCGGCGCCGGCCGGCAGATCGACCGGCTCGTCGAGCGGCAGCGGCTGGTCGAAGCCTGCGACCGCCAGGCCGAGCGCGTTGAACCCGGCGACCAGCTCGCCTTCGAACAGGTTTACCGCGCCGACAAAATCGGCAACAAAGCGCGAATTGGGCCGCTCGTAGATCTCGGCCGGGGCGCCGATCTGCGCCAGCTCGCCGCGGTTCATCACCGCGACGCGCGTTGCCATGCCGAGCGCCTCGTCCTGGTCGTGGGTGACGACGATAAACGTCGTGCCGAGCCGCTGCTGGATGCCGGTCAGTTCGAGCCGCGTGTCCTCGCGCAGCTTGCGGTCGAGCGCCGCCAGCGGCTCGTCGAGCAGCAAGAGCTTCGGCATCTTGGCCAGCGCCCGGGCCAACGCCACGCGCTGACGCTGGCCGCCCGACAATTCGTGCGGCCGCCGACGCTCCAGCCCGGTCATCTGCACCAGGCTCAGCATCTCGGCGACGCGCTCGGCGCGGCCACTTTTCGCCATGCCCTCCTGTTTGAGGCCAAAGGCGATGTTGGCGGCGACGTCGAGGTGCGGAAACAGGGCATAGGACTGGAACATCATGTTGACCGGCCGGGCATAGGGGGGCGCCGCGGTCACGTCGTCGCCGTCGATGACGATCCGGCCGCGGTCGGGGTGCTCAAACCCGGCGATCATTCGCAACAGCGTGGTCTTGCCGCACCCCGAGGGGCCGAGCAGCGCGAAAAACTCGCCGCGCTCGACACTGAGCGAAACGTCTTGCACCGCACGGACCGCGCCGAACGATTTCTCCGCCCCGCTGATTTCCAGGAGCGCCACTGTCAGCAGCCCGACTTCGCCTTGGTCCAGGCGCGGGTGCGCAGCCGCTCGTAGGCGCGCGTCGCCGGCAGGTCGATATAGAACAGGCGCCGCACCGATGCCGGCGGATAAATGCCCGGGTCGTCGCGGATCGCCGGCGCCACGTATTGCGTCGCGGCCCGGTTCGGGTTGGGATACGACACCGCGTCGCTGATCGCCGCGATCACCCGCGGCCGCAGGATATAGTTGATGAACTTGAGCGCGTTGTCGGGGTGCGGGGCATCGACGGGAATGCCCAGCATGTCGATCGACATCTGCGCCCCTTCGCGCGGCACGCGAAACGCGATCTTGACGCCGTTACGCGCCTCTTCGGCGCGGTCGCGCGCCTGAATCACATCGCCCGAATAGCCGAGCGAAATGCACAGATCGCCGTTGGCGAGGTCGTTGATGTATTGCGAGGAATGAAACTTGCGCACGTAGGGGCGGATGGCGGCGATCACCGCGGCGGCCTTTTTCAGGTCGCCGAGGTCGGTGCTTTTCGGGTCGAGGCCGAGATAGGCGAGCGCGGCGGGAAACACCTCCTGTGGCGAATCGAGCAGCGAGATGCCGCAGGCAGCGAGCTTTCTGGCGTAGGCCGGGTCGAACAGCAGCGCCAGCGTGTCGCGCGGCGTCCCCGGGCCCAGCGCCTTGTCGAGCAGCGCCTTGTTGTAGCCGATCCCGGTGACGCTCCACAGATACGGCACGCCGTAGCGGTTGCCGGGGTCGGCCTCGGCGGCGATCGCCAGCATCGCCGGGTCGAGGTTCTGCCAGTTGGGCAGCTTGGCCTTGTCGAGCGCTCGATAGGCGCCGGCCTTTATCTGGCGTGCCATGAACGGGCTCATGGACGGCACCACGACATCGTAACCGGAATGCCCGGCGAGCAGTTTCGCCTCCAGCACCTCGTTGCCGTCATAGACGTCGTAGGTGACGGCGATGCCAGTTTCCTTCTCGAAATTGGCGATCGTGTCGGGCGCGATGTAATCCGACCAGTTATAGACGTGCAGCACCGGCTCTTCGGCCGCGGCGGCCAACGGCAGCAGCGCCAGCGCGAAGGCGGCAAGGAGCGACAGGATCGGTCGGCCGGTCATCTCCGGCCGATACAGCAGCGGGCGCAGCGCTTGTCAATCTCCCGGAAGATTGCCTTTAGTACGCCAGTTTCGGAAAGAGCGCGCCCTTGACCGTCATCCATCTTTTGCGCCACGGCGAGCACGCATTGCAGGGCCGCATCGTCGCTGGTCGGCTGCCCGGGATCGGCCTGTCGCCGCGCGGCCGCGGCGAGGCCGAAGCGGTCGCCGACCGGCTCGCCAATGGCGGCGTTGCGGCGATCTATGCCAGCCCCTTGCAGCGCACCCGCGAGACGGCCGAGATCGTCGCCGCCCGGCTCGGGCTGCCGGTAACCGTGCGCGACGAGCTGATCGAGCTCGATTTCGGCGACTGGACCGGCTCGACCTTTGACGAGGTTCGCCAGCACCCGCAATGGCCGGCCTGGGCGAATCACCGCAGCATTTCGGTGATCCCGGGCGGCGAGACCATGCGCGAGGTGCAGCGCCGCATCGTCGATACGCTGATCGAGCTGCACCACCACCATGGCGACGCCGAGGTGCTGGTTGTCAGCCACGGCGACGTGATCCGCGCCGGACTCGCGTTTTACCTCGGGATGCCGCTCGACCTGTTCAGCCGGCTCGAAGTGGCGACCGCCTCGCTCAGCACGATCCGCATTGACAAGGCCGGCATCCGCGTCATTAGCATCAACGAGCGGGTGCGGCCGACAAGCTGAGCAGTCGGCGCGAAGACTGCGTCTGACCCCGCACCCGGCCGCCGCGATGGCGGACGGCGCCGGCAAACCCGAAACCGTGACGCCGCGACGCGGCCGCGCTGGTAGCGGCCGGCTAGCCGCGCAGGCTCTTCAGCGCCGCCTCGGCGGCGGCGAGCCCGGCGACGCCGGCGCCGATCACCGCGACATCGCCCTCTGAATTCATCGCCGATCCGCCAGCGCTCAACCCGGCATCGCGATGCGGCGGCCGACCCAATCCGGCCGCGGCAAAACCGCATGCGCCGCCGCGGCGGCCTCGACCCGCTCCCGCAGATCGGGCGGGAACGGGCACACCCGGCGCGCGACAAGATCGACGTGGAGAAACAGCAACTCCTGCGTCGCGGCCCGGGTGCCATCGGCAAGGCGGAACATCTCGTGTGCCAGATGGATGCGCTTGTCGTCGGTGGCGACGATCCGGGTCGAGACGCGGACCCGCTCGCCGACCAGCAATTCGCGCTCGTAGCGATTGTGGGTTTCGACCACGAAGGTGCCGCGGTCGGTCTCGCGCCGATAGCTGAGGCCGAGACCCAGCTCCTCGAACAACAGGTCGGTCCCCTTGTCGAACAGCACGACGTAATAGGCCAGGTTCAGGTGGCCGTTCCAGTCGATCCACTCCGGCAAGACTTCGCCTTCGTAGCGGGCAAACGGGGCGTCGATGGTCATCGGGCAAGGCTCTGCGGCAGCATCTCGGGCGGGTTCCGTTGTCTGGTCATTGGCAGGCGACGCCCGATTGTGACCCGGGCGGCGGCGCGATGCAAAGTCGCGTCGCGGCTGCCCGGCCGATCGATCGTCGCCTCGCGGTTCCGACCTCGCGTGCGGCAGAACTGGCGAGAAACGGCGTAAATCACCCGAACATTCGAAACAGATTTACCAGTCGTAAACCCGTATCTGGGATGCTCCGGGCCTCGCGTGCTCCCGGAAAAGTCAGTATGTTCGCTGTCATTCTGCACTGTATTCGTAGCCGGTCGGGGGTGACCGCGATCGAATACGCGTTGATCGCGGCACTCATTTCGCTGACCATCGTCACCGGCGCGCAGCAGATCGGCGGTTCGGTCAAGCAATTCTTTACCACCGTCGCGAACTCGTTCTAGCCGGCGACGACCTGCGATCCGCGGCTCTCTTGAGCCTCCGGCGGAAACGCTCCATGCTCGCGCCCGCTGCCGCGCCTCGGGGCGGCGCTGAAGAAACCCGCAGGGAGCCGAATGATGAGCGCAGCCGATTGGGCACCGAGCCCGCTCTATCCCGATCCCGCAATCATCACCCTCGACCCGCGCTTCGAAAAGATCCGGCCGCCGTTCAATGCTTCGGTCGAGCGGCACTATACCGGCTGCCGCTGGAGCGAAGGCCCGGTGTGGTTCGGCGACGGCCGGTTTGTGTTGTGGAGCGACATTCCCAACGACCGCATCCTGAAATGGGAGGAAGAGACCGGCGCCGTCAGCGTGTTCCGCAAGCCGTCGAACAATTCCAACGGCAACACGCGCGACCGCCAGGGCCGGCTCGTCACTTGCGAGCACGGCATGCGCCGGGTGACCCGCACCGAGCATGACGGCACGATCACGATCCTGTGCAACCGCTTTGAGGGCAAGCCGCTCAACTCGCCGAACGACGTGGTGGTCAAGTCCGACGGCTCGATCTGGTTCACCGATCCGCCGTTCGGCATCCTCGGCAATTACGAAGGGTTCCGCCACGAGCCCGAACTGCCGGTCACCAATGTCTACCGCATCGACGGCGCCACCGGCCGGGTGACGATCGTCGCCGACGATATTCGCGGACCCAACGGCCTCGCCTTCTCGCCCGACGAGTCGCGGCTCTATGTCGTCGAATCACGGGCTCAGCCGCGACGCGCGATCCGCCTGTTCGATGTCGCCGGCGACGGCTCGCGGCTCGCGAACGGTCGCGATTTCGGCGAGGTCGGCGACGGCACGCCCGACGGTTTCCGCTGCGATGTCGACGGCAATCTGTGGTGCGGCTGGGGGATGAGCGAGGCGCTCAACGGCGTCGTCGTCTTCGCCCCCGACGGCATGATGATCGGCCGCATCGCACTGCCCGAGCGCTGCGCCAATTTGTGCTTCGGCGGGGTCAAGCGCAACCGGCTGTTCATGGCGGCAAGCCATTCGCTCTATTCGGTCTATGTCGGCACCGAGGGCGCGGTCGGCGGGTGAACCCGAACCGCGCGGAATGAACCGGCGGCGCCTGTTGCAGACCGGCGGCGCCGGCGTCGTCGGGGCCGCGCTGGGCCCGGGCACCGCGCCGCAGGCCGCCGAGCCGGCGCGCTTCCCGCCCGGCTTTCTGTGGGGCACGGCGACCTCGTCCTACCAGGTCGAAGGCCGCGGCGACCGCACGGCCGACAGCATCTGGGACACGTTTTGCCGGCTGCCCGGCACGATCCACGACGGCAGCAACGGCGACGTCGCCTGCGACCATTACCATCGCTATCCGGAAGACATCGCGCTGATGCAGCGCGCCAGGCTCAAAGCCTATCGCTTCTCGATCTCATGGCCACGCGTGCTGCCCGCGGGCACCGGCCAGCCCGACCCGAAAGGGCTCGATTTCTATGACCGGCTGACCGACGCGACGCTCAAGGCCGGGATCGAGCCGTGGGTCTGCCTCTATCACTGGGATCTGCCGCAGGCGCTGCAGGACCGCGGCGGTTGGACGGCGCGAGCGATAGCCGACTGGTTCGCCGATTACGCGACGCTGATGGCGCACCGGCTCGGGGACCGGGTCAATCGTTGGGTGATGCTCAACGAACCCTCGGTGGTCGCGGTGATCGGCCACGGGCTCGGCGAGCACGCGCCGGGGTTCAAGAGCCGCGACAAGATGTTCGCCGCGATGCACCACCAGAACCTGGCGCAAGGCGCCGGGCTTGCGGCGCTGCGCGCCCACGGCGGCGGCCGGTTTCGTCTCGGCACCGTGCTGAGCCTGCAACCGGTGCGGCCGGCCACCGGTTCGCCGGCCGACCGCAAGGCGGCCGAGATGTGGGACGCGCTGTGGAACCGGGCATTTCTCGACCCGCTATTACGCGGAAACTATCCAGCGCTGATCGAACCCTTTGCCGCACCACTGACCCGGACAGGCGATCTTGCGCAAATTCGCCAGCCGATCGATTTTCTCGGCGTCAATTACTATAGCCCGATGTACCAGCGCGCCGACCCGCACGGGCTCGTCGGCACCAATTGGGGCGCTTCTCCGCCCGGCATGCCGAAAACCGCGATGGACTGGCCGATCGACCCCGACGCGCTAGTCGAACTGCTGCGTGACCTGCGCGATCACTATGGCAACCCACCGCTCTACATCACCGAAAACGGCGCCTGCTTTCTCGATCGGCCAGGCCACGACGCCCGCGTCTACGACCCGCAGCGCATCGCCTATCTGCGCGCGCACGTCCTCGCCTGCCATCGTGCGCTCGCCGAACGCGTCAGCCTGCACGGCTATTTCGCCTGGACAATCCTAGACAATTTCGAATGGGCCTGGGGCTATACCCGGCCGTTCGGGCTCGTCCGGGTCGATCGCGCGACATTGAAGCGCACCACGAAGGCCTCATTCGACTGGTTCGGCGGCGTCGCCCGCGCGAATTCGGCCTAAACCGATGCGATGATGCCACAGGTTGAGCCGCCCGACCGCTCCGCGCGACCGCCCTCTCAACCCCCGGACGGAAGCGCCAGGAAAAAAAGCCGTTTTGCTATAGTCTTAGATCGTGATTTCTTATACTGTGTCGTCCTCAACTATCGGAGGAAACCGATGAAACGCGCCCTAGTCCTCTGCTCACTCCTGGCGCTGGCGGGCTGCATGCAGCCGCCGCCGGCTCCGCCCCCGCCGCCGCCCCCGCCACCGCCGGCCGCTGCAGTTCCCGCCCATGCCTTCATCGTCTATTTCGGCTGGAATCGCTCGTGGGTTGGCCCCGCCGGGGTTTCTATCCTGCAGCAGGCCGCGAATGTTTATAGGGCCGGCGGTGTCGTGACGGTGCAGGTGACCGGCTATACCGACACGTCGGGTTCGGCGCGCTACAACCAGCGTCTATCGGTCCTCCGTGCGCGCCATGTCGCCCACATCCTCGCGCAAATGGGCGTGCCATGGCACCAGATGACGGTTAACGGCCGTGGCGAGACCGACCTTGCCGTTCCGACGCCGAATGGCGTGCGTGAGCCGCGCAATCGTCGCGTCACGGTCATCGAGGGCTAAGGTGCGGCGCGCGTAAGCGCGCGTGAGCACCGCAGAGGAAGAGAGGGCGCCCAGTTGGGCGCCCTCCGCTTCTTTGGTCTATCGTTTACTCACAGAGCGCTAGACCGCCTCGTACGGCAACCGCTTGATTTTTTCGACGTTTCTGCCTTCGATGCGGATCAGGCGGGTCGAGCCTTCGCGGCGCGGCGAATGGAGATCGCCCTCGTTGTAGATGTAGGCGGTTCCGGGCGTCAGTGTGTAGTTGCGCACCAGCTTGACCCGGCCAGGGTCGCCATCATGCGGCGGCGCCACCAGTTCCCAATCGCTCATGATTGTCTCGCCATCGGCCTGGCCATAGATCGCCCAGGTCGGGCCATGGTCGTGCGGCTTGCTTTCCTTCGCCCCGTGATAGACGTGGCCGAGGATGCAGAAGCCGAGGTCCTTGTCTTCGTAGAGGATGTTCCGCTCGGGTGCGTTGTCGGGCATGTATTTGCTGACGAACACCTTGTCGAGGCACATCTCCTGAACGACCTTGCATACCTTCTTGCGGCCCTCGGGGCCGGGATCGGCGACAAGGATGCTGTGCAGCTCTGCCGCAAACTGATCTAGCGTATGCTCCATGGGCTAATCTCCTTCTATTGCGGGCGATATCTTGTGATCGATATCGGGCGGACGGGTGAATCGACGCCGCTGCCAAGCCTAAGCCTGGCACGTTAGCCCGGCAAGCACGACCCGTGCAAAAGCCATCGCCGCGGCGCAGACAAGCCAAGCCCGATCGCGCGACCTGGGGGATTATCGGATCGCGCGTGACGTTCCGTATCCACGCGCTAAAGTCGTCACAATCGGCATTGCGAGGCGAGCCGTATGGACCGCGATCCCAACGCACCTTCGAATACGCCGTTGCGCCACACCATCGCCGGTCTGGTGCTCGCTACGGGCCTGGTTCTGGCCGGGCTGTGGATCCTTCAGGATTTTCTCGTGGCGCTGGTCTGGGCGGGCATCTTTGCGATCGTGCTGTGGCCGGTCTACCGCCGCCTGTTGCGGGTGTTGCCGGCCTGGTGCGCGCGGGTCATAGCGCCGCTCGTTTTGGTACTGCTGGTCGGGATCCTCTTCATCCTGCCGCTGGTGCTGCTCGGCGTCGGAATCGCACAGGAAAGCCACGTCATCGTGCGCTTCATCGCGATGGCGCGGCGAAACGGCATCGCCCCGCCAGACTGGATCGGCCAGCTGCCGCTGGCCGGCGCGCCGCTCGCCGAATGGTGGCGCACCAACCTCGGCGATCCGGTGATGGTGCAGGAGCTGTTTGGCCGGCTCAACCCGCATCTGCTGGCCGTGTCGGCACGGCAATACGGCGGCGAGATCGCCCACCGCCTGGTGCTGTTCGCCTTTACCCTGTTGACCCTGTTCTTTCTGTTTCGCGACGGCGCCGGCCTGACCGTGCAGCTGCGTGGCCTCAGCGACCGCCTGATCGGCCGGCGCGGCGAGCACATCGCCGGCCAGATGATCGCCGCCGTACATGGTACGGTCACCGGGCTCGTGCTGGTCGGGCTGGCGGAAGGGCTGATCCTCGGGATCGTGTATTTCGCCGTGCACCTGCCCTACCCCGCATCGGTCGGCGCTGCGACCGGCGTGGCGGCCGTCATCCCGTTCGGAGCGCCCGCGGTCTATTGCCTGGCCGCACTCTACCTGGTGGCGCAGGGCCAAACGGTCGGCGCGGTCATCGTGCTGGCGGGCGGCAGCCTGGTGGTCTTCGTCGCCGACCACTTCATCCGCCCGGTTCTGATCGGCGGGGCGGCGCGACTGCCGTTTCTGTGGGTCTTGCTCGGGATCCTCGGCGGCCTTGCGACGCTTGGGTTTCTCGGCCTGTTCCTCGGGCCGGCGATCATGGCAGCGCTGATCGCGTTGTGGCGCGAGTCGACCGAGACCCTGCCGCCGGCGCAGCCGGCCCGGGCAACGCCGGACCCGCGGCGCCGGCCCAACGGCCGGCGCGGGGCCATCCGCCGCGGGTGAGACGGGCGGCGCGGCAGCTCACCGGCGAGGCGCCATCGCCTGCGCCGAGCGGTTCAGCCTAAATGACGGCATCCTCCGCACGTGCGCCAAAGGCCGCCATGTCGGCGCCTTTGCTGGCGGCGGCTTGGCGCTGCTGCGCCGATTTATAGTTCGCGCGCTCGTCCTGGTCGCGAAACGGCGTCAGCAGGAATTCGAGCGACCAGGACCGATGCGACCGCGGAACCGGGGTCAGTGACGCAAAGGGCGCGGGGCCTCCGTCGATAAACCGGCCAGTGGTGGTGGAATTGGACGACAACGGCATGATCGGCTCCTCCTTCAATCTGCCGTCTCGGCTTCACGCCTCATGCCACGCGATCCGGCCCTGAGACCTCGAAAATTCGCGTTTTACTTCATATACTTGAGAAACAAGAGGCGATCGGCCTGCGGCACGATCGGCAATTTGCAACGAAAATTGCGATGCAGCCGACACGCTCCCCGCCGTCGTCGCGCCACTGCCGCACGAGGTGTTGACTTGTCCCTCGCTCCGGACTTTTCATGGCTTGCCGCGTGTCGTTATCACCCGGAGGCGGACGGTAGGGCAGCGAACGTGGGGGCCGTATGAGGTATGTGTGCGATGCGCCAGGCGGCAAGACCTGGTTCCGAATCGAGACCGAAGGCGAAGCCGTCGCCGAATCGGAGACGATGCATCACGCGGTCGAGAAGTATTTCCGCAAGGAACACGAGCGGGCGGCGCAGACGTTTCAGCCGCTGTCGAAGGTGAATTTCGAGCAGGAGATCGGCATGAAGGCGCACATTCAGCGCCAGATGCCGCTGTTCCTGACGCTGCGCGACGGCGACGGCACCGCGCTCGCCACCGCGATGCTGCCGTCGGGCGGCCGCGACGACCGCAGCTTTCGCCCGATCATCGTCGGCCCGTCGAACGCCGACCCGTACGACGATCAGGCCGACGCAATCCGCGCGCTCGGCGAGCATTTCGGCATGACGCTGGACCGTACGCGCTGCTACCCCTATCGGCGCGACTAGGATTTCCGACCGCCTCGAGCCGCTGATCTCGGCGCGCCGGATCGCGCGGCGCATCGCCGCGCTCGCCGGCCGCATCGACGCCGATCACGCCGGAAACGAGGTCACGCTTGTCGTGGTGCTGAAGGGCGCGGCGGTCTTCGCCGCCGATCTCGCCCGGCGCCTGACGATCCCGGTGCGGATCGAGTTCGTCAGCGCCGCGTCCTACGGCCCGGCGACGCAATCGGCCGGGACGGTTGCGATCAACGGGCATGCCGCGCTCGATATCGCCGGGCGCGATGCGATCCTGATCGAAGACATCGTCGACACCGGGCTCACGACCCGCACGCTGCTCGACCGCCTGCAAACGCTCGGCCCGGCTCGGCTCGACCTATGCGCGTTGCTGCACAAGCCAGGCCGCACGGTCGAGCCGGTCGCGATCCGCTACAAGGGGTTCGAGATTCCCGACCGCTTCGTCGTCGGCTACGGCATGGACTACGCCGAACGCTATCGCAACCTCCCCGACGTCTGCGTGCTGACCGAGCAAGCGTGACCGCCTTTAGCCCACGGAGCCAGGAGGTCGGCGTCGGTAAAGGAATATGGCTCCGCCGTTGGAGGCTAAGCCCGGAGGCTCTGCCACACCGGACAAGCTGTGAAATCCCGTGCGAAAAAATACGCCCGGCTCGCCCCAAGCGAGTTGCGGTTGATCTCCGTTAGGTTCTGCCTGGTAATCATCCCGTCCAGGGCCGGTGACGCAACGCAGCGCGTCGGCGTCAGCGGGATCACCGTATGCAGCGGCACGTCCGGCACTAGGAACTCGCCTTCCTGTGCCTCGATGATGCCCCAGCGCGTTATGGCCAGCTCGTTTTGCGCGTACCGATAGGTTCGCAGCCGCAACTCATGGCCGTTCAGAAAGCGGGCCGGGAATCTTCCCCCCGCCCGCGCGAACATCACGCCGTGACGTTCGAGCACTTCTTCCTGGTCTTTCGATAGACCACCCCCAGTGACGCCCTGGGCCTGATGTTCCTGCGTCGTCAGCGTCCGGCCGCGTGAGCGCATGTACCAGAGAGCGAAGAATTCGTTGACGACGCGCCTGTCTGCCTCACCGATTGTCGAAACCTGCCGCTCGACGATCCTATTAGCCAGTTCTTGGAACGGGGCCTCGATCTGCCACATGAAACCCGTTTCAGAGCCGTGGTCCCAGGCCCGCTTGGCGCAAAAGATGTCGTCCTTTGGGCCGGCACGGCGGACTTTGTTCCGCAGCAGATCATGTACGAGGACGCACCCGTCGGGGCCGCAGAAGCGTTTAATGCTGGCGGCCGGGAAAGTGTGCTGATCGATCGCCAAGCAATACGGGTTTCCCGGCTGCGGCCTTTCATGTCTCTCCGGACTCGTCATTGTCGTCCTGCGCTATTCGCTTACCCCATATATGGTGTCGGTGCGTAGGCAGGTAAATCCCAGGAGGGCCAGCGGCAAGGACTTCCAATTACCAGAAAAATATTTCCGGAATGCCGCTTATGCAATTCAATTAACCAACCCGCGCATTCTTACGGTCGTTCAGCCCAGCTTCTTCTTCAGCAATTCGTTGACGAGGGCCGGGTTGGCCTTGCCCTGCGTCGCCTTCATCACCTGGCCGACGAAAAAGCCGAGCACTTTCGGGTTTGTCGCGTATTGGGCGACCTGGGCCGGGCTGGCGGCGAGCGCGGCCTCGACAGCTTCCTCGATCGCGCCGGTATCGGTGACCTGGCGCAGCCCTTTTGCTTCGACGATCGCTGCCGGGTCGTCGCCGGTCGCGACCATCTCGGCAAACAGATCCTTGGCGATGCGGCCCGAGATCGTGCCGTCGGCGATCAGGTCGATGAGGGCGCCGAGCTGGCCCGCCGCGACCGGCGACTGCTCGATGCCGAGCCCGGCCTTGTTGAGCGCGCCGAACAGGTCGCCCATCACCCAGTTGGCCGCGATTTTCGCGTCGCGCCCGCGCGCCACCGTTTCGAAATAATCGGCGGTCGCGCGCTCGGCCGCCAGGACCGCGGCGTCGGCCGCCGACAGCCCGTATTCGGCGACAAACCGCGCGCGCTTCGCGTCAGGCAATTCGGGCATCCCGGCGCGCAGCCGCTCGACCCAGTCGCGGTCGAGCACCAGCGGCAGCAGGTCGGGGTCGGGGAAATAGCGGTAGTCGAAGTCGTTTTCCTTCGACCGCATCTTTCGCGTCACGTTGTGCGCGGTGTCGTAAAGCCGCGTCTCCTGCGCGACCGCGCCGCCATCCTCGATCAGCTCGATCTGGCGCCGCGCCTCGGCCTCGATCGCCAGCATGGCGAACCGCACCGAGTTCAAATTCTTGATCTCGCACCGCGTGCCGAACTTGTCGCCCGGCCGCCGCACCGACACGTTGCAGTCGCAGCGCATCGAGCCTTCTTCCATGTTGCCGTCGCAGGTGCCGAGATAGCGCAGGATCGAGCGCAGCTTGCGCAGGTACAGCCCGGCCTCCTCGGCGCTGCGCAGATCGGGCTCTGACACGATCTCCATCAGCCCGATGCCGGCGCGGTTGAGATCGACATAGGTGTCGCGCGGGTGCTGGTCATGCAGGCTTTTGCCGGCATCCTGTTCGAGGTGCAGGCGGGTGATGCCGACTTCGCGCATCGAGCCGTCGGGCAGGTCGAGCGTCACGCGCCCGTGGCCGACGATCGGCTCTTCATATTGCGAGATCTGATAGCCGGCCGGCAGATCGGGATAGAAATAGTTCTTTCGGGCAAAGACGCTGTGCAGGTTGATCGCCGCGTCGAGCCCGAGCCCGGTGCGCACCGCCTGCTCGACGCAACGCCGGTTGATGACCGGCAGCATCCCGGGAAACGCCGCATCGACGGTCGAGACCTGGGTGTTCGGCTCGGCCCCGAACGCCGTCGCGGCACCGGAAAACAGCTTGGCCTCGGCAACGATTTGGGCATGCACCTCGAGCCCGATCACGACTTCCCATTCGCCCGTGCGGCCCTGGATCATTCCGGCGTCCTTCCGCGCAAAAAAAGATCAGGATCAAGCCGTTGATTATTCATGATTCGTGCCCCCTGAAACAGGAGCATAACAGGGACCGATCCGTTCGATAACAGGGAGCGATGCCGCGCAAAACAGGCGGCGATTGCGAAGGGATGAAGGATCGCCGTGAAGCGGCGCTACAAGGCTCAATCATCGGGTCGAAATGTGCGTTCTTGTTGTGTTCGGTTCAAGAGGGCGGCCCGGCGCTTCCTTGGTTTGTCATTTCCGCTTCCGGACACGACCCGGACAACGGGCTCGAAGAGGCGAATTGGCGTTGCTGCCCCGAAGCGGGCTCTCATAAGGTCCCATGTCTGGCAGCCAAGATTGGCCACGCTGGCATCTAATTGAGTCAGCCCTTTTGCCGCAACATTGCGGCCTCCTTGCGCCAAGCCGGCCAGTCGACCACTGCCGACTCTTCAACTGCCATGTCCTCCGGCGCGAGCTGGTCGGTGAACACTACTAGGTTCTGGCAGTCCCATCGGGCGCTAGGGACCAGCAGGCCATCAAAACCGAGGAAATAGGCGGCGTCGCCAATCGCTTGGGTGCGCACATAGTCGAGTTCGCCATAGCGATCTCCGCGCACGCCGAGCGCCTCGACCGCCGACAGATCCACGAGTTGCAGGGCCCGCCGGGTGAGGAGCGTGATACGGTGCAGCACCGAGACCAACCTGGATGGGAATACCGGTTGGCGGCTCAGGTGAAAGTGAATCTCCGCAAGCGATCCCGCGCGCGCGAGCGAGGTGTAGATCACGTCGAACGTGCCTGGATCCCACCGTGCGGCGGCGGGATAGCCCTGCAGCGGATCGCGACCCTCACGCGCGATCCGCCATACGGTCCCTTCATAGGGCGTCCGGGGCAGCGCATCGACTTTATCCAGCAGCTCAAGGTCGCGGGCGCGTCGGTCTGCCATGGACCGCTCAGATGTAGGCACCCGAATCGAGGCGCTCGATCACCGCCAGCACCTCCTCGGTGCGGCCCTCGTTGATCAGGTCGATTGCGCGTTCGCCGTTTAGTAGTGGATGGCGCGCGTGCAGCCACAGCCGCGTCTCGTCCGGGGCGTAGAAGTCGGAGAGGCGATCCACGACATAGCGCAGCTCGGCGATCACCGTCTGTGTGCGCAGCGAAGGGACGCCGTTGCCGCGCGACCAGCGCGACACGGTGGGCGGCGAGGCGCCTACGATGTTGGCGATATCCTTGCCCTGCAGGCCCCCGCGCTCGCGAAGGTCGTCCAGGATGCGGGCGACGGCGGTCGCCATCACCGCCTCGCGGCGCGAGCGCCGGCCGCCCCGCTGCCGCGGCGCGCGGGAGCATGGGCATGGGGACGGTCGCCCACCGTCGCGTGCAGGTCTCTCAGCACTGGGCCTAACCGGGCCAGCCGCTCGTTGGTCCGCTGCAGCATCTCCGTCGTCCCCGCATCTGCCAAGGCCAGCTTGGCGGCGGTCTCTGCCGTTCGGGCGGCCGGATCGAGGTCGTGCCTCAGGAAATCGTCGACCCGTCGCGCTTTGGGCACGCGCGACAGGCGCTCCAGCGGCTTGGTGCGCTGGCGCAGGTAATGCCCCTTGGGATCCTTCAGTGTGTCGTTATGGCCGTTCGGGCAGCAGGCGCGATCTTGGCAGCCCAGCAGCCGTCGGCCGCCGTCAGCCGCCATCAACAGCTCCACTTGCTTTACGCTCAGCAAGCGATCGAGTCCCGAGACCAGCAAACGCTTCTCTCGCCCGCCGCCGCCGGCGCGCGGGACCGGGAGCTTGTTCCAATCACCCGCCGCGAACCGCTCCTTCTCTCCAAGGCCGTGACTGATCCCGCCGGCTGCGCCGAAGGCGGCGACTGCGATGGCGGCCAGACCGCCCACTCCGTCGGCCACGATCGGCCGGCCTAGCTGTTGGAAGTCGACAGCCGCGGCGCCGCAGCATCGGCGCCTCGGCGCCTCGGCGTCAGCGCCGAAACCCGAGACGCGGAGCCACAGATTGTCGAAAGGGAGGTCCGTCAGACCCGCAATCAGCACGCGCCGCTGCGCGGGATCGCGGAGCGAGCCGTATTTCAGCGTCAGCGGATAGTCGACCGCAATCGCCGCGCCGCCGGCCGCATCGAGCGCGCGCCGCAAGTCCTCGCAGGCCTGCCGGTCGATCCGGAAGCACGCGTCGGTCGACCCTTCCAGAAGGTGTGTCGGGGCCTGGACCGCATGGAAGCCGTGCTCGACCGCGAACCGGGCGATCTTGGCGATCACATCGTGGTTGTTTCCCCGGGCAAAGTGCTCCGGCCGCAGCGGCCCTTCCGAGTGGGCCCAGGGTGCCGATTTCGCCGCCCCGCCATAGCGGCCGACCACTGAGAGTTCAGCCACGTTGGTGTCGAGCACTAGCTCGCGACCGGCGTCGACGAGTTGCCCGACCACATCCTTCTGATGTGTGAACGCCGAGGCCTCGACCACCACACGCTCCGCCGGGAGGCAGCCGGCCGCGAGAAGCTTTTCGACCTGACGATGGAAGGCACCCAGCCGCAAGTAATGCGCAACCGGCTCTGGCTGGGGGTGCAGATAGACGACGTTCTCGGACATGCGGCACTCCACAGTACGTACGGAATCATATACAATTT
>Ga0307374_10007248_pt1 | contig 16994 bp, 12 predicted proteins | sample OX3MG_FD_202532 | JGI IMG/M metagenome (GOLD analysis project Ga0307374, IMG submission 202532) | Soil microbial communities from Risofladan, Vaasa, Finland - OX-3 | ecosystem: Environmental > Terrestrial > Soil > Coastal area > Acid sulfate soil | place: Finland: Risofladan, Vaasa | collected... | reverse complement strand
CATCCTGGAATTGAAGCCGTTGATCGCCCCCATGTCGGTCGTGGCCGCGTTCCTGGTTTCGGTCGTCGTGGGAGTCGTTTTCGGGCTTTACCCCGCCCAACGCGCCGCCATGATGGACCCCATCGACGCGTTGCGGCACGAGTGACGCTGTTGACCCCTTTTTCGGCGAAACGGTGGTGCCGGGGAAGGCGGTGTTCGTTGGTGGGTCCGTGCGGCGCGAGCGCCAGCGGAACGGAGAAAAACGAATCCGAATACCCCAAAAAGTGAGTCCGCGAACGGCGGAACAAAGCCGTGCATCGTGCCACCCTACTTCGAACCCCACGTGTCGAGAGCAGTGCAAGGGGAGGGGTTTCGGATTCGTTTTTCTCCGTGAAGCGTCGATGCCGGCGACGCGGCGCTGTCGCCGCATTGCCACGGCGTTGGCGCGCAGCGCCGGATTTTCGGTCGGTGCCCGATTTCTGGGAAAACTGGTCTTGACCGTTTTTTTTTCTACACTGCCGGCATGCTGACCGCCCCACGCCACTCTCCACGACATCGCGCACGTCGCCCTCTTGTATGCCGAAGCCGGGGACGGGCGCGCGCGCGAGTGGCTAGCGCGCGCACTGGTGGCCGACGCGGGAATCCCAGCCGCCGCGGCCTCCGACAACGAGGCAACGACGCTTGCGGCGCTCCTCGGGGAGGCTTAACGGCGGTCGATCGCCGTGGAATGCTCGCGGCGGGGCGCGGCGCGGGCGAAGCGGAGAGCGCCGTCGCACTGCGGCGACAGCGCCGCACCGCCGGCCGCGGCGCTTCACGGAGAAAAACGAATCCGAAACCCCTTCCCTTGCGCTGCTGGCAGCACGCGGGGTTCGAAGTAGGGTGGCGCGATGCGCTGGTTTACTCCGCCGTTCGCGGACTCACTTTTTGGGGTATTCAGATTCGTTTTTCTCCGCTCCGCTGGCTTTTAGGCCGATTTTCTTGCGTCTTTTCGCTGCGCGAAAAAACGCTATCGGGGTTCGGTGGGTGCGAAAGCTCCCCGACGTGCTGGGGGTCGTGGAGACGCAGTTCAAGATGTACACGCAACCGGCTCCGCCAGCCACCGCGAAGCGGTTAGTTCAACACGTTTTTCTCGGCTTTTTCTTTCCCTTCTTGTTGCCGCGCAACAAGAAGGCGTAGCAGCCCTGCGCGCGCTCTTGCGCCCTTTTTACGTTCAATGGTATAGGGGTTCCCCTACGCCACCGGTACGGATGGTGACGTTTTTGCCGATGCGGTGCCATGCCTGGCACGCGCGTTGCGCTGGCAAGCCGCCGATTTCGGACGATTCTCGGCCCCAGAACCACGTTTTCCTTGACGCGTTTTGAGTTCCTGGCTTGAATGGAATGACCGGGATCTTTCAAGCCATCGGAGCAGATTTCCATGTTCGAGTCACTTGTCCCGCGTGCTCTCGTCGCTTTCAAACGTAAACAGCCGTCTCGCCGCCGTGCGTCGCGAAGGGGTCGATCGCGCCCGGCGCGAGGGCAATTTCGTCGCGCCGAATCGCTCGAAGCGCGCTGGTTCCTCGCCGCCGACCCGATCGTGTCGGTCGACACGAACTTCGGCAACTTCAAACTCGAACTTTTCGCGAGCGCTGCTCCACAGACCGTCGCCAACTTCCTGACCTACGTCGATTCGGGCGCCTACAACAGCTCGATCATCCAACGCAACGCGACCAGCACCGGCACGGCCACGGGAAGCCCTTTCGTGATCCAGGGGGGAGGGTACACGACCTCGAGCGACACGTTCACCAGCGCCTCGCAGCTCACCGCCATCACGGCCGGCGCCTCGGTGCCCGGCGAGGCGCACTCCACTAATCCCAACAATCCCAATATCAACACGACCGGCACCATCACGATGGCCCTTTCCAGCGGGCCCAACAGCGCCACCGACGAATGGTTCATCAACCTCGCCAACAATCCGTTCCTCGACGACTCGAGCGACGGCGGCCCCTTCACTGTGTTCGGGCAGGTCATCGACAACGGGATGACGACCGTGATCAATCCAACGGTCGCCAAGTTGACCGGGGGTAACGGCAACGGATATCCTTCCGAAAATCCTCCGGTAGCGACGGGTAACCAGCTTTTCGTCATCAGTTCCATGACCGTCGACAGCATCGACGGCACCGTGTTCACCGACACCAACGGCAACGGCACGTTGGATACCGGCGAAACAGGAGTGGCAGGCCGCACGGTGTTCCTCAATGAAGATGGGACGGGCGTGCCCGACGCCAACAACCCTTCGACCACCACCGACGCGAACGGGAATTACTCGTTCTCCGGCCTGGCCGCCGGGAACTACAAAGTGACTGAGGTTTTGGCCGGGGGCGTGACGCTCACCACGCCAACCACCCAGACAGTGACGGTCGCGGCCAACCAAACCACTTCGGGAACGAACTTCGGTGAGAACCCCTCGGCCATTCCGGCGGGTTCGATCGGCGCCAGCAGTGTCACGATCACGGCCACCCAGGGCACGGCCTTCACCGGCACCGTGGCCAGGTTCATCGACCCGGTGGCTTCCGACACGGCCAGCGAGTTCACGGCCACCATCAACTGGGGCGACGGAAGCACATCGACGGCCGGCACGGTCAGCGGTTCCAACGGCGCGTTCACCGTCGCCGGCAGCCATACCTACAGTGTCGACGGTGTCGATCCGGTCAGCGTGACCATCACCCAGGCCAGTCCGGGCACGGCGACAGCCACGGCGACGAGCTCAGCCGACGTCGTCGACGGCGATTTGGCGGTCGTGAGCGTGACGGCCACGGAAACCCAAGGTGTCGCGTTCAACCTCAATGTGGCGATGTTCACCGACCCCGACGACACCGCGGCCGCCAGCACGTACGCCGCCACCATCAATTGGGGAGATGGCACCTCCAGCGCCGGCTCGGTCAGCGGATCGGGCACGTTTACGATCAGCGGCACCCACACCTACGCATTCGGAAGTAACTTTCCCGTCGGGATCCAAATCAGCGACAACACAAGCGGTTCGTCGCCGGCCGCGACCGTGACGAGCTCGATCGTCGTGCCCAATACCGACACGCTCGCCGCCACCAATGGCGCAAACTTCAGCCTGACCGAGGGGCAGACGCAATCCCATACGCTGGCGACCTTCACCGATTCGAACCTCGCCACGCCGTCGTCCGATTTCACGGCCACGATCGACTGGGGCGACGGCGAGAGCACGACCGCCGGCACCGTGACCGGTTCCGCCGGATCGTTCACAGTGACCGCGAACCACGCTTATCCCGACGAAGGGACGTTCACCGCCCAGGTGACGATCGCCACCAACGCGACGAGCGGGCCGACGGCGACCGCCGGTGCCACCGCCACCGTCGCGGAAGCCGACACCTTTACAGCCCAAGCCGCCACGTTCAACGCCACGGAAGGCGCCGTATTCGATGGCGCCGTGGCCACGTTCCACGACGGCAACACCGCGAGCAGCGGCGCCGGTATGACGGCAAGCATCAATTGGGGCGATGGAATCGACTCCGTTGGCACGGTCACCGGCTCGAATGGAACGTTCTCGGTGTTGGGCATCCATACGTACGCCAAAGACGGCACGATGCCCGTGGTGGTGACCTTGACCGACCCCGCCCCAGGCACGGCCACGGCGACCGCCAACAGCACCGCCGATATCCTCAACGCCGGCTTGACGGCGACGGCCGTGGCGGTGACCGCCATCGAGGGCCAAACTTTTTCAGGCACGATCGCCACGTTCACCGATGCGGGAGCCGGCGACACCGCCGCTCAGTTCGCCGCCACGATCAATTGGGGCGACGGAACCAGTTCGACCGGCTCGGTGACGGGCACGGGCGGCACGTTCACCGTCGCCGCCACCCACGCTTACGCCGACGAAGGCGGCTTTACGATCAGCGTCCAGGTTGCCGACACGCAGTCGGTGCCTGCCGTCACCGCCAATGCGACCACGTCGGCAGCCGTCGCCGACGCTGACACTCTCACCGCCGTCGGCACCACCATCGCCGCAACGGCAACCGCGACATTCAACGGCAAAGTGGCCACGTTTACCGACAGCTTCACCGCGGCCGGCGCCGCGGAATTCACCGCGACGATCAACTGGGGCGACGGCAACAGTTCGACAGGCACCGTGACCGGTTCGAACGGAACGTTCACCGTGAGCGGTTCACATTCCTACGCCACGGCCGGCTCCGACACGGTGAGCGTGACGTTGGCCGACAATTCACCGGGCACGGCCACGGCCACCGCCAGCAGTACGGCGCAAGTTGCCAGCTCGCCGCTTTCGGCGACGGCCGTGAACGTGAACGTGACCCAGGGCCTGGCCGCCTCCGGCGTGGTCGTGGCCACGTTCACCGATGGCAATACCAGCGACACGGCCTCCGGATTCACCGCCACGATCAATTGGGGCGACGGCAGCACGGCCGACTCGGCGGGCACGGTCACCGGCGCGAACGGCTCGTTCACCGTGACCGGAAACCACACCTACGCCGATCCCGGCCACGACAACTTGACGGTGGCGATCGTCGGCGCCGCCGGACCCTCGGCCACCGTCAACCCGACGGCCGTCATCGGAAGCGGCGACGAGCGCTTCATCGGCGAGCTCTACCGCGACCTGCTTGGACGCGAGGCCGAGTCGGTCGGCTATGCGTACTGGGACAACCTCATGAGCGGGGGCAAAACTCAAGCCCAGGTCATTCAGGGCTTCGAAGAGAGTCCTGAGTTCGAGATTGACATGGGCAACGAGTTGTACGAGCGCTACTTGAAGCGCACCATGGACGCGGCGGCGGTGACCGCCGTCACCAGCGCCTTGACCACCGACAAGGACGACCAAGAGGCCAAAACGATCGTCAGCTCCAATGAGTTCTTTAGCAATAGTGGCGGCACGGCGGACGGTTGGCTGACGGCGCTTTATACCGACGCTTTGAATCGGGCGATCGATGCGTCCGCACTCGCGACGTTCAGCGCGATGAACCTGACCGACCCCACCGTACGCGCGCAGGTGGCGGCCGAGGTCTTCGGAAGCAGTGAGTACCAGACGGATCTGATCAACTCGCCCTCGACCACCGCCCAAACATACAACCAGGGGGTGCCCACCGGCTTCTACCAGGTCTTTTTGCACCGCGCTGCCGACTCGGCCGGCCTGTCCGCCGCCCAGGCCCAGTTCGCGGCCGGACAAACCGACTTGCAGGTGATGGCGACGATCCTCGCTTCCGACGAGTTCTTCACGAACCTATAGCCCAGGCGTAGAACGGAATTCATTCCGTTTCCCGCGTCTAACGGATTAAAATCCGTTCTACGTGCGGAACGAAATCGGTATAACGACGTTCCAGCCCAAGGCTCAAGTTTTTAGCGGCCCAGGCTCTGCCCCAGCCACCGGACCTGCGTGGAATTCACCGACATGCACCGCCCTCCGCGAGAACCGTGGGTTCGGCTGGCGGTGCCGCTGGTTCTGGCGTGGCTCGCCGCCGACATTGGTGTGGCCGAAGACTGGCCCCGCTGGCGAGGTCCTCTCGGTAACGCAGTCTCGTCCGAGTCGCCGCTGCCCCTTGAGTGGAGTAGCCAGCGGCACCTATATTGTATCGGATCGCTTCGTTAAAACGAGGATCAATCGTTGTATGGCGGGTTGCAAACCCGCCCCACGCATTTTTTCGAAAGGAATCCGTCATGTCGCACTGTCCGCTTCGTTTGTGGGCCGCGCTCGTCGCGGCGTCGCTGTTCGCTCCTGCCGTGGCCGCCGCCGCCCCCAAGGGGCTCGACCAAAAGGGCAAACCCCCTTTGAAATCTGCCGGTCCGTTGGCATTCGCCCCAGAGGGCGTGCTCTTGGTGGGCGACCCGCTCGGCGCGGCGGTGTTCGCCATCGATACCAACGAGCCCGAGGGCAAATCGGCGGGCGGGGCCATCAACGTGAAGCAGATCGACCGGAAGATTGCGGCCCTGCTGGGAACTTCGGCCGACCAGATCTTGATCAACGACCTGGCTGTGAACCCGGCCGCTGGTTCGGTATACATGTCGGTCTCGCGTGGCCGCGGGCCCGACGCGGCGCCGGTGATCGTGCGGATGGATCACACTGGCAAGCTCTCCGAATTCGCGCTCGACGATGTGAATTACGCGGAGGCGGCGCTTCCTAACGCGCCCGATCCGGCGGCCAAAGACCGCCGTGGCAACAGCCAGCGGACCGAAACGATCACCGACCTGGCCTACGTCGACGGCCGGGTGATCGTGGCTGGGCTGTCGAACGAGGAATTCGCTTCGAAGCTCCGTTCGCTGCCGTTCCCCTTCGACGAATCCGACGCCGGCACCAGCGTCGAGATCTACCACGGCTCGCACGGCAAGTTCGAGACGCAGTCGCCCGTGCGGACTTTCGTGGCCTATACCATCGATGGCGAACCGAACCTTCTGGCCGCCTACACCTGCACTCCGCTGGTGAAGTTCCCCGTCGCGCAGTTGTCTCCGGGCGCCAAGGTTCAAGGCGTGACCATCGCCGAACTGGGCAACCAGAACCGGCCGCTCGACATGATCATCTACCAGAAGGACGGCGGCGATTTCGTGCTGATGGCCAACGACCGCCGCGGTGTGATGAAGATTCCGACCGGCGATTTCGCCGCTGCCGAAGCGATCGAGACGCGAGTGCCCGACAAGGCCGGGGTCGGCTACGAGACGATCGCCGATTTGAAAGGGGTCGTGCAGTTGGACCGACTGGACGCCGACCATGCCTTGGTGCTGGTGAAGACCGAGGCGGGCGAACTTGCCTGCCAGACCGTGCCATTGCCGTGATCCACATAAGCACATGAATTGCCGATCCCGCAAACGTGGACGCAATGGTTGGGCGTGCCTCGCATTGGCGGTCGTCCTTGCCGGCTGGGGCTGCCAGCGGCCCGTGGCGACCGAACCATCTCGGCCGGCCGCCCAACCACTTTCCATCGAACTGGTTTTCATCGAACTGGCCGACGCCACGGACGGCGATCGGTGCTTCGACGTCGTCGGGTTGTCGAGCGAACGATCGCAAGCGCTCGTCGGCTGGGCGCCGGACGACGAGCGCTGGCGGGAGTTGCTGCGAGTTGCCGTCGCCGGCCAGGCACCGGACTTGCCCGGCATGCTCGGCACGTATTCGTTGGTCGAAGACCGGCTGCGGTTCACACCGCGCTTCGAGCTGGAGCCCGGATTGCGTTACCGCGCCGAGTTCCACCCGGAGCAAATCGTCCTGGTCGACGCTTCCTCGCCGGAGGAAACGGCGCCCCTCATCCAGGAGTTCACGATCGCGACGGCCGGCGATGCCGCGGCGACCGAGGTCGCGGCGGTATTTCCCAGCGCCACGGACCTGCCCGAGAACCTGCTGAAGTTCTATCTCCATTTCTCGGCGCCAATGTCCCGCGGCGAGGCTTACGAGCACATCCACCTGATGGCCGACGATGGCCAGTCGATCGAGAGGGCGTTTCTGGAATTGGGCGAGGAGTTGTGGGACCCCGCCGGCCGACGGTTGACTTTGTTCTTCGATCCGGGCCGAATCAAGCGCGGGCTGAAGCCGCGTGAAGACCTGGGACCGGTGCTGGAAGCCGGCCGGCGGTTTACTCTTGTCATCGACGCTGCCTGGCGCGACGCGACCGGTCGGCCCTTGGCGGCCGAATTTCACAAACCGTTCGGCGTCGTCCCACCGGACGATGAGTCGCCCGACGCGAAGTCGTGGTTCATCGACGCGCCGACCGCCGGCACCGTCGAGCCTTTGGTGGTGCGGTTTCCCGGTCCGCTCGACCAGGCCTTGCTCCAGCGGGTGCTATCGGTCGCCGACTTCGACGGCGAGATGCTTCAGGGTGAAGTGACGATCGACCTGGAGGAGACGCGATGGCGGTTTCGGCCCAGCCGACCCTGGCGGCAAGGAGCGCACCAACTTCTCGCCGGCGCGGTACTCGAGGATCTCGCCGGAAACAGCCTTGCGCGTCCATTCGAAGTCGACGTCCAGCGCACGGTGACTCAGCAGGTGCCGCAAGAAATGGTGACCATTGCGTTTGAGACCAGGCCGTAGAACGGAATTCATTCCGTTTGTGCATGCTTCCAAGACCCGATCAAGGAAAAAAGGAAAACGGAGTGAATTCCGATCTACTTCCATGAGTCGACCGGCGTTCGTGTCATTCGACGAACACAAAGTCATGCGCATATATCAGCGTAATCTGCCCCATTGGCGGCAAGAGGGCGCGACCTACTTCGTGACTTATCGACTTGCGGATTCCATCCCGGAAAGCGTCCGTCGGCAGTGGGAAGGAGACAAGGCGCTCTGGCTGAAGGCGCGTGGCATCGTCTACGACGGAGTAACAGGGCGCTGGCACGCAGCCTTCGCGAAATTGACTGCGATGGAACAGTTCCAATTTCACCAGCATTTCAACCGCCAGGTGCAAAGTTGCCTCGATCGTGGCCTCGGCGCGTGTCACCTGCGAAACGCGGAGTGTCTCGAAACCGTCCGAGCGAAGATTCTCGGCAATGATGGCACCAGGTACCACGTGGGTGATTTCGTGATAATGCCCAACCACGTTCATCTGCTGGTTACCCCTGTTCCCGGCGAGGAGCTTGAAATGTTTCTGAAGCAAGTGAAAGGAGCATCCGCCGTCGAGTGCAATCGGCATCTTGGGCGCTCGGGTACGTTTTGGCAGGCCGAAAGCTACGACCACATCGTTCGAACTTTGGAACAGCTCCATGCCTACCGGACCTATATCGCTGATAACCCACGCAATGCCGGACTAGTGGTGCCTGCCTCCGCGCGTTACGTCGCCACCTGGATGGACGAGTGGTTCAAGTCGTAGAACGGAATTCATTCCGTTGTTGCCTCCCAAACGCTGACCCGAGGCCAACGGAATGAATTCCGTTCTACATGCCACGTCGCCACCTGGATGGATGAGTGCCGTAGAACGGAATTCATTCCGTTTTTTTGGTGGGAGGCCAAAATCAGGGGAACGGGAAACGGAATGAATTCCGTTCCACTTCCCCTTGAGACTCTCCGACCGCCGGGCTACGATCAATAGCGTACCTTTCCGTGCGAGGATCTCTTAGATGAAGCTGATCATTGCGATCATCCAGCCCAGCCGTTTGGAGGCCGTCAAGAACGCCTTGACCGAGGTAGAGGTCTTTCGCCTGACGGTGATGGACGTGCAGGGTTTCGGCCGGCAGAAGGGGCACACTGAGGTCTATCGCGGCCACGAGTTCTCGGTCAACCTGTTGCGGAAGGTCCAGTTGCAGATCGCGGTCAACGATGAGTTCGTCGAGCCGACGATCGAAGCGATCGTCAAGGGGGGCCGCTCGGGGGCGACGGGCGAAATCGGCGACGGTAAGATCTTCGTCCTGCCCTTGGACGATTGCATCCGCATACGGACCGGTGAACGCGGACACGAGGCGATCTGAGTTGAAACCACGTCTTCACAAGCCGCGCCGGCCCGCGTCCATGGTTGCCGGCGATTCGACGCCCGAGCCCGACCTGAACGCGGCCTTCGAGCGGGTCATGACACTGATGGCCATCCCCGGCACCAGCGGTGATGAAGGCCGGGTGGTCGAGTACCTGCGAAAACAACTGCGCCAGGCCGGCGCGGCGACCGCGGCGGCGCGGATCGACGATGTCCACCTGCGGACCCCACTGGGCGGGAAGGTCGGCAACCTGATTTTCACGTTGCCGGGCACGATCCGCGGCCCGCGGCGGTTGTTGATGGCCCACACCGACACCGTGCCTTTGTGCGTCGGCTCGAAGCCGAAGAGGTCCGGTGAATTCGTGCAATCGGGCGACCCAGCCACCGGACTTGGCGCCGACGATCGTGCCGGCTGCGCCGTCGTTCTCACAGCGGCGCTGGAAATCCTGAGTCGCAAGCTCTCGCACCCGCCCCTGGTCTTCTTTTGGCCCGTCCAGGAAGAGGTGGGACTTTTCGGCGCCCATTTCGCGCGCTTGGCCGCGCTGGGGAAGCCCAAATTGGCTTTTAATTGGGACGGCGGCCCGGCCGATAAGCTGACCATCGGCGCCACCGGCGCGTTTCGTATCGCCATCGAGATCGAAGGGCTGGCCAGCCACGCGGGCGGGGCGCCGGAGCACGGCGTGAGCGCGGTCGCCGTCGCCGGCCTGGCAATTGCCGATTTACAGCGGGCGGGTTGGCTGGGCGACGTCCGACGCGGCGACCTCCACGGCACCAGCAACATTGGCGTGATCCAAGGGGGCGCGGCGACCAACGTCGTGACCGACCTTGTCACGCTGAAGGCCGAATGCCGCAGCCACGACCCAGGCTTCCGCCGTGAAATTCTTACGGCCATCGAGCAGGCATTCCAGCGGGCGGCCGGGGCGGTGCGGAACGTGTCGGGCGCGACGGGCAAGGTACATATTTCGAGCCGATTGGATTACGAGGCCTTCCGGCTCGACGACGGCACGCCGTGCGTACTGGCCGCCGAGGCCGCCGTCCGCGCCGTCGGTGGCGAGCCGTTGCGGGCCATTACCAACGGCGGACTCGATGCCAATTGGCTCTCGGCGCGCGGTATTCCCACCGTCACGCTCGGCTGCGGCCAGCGCAACGTCCACACGGTCAACGAGCAACTCGACCTCGCCGCGTTCAGGCAGGCATGCCGAATCGCCCTACGGCTGGCGACGGGTACGGAACAGCAAGATGGACCTTGACGACGAAGTTTGCCTCTGTTTCCATGTCAGCAAACGGAAGGTGCTCAACTTCCTGCGGATCGAGAAACCAAGCCGTTCGGGGCAACTCAGCGAGTGTTTTGGTGCCGGAACCGGATGTGGCTGGTGCCGGACGTACCTCAAGCGGATGTTCGAAGAGGCGGTCGAGGGGAAAGTGACGGAAGCCGAGGAGCCCAGCCCGGCAGAATATGCCCGTCGCCGGGCCGGCTACATCCGCTCCGGCGGCGGCACACCCCCGCCGGGCGCCACGCCCATTGACGGTGTGCCGTAACGTGGGGTAGGTTTCCAACCTGCCGTACCTCGGTTGCGAAATTCGTGAGAGTTCCGATCCAAGTCCCCGATCTCGGAATTCTTACGAATTCCGCTACGTGCAGCGCGCGCGGCAGTCCTAAATCCGCGCATGCCGCGTAGCCGGCGCTACGCGAAGAAAACCGACTTCGAATCCCCCGATTTGCACCTTCGTCGACGCGAACCGTTAGACAAAGCGGGGCGCGGTTGGAAAGGACGCCGCTACGCGGCTTGCTCACTGGCGAGGGGATGTCGGAGATCGGTTTTCTTTGCTCCGCAAAACCTGCCCCACGTCAGCGCCGCCACTCGAGCCACTTCGCCGCCAGGTTCGCCAACCGCGGCGTGAAGCGGCGGCGGGTGTAGGCGTCGGCGAGCCGCTTGAATGCTTCGACCTGCGTGGGATAACAGTGAATGGTGCGGGCCAGTGCGCCTAGCGACAAGTTGTTGGCCATCACCAGCGAGATCTCGCTGACCATCTCGCCGGCATGGCCGGCGACGATCGTGGCTCCCACGACGCGGCCGCTCCCGCGGCGCGTGTGGACCACGACGAACCCGTCTTCCTCGCCGTCGAGCAACGCCCGGTCGACGTCGGCCAATTCGACGCGATACGTGTCGATCGCCAGCCGGCGGGTTTTGGCGTCGGCGGCCGAAAGCCCGACGTGGGCCACTTCGGGGTCGGTAAACGTCGTGCGGGGAATGACCAGCGAGCTGAACTTCTTGCGGCCGAAAAACAGTGCGTTTTGTACGCAGAGCCGCGCCATCGCGTCGGCGGCATGGGTGAACCGCACGCGCGAGCAGACGTCGCCGGCGGCGAAGATCGCCGTGTTTGAGGTTTGCAGGCGATCGTTCACTTCAACCCCCTGATCCGAATAGCGGACCCCGGCCGCTTCCAGTCCCAGCCCCGCGACGTTGGCGTTCCGCCCCGCTGCGATCAGGATCGCGTCGGCGATCAGCTTTTTGCGCTCCCCTCGGCGCTCGATGAGCAGTCCCTTGGAGTCGCCCATCTTCTCGGCCGCCAGCGTCGTCCAGCCCAAGTGCAGGTGCATTCCTTCGCGTTCGAACTGGTCTTCGACGATCCTTGCCGCGTCGGGCGGTTCCTTGGGCAGTAGCACCTCGCCGCGTCCCACCAGGTGAACTTCGCTACCGAAGCGGCGGAACGCCTGGGCCAGCTCGCAGCCGACCGGGCCGGCGCCGATGACAATCAACCTCCGCGGCAGCTCGCCCAGCGAGAACACGGTTTCGTTGGTCAAATAGCCCGCCTCTACAAGACCGTCGATGGCCGGCACCGCGGGACTGGTCCCCGTGGCGATCACCGCGCGGCGGAACTGAAGCGTCGCACCACCGACCGAGAGCGTGTCGTGGGCGGTGAACACGGCTTGTCCGAAATAGACGTCGACGCCCAGACTTCGAAAGCGTGCCGCCGCGTCGTGCCGGCTGATCGTAGCCCGTAGCCGCCGCATGCGATCCATGACTGCCGGAAATTCGACTTGGGGCGGCTCCGTCAGGCGGAAGCCGAAACGTTCGCCCAACGACGCCTGGTACACGGCGCGGGCGGCCCGTAGGAGTGCTTTGCTGGGCACGCAGCCGAAGTTGAGGCAGTCGCCCCCAAGCCCCCTTTGTTCGACCAGTGCCGTTTTCGCGCCCAGGCCGGCGGCGACCAGCGCCGCGACGATGCCCGCCGTGCCGCCGCCCACAGCCACCAGATTGTAGCGGTCCGCCGGCGCAGGGTTCGTCCAATCGGCCGGATGAACGTTCTCGACGAGCGTCCTGTCGTGTTCGTCGGGCGGCGCCATGTCCATGATGCGTTCTCTTGGAGCTAAACGCGCGGTCGCCGCCATCCGCACCGCGTCGCAGAGTTGGCCGTAGCATAACCGCGACATGGCCGCATTCGCAAGAATTCGGAAATACACGAATCACGCGATTGCGACGCCGTGGTTGCAATACCAAGGCGGAAACACCCGGCCTGCCTCGACACTAACCCGCGGCGCAAGCAAGGCATGTAACAGGAGGAGACGCCGTAATGTCCGCGATCCCGCGATCGCCATCAACTCAATGCGTATCAACGATCTCTTGCCAGCTCGCGGCCTTCGCGGTCCGGCGCACCATCCGCTTGAGGCGGTCCAGATCGGTGACGGTGCTCAGTTGGGCCTTGATGGCTTCGTCCGCGGGACCGAACCTTTCTTCGCCAACGAGCAAGATGTCCTCGCGTGCGCCCTTCTCACGCCCTTCATCGAGGATCATCAGGTAGGTATCGGATTCTTGCATGATTCGAACTCCTCGAAAGATTCTTACCGCCTCTTCCCGCCTCACCCGCAACCCGGTGAGAAGCAGGGTCTCCGTCAACAGCTTCTTCGCCCTCTCGGGCGACGCCTCCTTCGTCAGACGCTCCGCGATCCGCTGGACGACGCCCGTCAAGCCGTCCTCCAGCGACAGGTCTTTCGGCAAGCGGCCGAGGACCGCCAACGGCGCCACTCCCAAGTCCGCCGCGAGCAGTTCCTCCGCGGGCCGCTCCCACAGGCGAACGACCTCGTAGACAAAATCCATTTTACCACGCCCCGGCCGCGGCGCGTAGCCGATGGCGCCGCTGGTGTTCGAGTGCGCCGCTTCGGGGCGCAGCAGGACCATAACCGTATGCACGGGCACGTGCTCGTGCGCGAAGAGCAGCGCGTTGTACGCCATCAGGTCGGCGTGCTTCCAGGCCGCGGCGCTCGACTGGAACTCAAGGTGGATGATCTCGACGAGAGGTTCGCCCAGTCCCAGGACCAGGTCGGCCGCGGTCGTCACGGTGGAAAGATCGACGTTCAGCAGGCTCAATGGCAGGGTCGGTGGCCGATCGAAGGCCTCCAGGAAACCCTGGGGGCTGTCGCGGCCCATATCTTTCAGCGTGGCGTCAAAGGTCATGGCCATGAGAGATTCCCGCCATTTGCCTGATGTTCGTCGCCCGGACGAAAAGAATACGCCACACGTTCCGCGGCCGCCAGCGGTCGAAGCCGGAGGGACGACCCTGGGCGTTTGGACGTTCGTCGACGGGGCGAGTCTTGCAGTCGGCGCGTGGAACGGCTCGCTGAGGCCTGCCGCCGACCATCGACGCCCGCCCCGCAGGATAGGCGGAAGAGCACCAAGCGAATTTAGGCCCGGTACGCCCGATTCCCGCTTTGTCCGTAATTGCTACAATGATCCCCGGCCTGACCACCAGTTAATACATTGCTACCAACTGCCAGTTTGACCGATTACGTGCTACCCGCCGAGATGCTCGGCGTGACGCGGAATGCGCTGTGCAAGTCGGCCAAGGCGAGCGCCATGTACCGCGACCCAGCGAACGGCGACCACCTTTTCAAGCGAAGTGATCAGGACAGGTTGTTGAAGAAGACTGCAAAGTTTATTAAGCCGACTTAGGGCACCGCGCCCCGAATCATTAAGTTAGGTCGCAATGCCGACTCCAGAACGCCAACTTGAAGATCATCTTATCGAGAATCTTCGAGGCCTGAAGTACGAATACCGCTCGGACATCCGTGACCGTGCAGCGCTGGAGAAAAACTTCCGCGAGAAATTCGAGGCGCTCAACCACGTCCACCTCGCGGATGGCGAATTCCAACGCATCCTCGATGAAATCGTCACTCCCGACGTCTTCACCGCCGCCCAGACGCTTCGCAACCGCAACAGCTTCATCCGCGACGACGGCACTCCGCTCAACTACACGCTCGTCGACATCGCCGACTGGTGCAAAAACACCTTCCAGGTCGTCAGCCAGCTCCGCATCAACACCGACAACAGCCACCACCGCTACGACGTCATCCTGCTCATCAACGGCATCCCCACCGTCCAGATCGAAATCAAGACCCTCGGCATCAACCCGCGCCGAGCCATCGAGCAGGTCGTCGAATACAAGAACGACCCCGGTAACGGCTATACGCGCACGATCCTCTGCTTCGTGCGATGGTGGAGGACATCAAGGTCTCCCGTGGCGAGGAAAACATCTTCATCTGGTGCTTCTTCCTCGCGATCGTGCAACTCGTCGTCGACGGTGCCGAGCCGTACAAGTGGGTGAAGTTTATCTACGTCGACGATCCGATTTCGTCGCTGGACGAAAACAACGCGGTGATGGTCGCGCATCACTTGGCCCACATGCTGAACGACTCGCCGAACCGGTTGCGGGTGGTCGTGTCGTCTCACCACGTGCTGTTCTTCAATGTCCTGTGCAATGAGATGAAGAAGGCGCGCAAGTACTTCCTGACCCGCCAGCCGCGGGCCGGCGGCTTCGCCGTAAGGGAGACCGACAGCACGCCGTTCCTGTATCACCTGGCTTCGCTCGTCGAGCTCCACGAGGCACAGAAGTCCGGGGCGCTGTACACGCACCACTTCAACATGCTGCGCCGGGTGATGGAGCAAACGGCCTGCTTCTTCGGGTACGCCAAATGGGACGAATGCATCAAGCCCGAGGCCAATGACCCGAACGGGACGATTTACAAGCGAGTGATCGACCTGATGAGCCACGGCGACTACTCGTTGTTTGAACCACGCGAGATGATGCAGGAGAACAAGGACCACTTCCGCAAGGTGCTGAAGCAGTTCATCACACTCCACCCGTTCAGCCCGGCCCTGTTCCCAGAGAATGCTAAGTAAGGCACCATGACCGACCTCGACCAAAAACAGCTCGGCAAGACTCTCTGGAACATCGCCGACACGCTGCGCGGGGCGATGAACGCGGACGACTTCCGCGATTACATGCTGTCGTTCCTGTTCTTGCGCTACCTCTCAGACAACTATGAGGCAGCGGCAAAAAAGGAACTGCGGGCGGATTACCCCGACCCCAACGCGATCGGCAACGGCGGAAGGACGCCGCTTTCGGTGTGGTACGCGGATAACCCCGGCGACGTGGCGGCATTCGAGAAGCAGATGCGGCGCAAGGTGCATTACGTCGTCAAGCCCGCTTACCTCTGGCAAAGTATCGTCCACCTCGCCAAGACTCAGGACGGAGAACTGCTAGACACGCTGCAAAAGGGGTTCAAGCACATTGAAGAAGAGTCGTTCTCGAGTAATTTCCAGGGGCTGTTCTCGGAGATCAATCTTGCCTCGGACAAGCTGGGGCGCAAGTACCCCGACCGCAACGCCAAGCTCTGCTCGATCATCAGCGAGATCGCGCGGGGGATGTCTCTATTTTCGTCCGATGGCGACGCGCTGGGGGACGCTTACGAATACCTGATCGGGCAGTTCGCGGCCGGCTCGGGCAAAAAGGCTGGAGAGTTCTACACACCGCAGCAGATTTCGAGCATTCTGTCTGGCATCGTCACCCTCGACAGCCAGGAGCCCAAGACCGGCCAGCGGAAGAAGCTGAACACCGTGTTCGACTTTGCCTGTGGGTCGGGTTCGCTTCTGCTCAACGTTCGGCACCGCATGACCGAGTCGGGCGGGGCCATCGCCAAGATCGTTGGGATGGAGAAAAACATCACCACCTACAACCTGGCACGTATGAACATGCTGCTGCACGGGGTGAAGGACACCGAGTTCGAGATCTACCACGGCGACACGCTGACCAACGACTGGGATTACCTGCGGGAAACGAACCCGGCGAAGAAGCCGGCGTTTGATGCGGTGGTGGCCAATCCGCCGTTCAGCTATCGCTGGGAGCCGGGCGAGGCGATGGGCGAAGACATGCGGTTCAAGGCCCACGGCGTGGCGCCCAAGAGCGCGGCCGATTTCGCGTTCCTGCTTCACGGTCTGCACTACCTGAAAGACGACGGCGTGATGGCGATCATCCTGCCGCACGGGGTGCTGTTCCGGGGCGGCGTAGAGGAGCGCATCCGCACCAAGCTGCTCAAGGACGGGCACATCGACACGGTGATCGGGTTGCCGGCGAACCTCTTCTATTCGACGGGCATCCCGGTCTGCGTCCTGGTGCTGAAGAAATGCAAGAAGCCGGATGACGTGCTTTTCATCAACGCGGCTGAGCACTTCGTAAAGGGCAAGCGGCAGTACCACCTGACGGACGAGCACATCGCGCGGATCATCGAGACGTATCAAAAACGCCCCGCCAAGCCGATCGAACGATACGCCCGCCGTGTGAA
>Ga0307374_10007246_pt1 | contig 16995 bp, 20 predicted proteins | sample OX3MG_FD_202532 | JGI IMG/M metagenome (GOLD analysis project Ga0307374, IMG submission 202532) | Soil microbial communities from Risofladan, Vaasa, Finland - OX-3 | ecosystem: Environmental > Terrestrial > Soil > Coastal area > Acid sulfate soil | place: Finland: Risofladan, Vaasa | collected... | reverse complement strand
CCGCCAGGGGGTCGTGTTCGATGAACGCGATGGGGGCTTGGCACTCGGCTTGGAGGCGGCCCACAGCCAGGCTCGCATTCTTCACGCAGACGGAGATGCGAGCGGGGCCGCGATCGTAAGCGCGCTCCGCCATCGCCTCCAGGAATTGTCCACTGGCCGCCTCATGCGATCGCGCGGCTGGCTCAGCAGCCTGCTTTTGGACCACCACGGTGTAGCGGGAGCGGTCTTTGACGGACCCGCCGGCGCTCCCTACTCAGTTCGAGCGGCGGCCACTATCCTGGCCACGGGCGGATACGGCGGTCTCTACCCGCGCACCACGACCGCTGCCTCGTGCGATGGAACCGCCCTGGTGGCGGCGCTCGCCGCCGGCGCGGCCCTGGCCGATCTGGAATTTGTCCAATTCCATCCCACCGTCTACGCCGGCCCCGGTGATCCCTTCCTTCTCACCGAAGCCCTGCGCGGTGCCGGCGCCCATCTGATCGACGCCGACCATCGGCGTTTCCTCACCGCCTATGACGAGCGCGGCGAACTCGCGCCCCGCTCGGTGGTGGCCCGCGCGATCGCCGAACACTTGCGCAAAACTGGGCAGCCCCACGTCCTTCTCGACGCCCGCCAGCTTGGAGGCGGCCTGCTCGAAAGCGAGTTCCCGAGTTTTGTCGCGCGCTGCCGCCGACGCGGCCTGGACCCGGTTCGCCAGGCGGTGCCGGTGGCACCGGCGGTGCACTACACCATGGGCGGCATCGTCACCGACCTCGGCGGCAAGACCGACCTGCCCGGCCTCTGGGCGGCCGGCGAGTGTGCCCGGAGCGGTGTTCACGGTGCCAACCGGCTGGCCAGCAATTCCCTCTTGGAGGCGGTCGTCTTTGGTCGCCGTGCCGGCCGGACGGCGGCCGCCGAGGCGGCGGTGGGGGGCGGCCGCGACCACCCGTTGCCGGGCATCGATTCGGCCTCCGCCGACGCTGGGCCGCACCGGGAGGGGCGAGGCATCGCGCTGTCGGCTGTGCGTCGACGGCTGGGCGCCTCGGCGGGCCTATTCAGAAGCCGTCGCACCCTCCAGGGAGGGGCTGACCAGCTCGCCACCACCCACGGCGACAGCCGCCGGGCCGAAGCGGCGCGTCAGCTCGCCTGGTTGGTCCTGGCCTGCGCGCTGGCTCGGGAGGAATCGCGAGGTGCGCACGTGCGCGCTGACTTTCCGGAGGAGAGCCCGGCCTGGGCCGGATTCCAACTGGTGGCCCGCAGGGGTTCGACCGGGACCGCCCTGGAGACCCAGAAGCGGTAGGTTCACAGGGCCGCCGGTCAGGGGCGTCGGGCGAACCACCGACCAGCGGTCAGGGCAGCTGCCACAACTCGACGATCTGCCCGTCCGGATCAAAGCAGTAGGCCGTCCAGTGGCCGGCGAAATAGCCCGCGTCGACCTCCTGTGGAGGGTAGGTGAAGCGCACTCCGGCCGACTCCAGGCGCCGGTGCGCAGCCCGAATGTCATCAACCAGAAGCGCGAAGTGGGAGGCACCCACATCCGAGCAGCGGGCATCGACCGGATAGGGCGCGCCGGCGGGGACGAGATACTGGAGCAGCTCGAGCATGGTCTGCCCTCCCCCCTCGAGTTCCACCAAGCGCAGACGCGCTCCTTCCAGCCCCACTTCTCGGGCGAGCATCTCGCCCGCCATCTCGGTGTCGAGAACCACCCTCAGACCGAGCAGGTCGCGGTAGAACGCCAGCGCGGAGTCCATGTCACCCACGCCGCGACTGGTGTGATGGATGCCTCTGATCACCGCCTCCCCTTGATCGCACCGCCCCCGGTCAGCGGGCGACCCAGCCTCCGTCCACCACCATCGAGGCCCCAAACATGTATTGGGCCGCCGACGATGCCAGGAAGACGACGGCCGGGACGATGTCCTCGACCTCGCCAATCCGTCCCGCCGGAGTATCCCCGATCAGCTGCTCGGTCCAGCCCGGCTGCGCGAAGAGGTGGGCGTTCATGGGCGTGTGGATGTTGCCCGGCGCGATGGCGTTGACCCGGATCCCGAGAGGCGCCAATTCCATGGCCAGGGCCTTGCTCAGCAACTCCTCCCCACCTTTGGTTGCGCAGTAGGCGACCGAGTTGGGGAAGCCGATGTGGCCCGCGATCGAGGTGACAAAGATCACGGCGCCCTGGCCATGGAAGCTGGGCAGGAGGGCCTGGGTGAGAGCGAACGGCGCCCGCACATTGATCCGCCACTGTCGGTCGAGGCTCTCCATCGGGGTGTCGGAGAACGGCATCGGCTCGTAGACTCCGGCCGCGTGCACCAGCACGTCCAGTTTCGGGAAGGCAGCGGACGCCGCCACCACCGCCGCCACACCCGCCTCCTCGGTGATGTCGGCTTCGACCACGAGCGCGGCTCGGGCGCCCGCCGAGGCAGCGGAGGCGGACCGGCTGAGACGTTCCCGATTACGACCCACCAAGAGCACCTGCGCCCCGGCGCCGGCCAGACCGGCCGCGATGCCCGCCCCCATCCCCGAACTGGCCCCCGTCACGACCGCGGTCCGGCCGCTCAGGTCGACCTGCATCATGGCCGGAAGGGCTGCGCCACCCAGCCCTCATAGAGGTTGGTCAGCGCCTCGTATTCGATCTTGACGTGGGCGAATTTCCAGACCCCGTCGACGCGGCGATACGAGTCCTCGTATTTGGCCATTTGCAGTACGGGCTCCTCGGTGCCGGGATTGTTCCGCTGGGTCATGGTGCAGGGTTCGAAAAGATACCAGCAGCCGCTGGCTGTCTCGCCGTCCGAGTTGATCGTGATCTCGGGGCCGGCCATGTAGTGCAGGGCCCAGGTGATCTGCCCGCTGACGCCGGCGAAGAAGGCGCGAATCTGCTCCCGGCCGCGGAATACGCCAAAGGCAGCCCCATCCCAGACGGCGTCCTCGGTGAAGAGATTCGCCAGCTGGTCGGGGCTGTAGTTGCGGTCGCAGAGCTGGGCGTAGCGCGACTTGAGGTTCCGAATCGCCTCCGTGTCCTCCAACCGGCGCAGCCGGGCCTGCAGGTCTTGAATCACGGTCACGAGCTCGGTTTGGGCGTCCACCGTTTGCCCGCTAACCGCGCGGCCCGGAATAGCCGAGCAGGGAGCCATAGACGTCAACCCGCCGGTCGGCAATGGGGTCTGCCATCGCCGTCCAGTGGTGCCGTCGGGCGGCGCCCAGATTGATATCGGCGACCAACATCTCGGGGAGGTCGAAGGAGGCGGGGCCGGCCACGAATCCGGACGGACCGGCCACGCAGCTGTTGCCGATGAAGGTGCAGCCGCGCTCGACTCCGCAGCGGTCGGCGCAGATGATGAACAGGTTGTTCATGTGGGCCAGGGCCATGTGCACCTGCGCCGAAAGTGGGTTCTGGGCTTCGATCAAGCCTGGCACCAGCACCCAGCAGGTGGGGTCGCAGATTATGTCGGCGCCCTCCAGTTTCAGGATTCGGGAAGACTCCGGAAACCAGCCGTCGTAGCAGATCATCACTCCCACCCGGCCGAAGGGGAGCTTGAAAACCGGAAATCCCAGGTCCCCCGGCTCGAAGAAATACTTCTCCTCGTCCCACAGGTGGACTTTTCGGTAGGTGCCCACGTAGCCGTCGGGACCGAGTAGGGCGGCGGCGTTGTAGAGGACCTCGCCGGACCTCTCGCAGATCCCCACGCACACGTAGAGCTCGGTGCCCCGGAGCTCATTCAGGATGGCCTGGCAGGTGGGCCCGTCCGGAATTGGCTCGGAGAGTGCGAAGGCCTCCTGTCGGGAATTCATCACGTAGCCGCTGTTGCCCAGTTCGGGAAGCACCAGCAGCTGCACTCCCTGGACGATCGAGCGGCGGACGAGCTCGATGGCGCCGGCAAGGTTGGCATCGTTGCGGCCGACCAGAGGGTGGGTCTGCCCCGCAGCAACGCGAACCCTGGATTCCAGGTCGGGGATCCGCTTTGCATCGGCGGCGGCTGACGTGATCGTATCGGGCCCTTGGGCGTTGATCGCCACCATCCATCCCTCCTACTAGCGCTGGCGACCGGAACCCGGCCACCCGGTAGCGCCCCACCTTGGATCTCACCGCTTAACCCGACCGGCCGCCGCGACCACGCGCACATTCTCGCCTGCCGGCAACTGTAACGGCGCCGCGAAAGCTGTGAGGGTTCGACTCCCCCCGGCCCACCAACCCGAATTGAACTCAGACCTACCCCTATCGCCCTCATGTTATGTGACGTGGTGACTGGGAGGTCTGCCGGTTTGACGGTAACCCTGACGGTAACCGCCACGGACACCAGCGAAGGCAATGGTGATAGCGAGGCTGGCGGAGAGCACCCGTCCTGCCTTCAGGGTGGTTGCTCTGTCGCCTTGAGTTGAGGCTGCCAGGTTGACGGAGACGGCCATCAGGAGCCACGCCGCCTTCATCTGGTCGGTGGCGGACCTCCTGAGGGGTGACTACAAGCAGTCGGAGTTCACGTTGCGCGTGTACTCCCCTCCCACTTCTTGCCCGACATGCAGAAGGATGCCTCTGCTGCGATCGAGGAGCTGCTGGACGCCGCTCCATAAGCCAATCGTCCCTTCCCGGTGTTGGAGGGGACTTGCTTCAAGAACATGCGTTCGCTACAGTTGGGCTCGGTCGCTGTTCGTATCTGGAACCACCACGGAGGGCGTGCTCGATGGCAAAGAACACCGGCGAGGATTACCGCAAGGGCGAGGTTAAGGACCGCAGCCAGGTCCTGAACCCCAAGACCGGAGAGTGGGTCAAGCGAGACGCAGATTCAGGTCGATTCATGGACAACAAGGCCGATGGCACCCCGTTCAAAGGCGTTCGGAAGGAGCAATAGGCAGGCAGTTGACGAATCCGACTCGGCCGCACCGTCCTCGGCGGTGAATACGTCGACGCCCAAGATCTCGCGCTGCCCGTCGGCGTTGACCGCGGTCGCAATCGCGGTGCAGACGTTGACCACCCGGCCACCGTCGCGGCAGCGCTGGGCCCCCATCTGTGGTTTGCTCTGCCATCGCGGGAGCCCCGGTGATATCCACTCCTCCCTCCCGCCTCCGGTCAGCCGGGCGTGATTGCCGATCACGCCTGTCCGGTCGCATGGGCTGCCGATCGTGGACGACGAGGCGGGAGAGCTTGAGTGATGCCGTGGATGCTGGGGCAACGGCGGCCGCCGTCTGACGTGGATATGTTGGGCGAGGAGTCGGGCGATCAGACCGAGGCCGAGGCAGCTGGCTCGTCAGAAGCCGGACTCTGATGGCTATCCAACTTCCTCCGCCGCCAGGAGCCGAGCAGGCGTACGACGTCGCTGCGGCGAAGTTGGCAGATCAGCTCAAGCAGATCGACTCCCTTGACCAGAAACTCGGCGTTGTCATCGGGGCGATTGTCGTTGCTATCGCAGCCTTTGCCGCCGCGCCCCTCACCGGATGGCCCAAGGTCCTGATCGCGGTCGGCCTTGCTGTGGCTCTGGCCCCTGCCCTCGCAGCGTTCCTGGTCGGCCAATACGAGGATGCGCCTCGCCCGGAGATCATGGTTGAATACGCGGACCTCAATGCGAACGCCATGAAGTGGCAAGCCCTGGGAGCGGTCCTCCGCGCGTTTGAAATCAATGAGCCCAAGGTCCGCAACAAGGGTCGGCTCCTTAATATCTCATTGTCCGTGGCCGCCGTTCTCGGTCTCTTGGTGCTGCTCGGGAAAGGGGCGGGGCTTGCCTAACCGGGTTATCATCAACCTGTGAGCGAGGACCCCAAGCGCCCCGCAGAGACGCCGCGCCCCGTACCAAAGCCGCCTCTTGACGAACGGTTGCTCTTCCAAGTGGGGAAGGGCGCCAAGCCATACGAGAGGAGTGAATTCCCCGCCACCTCCACCAAGGACGCCCCGCCGAAACGCTGACCCCGGCCTTAACGGCGCCGGGTTGCGGTGGCCCTGGGCGGCTGCTGGCGGATTGCGGTTCGGGAGGATTGAACACAGGTGTCCGCCAGCGGACCCCAAGAGACGGCGACCACCTCGGCTGTAACGGCGCTGCCCCTTGGCCGATCGAACGCGGCCCCAACGTCACCGCGAGAGTATCAGCCGGCCGACCACTGGCCCGCGGCGGAAAATCGCCGCCGGAGCGGCGACATCGGCCCTGGTCAGCTGTATTCGCCGTTGACGTCGATGAGGACGTCCGCGGATCCCACCGAGTTGTAGATGACGAAGGCACCGCCGCTGATTCGGGTGACGACCAGGTTGGCAAGAATCTCCTCGGCCAGGAAATTGATGTCCGAGGTGCCAGAGGCGCCGCTGGTGGGGTAGACGCCCAGGTAGCTGTTGGTCGATCCGTCGAGCACCGTCACGTTGGCGGAGAGCGAGCCGGTGACGCCAGCCGGCGCGGTGACCGGGACGAACTGGCCCGGCCCGATCGGTCCCGAGTGGCCCTGGCCAATGCGGCTGTCGAAGATCCTGGTGGGCGTCTGGGCGGAAAAGAGTTGGCCGGTGGTGTCCCCGGCAGTGCCGCCCGTGAACCAGCCCGCGAGGTCGACCAGCACCCCCGCGCTACCGACCGAATTGGTGATGGTGATATCCCCGTCGCTCCCGATCTTGACGATGACCCGGTTGGCCTGTGCGCGGCCGGCGGAGAAATTCAGGTTGGAGACGCCCGGGTAGGTTGTCTGGTCCGGCCAGGTGGCGAGGAAACTGGCGGCAGTCCCGCCCACCTCGGTCAGGTTTAGCACCACCGACTCGGCGTCGGCCGGGACCCCCTGGACTCCGGCCACCCGGACGGACAGGGTGTCCCCGCCCTGAAGCGGGCCCGGGTGCCCGCCCAGGTTGGTACGGGTATCCAGGACTCGAACCGGAATGGGGAGCGAGTTGTAGAGGCCCAGACCAGGGCCCGATGAGGCGCCGTAGTATCCGCTCAGATCGAGGAACACGTCGACCCAACCGACGGAGTTGTACACGGTCACATGGCCGGTGGCACTGAGCGCCACCTGGGTCAGGTTGGCGACGGTCGCGCCGGCCAGGAAGTTGATGGTGGAGGCGTTGGGCCGGGCCTGATCGGATGGATACAGGAGCACGAAATCCGAGGCTGCGCCGGTCGCGTCTGTGACTCCCACGTTGAGCACCGCCGCGGTCGCGTTACTGGGGACACCGTGGGCGCCGGCGACTTGGACGGTCATCGACTGGCCGGGGCCAATCCGGTTGTTGATGCCAAACCCGCTCCCCGTCCTGGTGTCGAAGATGCGCTGCGGGGTCATGGGGTGGAAGGGCTCGGCCTGGGTTCTAACGATCGGGAGCGGCGTCACGGATGGGGCGGCGACGAGTACCGAACTACCAAATCGGTTTTGCGCGGTGACGCTCAGCGTGTAGGAGACGCCATCGGTCAACCCGCTCACGGTGGCGAAGGTTGCCGTGGGGGGCAGGTTCACGGTCCGGCCTCCGGGCTGGACGGTGACGACGTACCCAGTGATGGGTATCGCGCACGCGGGCGCCGCTGACCAGGCGATCGATGCCGAGCCGTCTGTCGCCGTCGCGGTGGCCTGGAAGACGGGACGCGCGGGAGAGGTGTCCTGGGCGGCGTCCTGCTGCGCGTAGCCCAGGTAGGCACCCCAATTCCAAGTCGGTCCGGGGTCGGTGTGGTGGTCGATGCCACCAAAGAGCCCCGGGTGATTGGGGTCGGGCACCTGATTGTGACCGATCACGTGGTTGCGGTCGAGCGGCACGCCGTAGGTCTCGCAGACGTGAGCTGCGACCTTGGCGGACGCCCTGTAGAGGCTGTCCGGGAAGGCGCTCCCGACGTATCCCTCGTTCTCAATTCCGATCGATCGGACGTTGTACGCCCAGTTCCCGGCATGCCAGGCGATGTCCTTTTCGCGGACCGACTGATAGACGGTCCCGTTGTCGCAGACGATGTAGTGGGCGGAGGCGGCGTAGCCCGACCTTTGGAACACCTGAGCGGCGGCGGCGCAGGATCCTTGCACGACGTGGACCACGATCATGTCGATGGGGTCGCTGAGGGGGCGATTGGCGACCGAGTAGTTGGACGGGTTGGCGGGATACCAAATCGCGGGCCCATAGTCGGTGTTGGCCGGGACTGCGAACCTCGGTTGGGCCCCCATGGGCTGGGGCGGGAGAACGACCGGCTCGCCGCTCCGGAGGGTGAGGCTGAATCCCGATGCCACGTATGAGGCTATCTCCTGGGTGACTAGGGGGCCAGCCAGAGTGCTCAGGGCTGATCGCCAATTCCCGCTCGCCAGAGGTCCGCTGCCCTGGGCATGGGCCAGGTCGGCGGCCGCTGCCCGGGCGCCCGCCGCGACATCGGTCCGTACCAGCGCGGGATCGGCGCCGGTCAGGGCGGCACCGGCCTCGACCTGGGTGGGAGTGAGCGCCATCAATCCCTCGCCCCCGGCGATCGTGGGCTGGTTGGGCACCGCAAGCTGGGTCTGGGTATAAGCCCAGGCCATGAGCACGGGGTAAGGGACGTTGAACTGGGCCGCCGCATCCTGCACCGCTACCGCCACTCCGGCACCGGCAGCGACCGGGGTCGGCGCCAATCCGACCGCCACCAGAGTCAGAGCCGGAAACAGGGTGGCGATGGATGTCCACCAGCGCCTATTGGCGCCACGCGGCTGGGCTTTGGGCCAATTGGCCGATAGCCGCCTCAACCCCACTTCGCGCCTCCTTGCTCAGGCCCGGCCGGCACTCGCGACTGAACCGCAGGATACTCGATCAAAAGCCAGTTCCACGATGGTCATGTCGGGGCAGAACGAGGGCTCTCGCGCTTTTCTGCAGCGAGTGACGCATCGCCCGCAGAGCAATGCCCATACATCCGCATAAGGCATCAGACCTCTAAATCTTGCCGTTCACGCTATCGATTTATGCCACCACAAATGGGGGGGTTGGAAACACGCGCGAACTCGCGGGGGGCGGTCAGAGGGGCGATCCAGCAAGGTTCTCGCGGGGGGCGCCAGACCCGCGCGCGGGATGGCAAATGGAGCCTTCGGGGCGGTGGAGGCAAGATGCGCATCAGGGGATGGCGCGGCGGGCGGCCCGGTTCGCCTGGCATCCCGAAGTGCCGGTGGTACGCCGCAAGGGCTGCTGGAGGGAGGCGCCAGTGCTAGCCGTACATGGGGGAGCCAAGGGTTTGGCTTGGGACCACGTCCTTCTGGACGGGTACGACTCTCGAAACCAAGTTGGCGACCGATCCGGAATTCCAACGGCCGGGGCTCGGCCAATGCTCGCCAATACCGGGAGGGGTCCTCCTCCGATTGGCCCGTTCTACGCAGCGAGGTGGGTGATGACAACCGCGGGCGCCATACCGTGCTGGAAGTCAGCCACGACGCCCGATCGCCCTCAGTTCACTTGAGGGGTAGTTCGAAATGAAAGGTTGAGCCAGCGCCCACCCCGCTCTCAACCCAGATCCGGCCATGATGCAAGTTGAGGATCTCGCGAGTGATCGCTAACCCCAGGCCCGTTCCGACAACCTTTTGGGAAGGCCCGGCTTCGACCCGCTCATACCTGGAGAACACTCGCTCCAAATCGGCCGACTTGATACCGACACCTTGGTCTCTGACCGTTGCCCGCACGCTCGCATTGCCAAGCCGGCTCTGTATCTGTATTTTGCTTCCGGCGGGCGAATACTTCATCGCGTTGGAGACGAGGTTGGCCACCACCTGAGTTATTCGATCGAAGTCAGCCGTGATGGCCGGCAAGCTGTTGTCGAGTTCGAGGACGAAATCGTGACCAGGCACCGCCGCGGCGCCGCGCTGGGCCGCCGCCCGAAGGATCTGGTTGATATCGATGAGGTCCAGGTTCAAGGTTGCTCGGTTCGACTGCAATCGGTCAAGATCGAGCATGTTGGTGATCAGACGGTTGAGCCTGAGAGCGTCAGCATTGATTTCCTGCGCGTACTCCTTCACCTCGGCGGGGGTGACCTCTTCGTCGCGCAACACCTCGCTGAACCCCTGGATCCCCGTCAACGCGGTCCGAAACTCGTGGCTGACGTTGGACAGACCCTCCGCCTCGAGTTCGCTTATCCGCCTCAACTGCTCATTGGCGGTCGCCAGGAGCCGCTGCGCTTCGACGGCCCTCCGATGTGAGGATTCTGCATTCTGCCGCTCGGTTTCCGCTCGGCGCCGTTGTCCCCGATTCTGTGCCACCAGGGCCCCAACGAACACTGTCACCCCGATCACTTCGATCAACTTCTGCAGAAACCGGACGGTCCCGTTGGGCACCGTGAACTGGCCGCCAACCAGCGTCGCCACCAAGAACCCAGCCAGCATCATCGGCCCAAACGTGACGACACCGCGCCATCCATAGAGGACGGCCGTGGCCGGACCCAGCAGCATCAGCAATGCCCAGTGGACGTCCAGGGGGTCGTGGGCGAAATCAAGCATCGCTCCGGTCGCGGCCAGGACGTCTCCGGTCATGGCAACCGCGATCAGAGGCTGGACCATGCGCGGAGGCAGGCGAGAATGCAATGTCAGGCCGAGGTTGTAGGTGCACAGAATCAGAATCGCCACGAGATACGCCCCGAGGTGGTGCGGCGCGGGCTTATTCACGAGGGCGATGATCAAAGCCAGCGGCACGAATACCCACCTGACCCGCGATATGGTGATCGCGCTTGTGAGCCTTCGGGCGTCTGACTGCTGCGCCTGATCGTCGATCGTGGATGCGAACTCACCGCCAGGGGTCTGGCTGCTCACGCGCGGTTCCGCCACGTCGATCAATGAATTACCTACCAGCCCCAGGAATCACGAGACCATCGAACTCCTCTTCATCGGCCGCTTCAGACTCATCGAGGCCAAGCTATGCTACCCGGTGCCGGCTCAGAGGTGGAACCATCGTGCGAACCAGGGCCGGTATGCAAGGTGCGTAGTGCACCAGCCATCGTGCAACCGCCGATCAGAACGGAGGTTCCAGCAGCGCATGTCGCAATCAAACTCCGAGTCGCCAGTCCTCGTGACCACGACCGAGCGTCCGATCGGATATGAAGTCAAGCAGGTCTTGGGTCACGTCTATGGCGTCGTGGTGCGCAGTCGGGGCCTGGGCGGGAATATCATAGCTGGCCTGCGATCGCTGGGTGGAGGAGAGATCGTCGAATACACCCGGCTGGTTGAGGACACCCGCCGCAACGCGATCGACCGCATGGTGGAGAACGCTCGAGCTGGGGGAGGAAACGCAGTCGTCATGATGCGATTCGACTCTTCTGAGCTGGGCAAGTCCATGACCGAGGTCGTTGCCTATGGCACCGCTGTGGTCGTTGAGCGAACCATCGCGTGACCATTTGGGTGGACCTGGTCATCCTCGGTCTGGTGATCGTTTTCTCCGTCGCGGGATACTTCGCCTGGGACCGCCGCTACCGCGGCGACAAGTACGGCTCATTTAGGCCCACGGCGGAGGTCTTCAAGGATCCGACTTCGGGTAAGCTCACGCGGGTCTACGAGGATCCCAAGACTGGTCGGCGCCAGTACCGAGATGAGCCGTAGTTGGGCTACCCGCCGGCGCTCGGCTTGAGCACGCGGGCATCCCGATCCGGATAACCATGACCGACGCCGAGAACGAACAGCGGACGGTGGTACGCGAGGGGCCCGCGCTGCCAGCCATTATGGCTTCGGCGGCCCTGCCGGGACTGTTCCCGATACTTCGATGGGGGCCTGGCTGGGAACTGCGACCTTGAGTCGGCGGTGGAGCACGGGGTCGACGGAATCATTGCCGTCGATGTGCTCGCCGACGGGTTTGTCGGCTCACCCACGGACGTGCGCGACTCGATACTGCGCGCGGTCACCTTTGTCGCGGCGAATCAGACCACGAGGGCCCTCGAATTGTTGCGTGGCCGCGTCCCAGTCGCACTGCTGCGACTTCGCTCGTCGGCGACCTTGTCTATCGACGACTTCAGCCGAACGCAGGAGCTCATCGTGCTCGGCCGCACGGCCGGCGATCGATGTGGAGCAATGCTTCGATCGCAACCCACAGACCAAGAAACACGAGTGTGGGCCGCAGGAGCCGGTTGAACCGCCGCGCGTGGAAGCTATGCCGCCGCCTGCCGGCGTCGGTCTGCGCGTGATATGAGACGTAGTTGGCGAAGCCGCCCACAAAGAAGAAGAGGGGCAGCACCTCGAACACCCACGTGATGGGCCACCAACGTGGATCGACCGTATAGAGCAGCTGACCGCTGACAATTCCGCCGGACATGGCCGGGATGACCACCAGCCAGGGGCCGACCACCACGACAACAACGTCGGCCACCCGGACGAAGTCGATGAACCGGTCGCGCCCTACCTGGGCTGGCGTGGCCGCATCCGCGTGGCGATGGCGACTGTGAGGCCTATCGCCAAGCCCAACGCCAAGGCGAAGAAGAACCCGATCCAGACGGGCAATCCATCTTGAAACCACCAATGCATGGCAACATCGTTACTCCCAACTCGCGTCCCCTCCAGGGCCAATCGTCCCCGCCGTCGCGGGCTTCGTGTCCCCTCTTTCCGCGGGGCGCCCGGCGCGCGAACCATAGGCGCGCCGGGCCCTCATCGTTCGCCTACGCCACGATCTGGAGGTGGTTCTCGACCTTTCTCACACCCGGCGCGGCGGCTGCGGCCTTGCGCGCAGTCTCGGACTCACTCCAAGAACTGACCTGGCCCTGGAGCGTTACCGTACCGTCCGACGTCTCGAGCCAGATCCGGCGTGCGTCTAGCTGAGCCTGCCGGTGGAGCGCGGCGGCGATCCCCGACTTGACCTCCTTGTCATGCACCTTGGGCCTGACCGTGACTAGGTTGGTGACACCTCGGACCCCGGTCAGGTTTCGTACGAGCTTTGTCGCTGCGATCGATTGGTACTCCCAGTCGACCTTGCCGTCCAGCGTGACAAACCCGTTGCTCACCTTGGCCGTCACCGCTCGCTTGGGAATCGTGACGTTCCATTCGAGCAGCCTGGAGATCGTCTCGGCGATATCGGTGTCGTCGTGTAGGTTCTCGGTGGGAAGTTCGACCGCGAGCTCGTCCGCAACCGCCCGAACCCCATACACGCGCCTCGCCGCTTTCGTCGCCGCGATCTTCTCGGCGTAGCTTCCGACATGGCCGGTGAGGGTGATCGCTCCGTCGCTGGCCGCAACCCCGATGGCGGCCGCATCGACGCTGGGCTCCCACTCCAACTCCCGCATCACTTCCGTCTGAATGTCCTTGTCTTGACGCATCTCCAACCTCCTAAGCATCGATCGGGTGTCCTTTTACTTGGCCGGCTCCACGGTTTTGATCGGAATCTGCTTGGCGGTCGAAGCCGGGGCCGGGGCCGCAGCCTTCGGCACGACGATCTCGAGCACGCCGTCGCGATATTCAGCTTTGATGTCCGATTCCTTGGTTTGCGCGGGAACCTGAAGGTGGCGTTCGAAGGAGCCGTACGAGGACTCGTGCCAGTAGTAGCCCTTGTCCTTGACCTCTTTGTCCTCCCTGCGCTCTCCCTTGACGGTGAGTTCGCCCTCTTCGAGGGTGATCGTCACGTCCTTGGCGGGGTCGATCCCAGGAAGGTCAACCCGGATCACGAGGTCCCCGTTCCTCGCGAACACGTCCGAGGTCGGCACGAAAGCACCTTCGGTTAGCCAGTCGTGCCAGCGTCGCCGCCCCCATGGACCTCGCCGGCGCGTTAGCCCGAACACCGGTTGGTCGATCTCCATGAGCGCGTCAAATGCCGTTCTAGCCATCGTCTTACCTCCAGTCCGAGTGATGGCTTCAGGATGGGCTTGGATGCTTCGAAGTGGTAGGGGCGAAGGTCCCGGATGGGTAGGGTCTTCGTATCGGTGCGCTGCTGATTCGACCCGCCAACATGTGGGTTGACGTGGCTTCCTTGAACCGGGCAGAGATCGTTGAAACACACATCTCCACCGTGATCCTGGTCGGGGATCGAGCATACAAGCTCAAGAAGCCGGTCAAGTTCGGATTCCTGGACTTCTCGACACGGGAGGCCCGCGAGCGAGCGTGCCACCGTGAGGTGGCGCTCAACCGGCGCCTCACACCGGATGTCTATCTTGGAGTGGCCGATGTCGGCTCCGCGGACGGCACGCCTTGCGACCACCTCGTGGTCATGCGTCGCATGCCTGCCGACCGCCGACTCGCGACCCTGGTTGGACGAGGATTGCCCGTGCAGGATGGCTTGCGAGCCGTGGCTCGTGCGGCGGCAGCTTTCCACGCCGCCTGTGAAACTTCGGCTCCGATCGCTGCCGCCGCCTCGCCGGCAACCGTCCGCGCCAACTGGGACGCGAACTTCCGAGAGATGGCGCCGTTTGTGGGACCAGTTCTCGACCCGACCGAGTTTGCCCGTGTCGAAGCGCTGGCCCGCCGGTACCTCGACGGCCGCCGCGATCTTTTCCGGCAGCGCATGCGCGACGGCTTGGTGGTGGATGGCCATGGAGACCTCAAGGCGGACGACATATTTCTGCTCGACGATGGCCCCCGCATCCTCGACTGCATCGAGTTCGACGACCGCCTGAGGTACGGCGACGTCCTGGCGGACGTGACCTTCCTCGCGATGGACCTTGAGCGCCTGGGCGCACCGGATCTCGGCCGTAAGTTCTTGGACTGGTACGTCGAGTTCTCAGTTGAGAGCCATCCGCGGTCACTGGCGGAGCACTACATTGCCTACCGGGCTCAGGTGCGTTCGAAGGTCGCATGCCTTCGTTACGCGCAGGATGTCGGGCCTGCCGCCGCCGAGGCGAAGCATCTCCTGAAAATCGCCCACACCCACCTCGACCGAGGACGAGTGCGGCTGATACTCGTGGGTGGGCTGCCGGGTACTGGTAAGTCCACTCTCGCTGCGGCCATCGCCGACCGGTTGGGTTTCGCGATGTTAAGCACCGACGAGGTCCGGAAGGAGCTGCGTACCGTGGGCGGATCGCTGGACGGACCGGCCGGCTTTGGGCGGGGCGCCTACAGTCCTGGAAACGTGGCGCGCGTCTACCGAACATTGCTGCGCCGGGCTCGGGTCGCGTTGCGAATGGGCGAATCGGTCATCCTCGACGGCTCGTGGACGGATGCCACCAAGAGGCAGGCCGCACACGACCTCGCGGACGCCACGGCCAGTGACATCGTCGAACTCGAGTGCGTCGCGCCGCCGCATCTGGCGATGAAACGGATCGCCGGGCGGCTGAGAGCCGGTGCAGGCCTCTCGGAGGCGACGCCACAGGTGGCCGCCAACATGGCAGTCGAAGCTCACTCGTGGCCGTCGGCGACCCCGATCAACACCAGTTTCAGGCCCACGCAGTCGCTTCAGGCCGCCCTCGACGCGATCGTTGGGGAAGGCCCGCGCGACAACCGGCACTGATTGCGCGGGCCTTTCGGCCCTGATCCCCCCTGCCGCTGACGAGCACGATTAAGCCGCAATGAAGGTGCTCGTAACAGATCGGACGGGTAGCACGCCACGGCGGGTTCAGGCTTACGCGCGGCGCAAGCTTGAGCAGTTGGGGCGGCACTTCGACGTGCTGACTGAGGGCGAGGTTGAGTTCGCCACCGACTCGCGCCGCAGCCAGACGCCGATCCACGTCGTTGACCTCACCGTCCGCGGGGTGGCGTCAGATCTTCCCGCAGTCCGTGCACACGGCTCGGGACATGACCTGATAGCAGTGGTCGACAGCACGCTCGACCTTCTTGATCGAGACGTTCGGAAGCTGAAGGAGGAGGTCACATCGCATCCATGAGCAAAACGCCCGCGACCCCGCCCGTCGTCGGCCATCCACCAACCCGGCCGGTGGCGGGGCTCGGCGATCCGTTCGCCAACCTCGAGTCGGCCAGCTACCCCGAGCTTGCTCTCACCGCTTACCTTCCGGGCTCGACTGGATCGGGCTATGAGGCCGGCTTCCACGCGAGAGTTTTCGCCGAGCTTGCGCATACCCAGGAGACGAGTCTGAGCGCAGCTGAGTTGGCAGCACTCCGCCGCGATCTCCCCGACGTCCTCGCATACCTGGAGATGGAGCGACCGCCACGGGAGGTTTCGCTAGTTCTTTTCAGCTGCGCTCCCGCGGGTCTGCTCGAATGCTGGCGGTTCCACGGTGAGACGGATCTGGGCTTATGGGTGCGCGAGCGGCTCCATCTCGACCCACTTCGTTATCAGCTCGAGGTTCACTCGCCGGCCCTCGTGCTGCTGGTCGATAAGGAGAAGGCGCGAGCCTATAGCGTGGTTCTCGACCACGTCGAAGAGGTGCTCGAGACGACCGGCCGGGAGATACACGTGCAGCGAGAGGGCGGAGCTTCTGCCTTGAACTGGCAGCACAAGGAAGAAGAGCACGCGAGTCAGAACCTCGATGCACTGATCCGGTGGCTCGAGGTTGCCGACGACTCGTTCATCAACCGGGTCTTCGTCGCCGGTCCCGACGAACCGCGTTCCGAGCTTCTCCGGCGGCTGCCACAGCGTTACGCCAGCAAGGTGAAGGGCGAGCTCCACCTGCCGATGTACGAGACGCCGGGAGAAACCGCGGAGCGGATCCGAGGATTGCTGACGGCGGCTGAGCACGGAGGTTTTAAGAGATGAAGAATCCAAAGCAGCGAACCGAAGGACGCGAGTACGAGCAAAAGCCGGCCAAGAATCGCGCCTCGCGGTCCTGGCAACCCATCGGTGCGTTCACCGGCCACGAGAGCGGGGTTGGTTCCACCGCGAAGGCGACCAAGCGCAACAAGCGCAGCCTTTGACGCAGGGTGGGCCTGTGATCAGACCGTCGGAGCTGCCGCCATGAAGAGGATTGTCTGGGTTGCCCTGGTGGTTCTCCTGTCGGCATGCGGTCCAACTTCCCCGCCCCAGACGGGCGCGCTTACTTCGCCATCCGGGACTGCAGCCAGCTCTTCTCCGTCGCCGAGTCCTTCGTCGAGCTCAGGCGTTCTTCAAAGCCCGTCTCCAACCGCACTGGCTTGCTGGCCATTGCATGGCGGAGCGAGCTTTGCCAACACCGTGCGACCGGCGATCACTGACGTGCGGGTTGGGACCCACGGCCCCTACGACCGGCTGGTTGTCGAATTCACCAACGTCGGCCTGCCCAGCTACCAGTTGATGCCCAACCCGGTTAG
>Ga0307374_10007245_pt1 | contig 16996 bp, 16 predicted proteins | sample OX3MG_FD_202532 | JGI IMG/M metagenome (GOLD analysis project Ga0307374, IMG submission 202532) | Soil microbial communities from Risofladan, Vaasa, Finland - OX-3 | ecosystem: Environmental > Terrestrial > Soil > Coastal area > Acid sulfate soil | place: Finland: Risofladan, Vaasa | collected... | reverse complement strand
GCCCAGTTCCTTGTGCAACAGCACGTCGCTCGTCTGATCATCTTGGAACTTAATTCCGATCGAGCCGCGCGTCACGTGCCCTTGCGTCACAAGCTGGTTGTAAATGTTAATCGCGGTGTTTGACGGCAGCGCGAATCCCACTCCTTCAAATCCGCGGCTGCCCGTATAAATCGCCGTGTTGATTCCGATTACCTCGCCGGCCAAATTCACCAGCGGGCCGCCCGAATTTCCTGGATTGATCGCCGCATCGGTCTGAATAAAATTTTGAAATTGCGAGTTGCCGATGTTCTGGCGGTTCGTCGCGCTGATGATTCCCGCCGTCACGGAGCCGCTCAGCGAAAATGGACTGCCAAACGCCAGTACCCAATCGCCTACTTTGGAACCCTCCGAATTGCCCAGCCGCGCGACCGGCAAATCATGATCCGTGTCAATCTTGACGACCGCGAGATCCGTCTGCTTGTCGAAGCCAATCACTTTCCCCGTGTAGTGTTTCGGGTCGCCGTCGATGGACACTTGGATTTTCGTCGCGCCATCGATCACGTGATCGTTCGTCAGGACGTAGCCTCGTTTGTCCACAATCACGCCAGAGCCAAGGCTCTTCTCCGCCTCGGGGCCCGGGTCCGCGCCGGGATTCTGGCTGAAATACTTGTTGAAGAAATCCTGAAACGGGTCCTGCCCGCGAGCTCCCGGGCTGCGCTTCTCCTTGGGCGCTTCGAAAACCTGGGTCGTCGAGATATTCACCACGGCAGGCTCGACGCGCGACACGATATTCGAGAATCCGTTCGACAGATTCACCGGATCGGGAATCGTAAGCAGCATTGGACCATTCGGATCGCCGGGACGTATCGCCGCCACTTTGCCCGGAATTACGGTGCCAATCAGGATGCCCAGGGCCAAAGTGAGGCCCAGCAGCGCGCCCGCAAAAATCTTCCGGCGCCGCACCCAAGTGAACAATTCCCGAAACTGAATACCCATTGCCGCTCCTCCCGACCGTGCCCCCGCTTTTCGCCAGGCTGGAAGTTGGAGTATATCACCAGCCTCGTGCGTTGCCTGTCGACTCCAACTATTTTCCCAGCATCCCCCCGACCGCGTCACCTGTCCTCATGGTCAGCAATGCCCGCAGCGACATAGCCCACTGCGGCCCTCCCGGGCTTCGCAGGAATCGCCTTTTGGACCTCCGTCCATGATTTGGACTCGCGCCCTCCCCTATCGTTAGCCCCACGAAACTAGTACGGCAGTACGGTTGAATTTCCCTCCCCGCTGCGTTACTCTCCCGCCACCGTGAGCCCCCGGTTACCAAGGTTCCTCTCGATCTTCACCATCGCCCTGTTTGCGGTCTTAACCGCCTATGCGCAAAAACCTGTCCCCGCCGCACCAAAATCCCAGGCCGCGCCGAAGGCCACGACCGTCAAGCTCTCCGCCGCACCTCCGGCTGATTATTCGAAGCAGAGCGCCGTCATCGAGCAGAGTCGCATAGAATTTCGCTTCGAAAATGACGGCTCTGGCCAAGAGGTCCAGTACGCAAGAGTGCGCATTCAAAACCAGCAAGCCCTTCAATCGTGGGGACAACTTATCTTCACTTACAGCTCGTTAGGCGACAAAGTACATGTCGACTTCGTTCGCGTGCATAAGCCCGACGGCCACATCGTAACTGCCGGTCCCGACGCCGTGCAGGATTTGAATTCCCCCGTGGAGCAAGTTGCTCCTGTCTACACCGACATTCGCCAGATTCACGTCACCGTTCCTGATCTCAGCGTCGGCGACACGCTCGAATACCAACTCCACACGGACACGGTTCACCCTCTTGTTCCGGGACAGTTCTTCATGTCCTGGAATTCTTCGAAGCAAGTGATAACGCTCGATGATTCTTTCCAGGTGGACGTGCCGCGTTTGCGCGAACTGCACGTAAAAACAATCAACGGTATCGCCAACCCTGAAATTCACGACCAGGGCGACCGCCGCATTTATACATGGCACTCCTCTCTCACGAAACTGCCGGACGACTCCTCTAACTCAGATGGAAAAAAGAAAAAGAAGAAGCCGCAGGAATTTCCCGACGTGCAAATCTCTACCTTTGCTAACTGGGAGCAAGTCGGCGACTGGTACTCATCTATCGAGAAACCCCGCGCGGCGGTCACCGCCGCGATTCAAGCCAAGGCTGCTGAACTCGTCAAGGGCCAGACCACGGATCTTGCCAAAGTAGAAGCAATTTATGACTACGTAACCAAAAACATTCGTTACGTTAGCCTCTCCTTCGGGGTTGGCCGCTACCAGCCTCATGCCGCTGCCGAGGTCCTCGCCAATCAATATGGCGATTGCAAAGATAAAGGCACGCTATTCGATGCTCTACTCGCTGCGGAGCATATCGAGTCTTATCCCGTGCTCATCAATTCTGCCCGCAAAGTCGATCCGGATGTTCCTTCGCCCGGCCAATTCGATCATCTGATCAACATTGTCGTGCTGAACGGCAAGAGTTATTGGGCGGATACGACTCCTGGCGTTGCTCCTTTCGATTTTATCCTCCCACAATTGTGGGATAAGCAGGCCCTCGCCATCCCGCCTGATGCAAAGCCTTCACTTGTGCGCACGCCCGGAAACCCGCCCTTTATGCCCGTCGAAATCGTGAATGTCGACGGCAAAATCGATCCTTTCGGCCGTTTACAGGGCAAGTTCTCGTTTTCGGTTACGGGTGAGACCGCCGTGATATTTCGCTCGGCGTTGCGCCTTGTGCCACAGGCATATTGGTCCAAAATCTCTGACAAGGTCGTTTCCTCGCTCGTCGGCTCAGAAGCCAAAGTCACTGACTTTCATTTTGACGATCCGGCCGACCTCGATCAGCCCGTCAAGTACGAAGGTCAGTTTTCGGATCCAAATTTCCTCGATCTCTCAAAAAAGGATGCGGCTCTCGCTCTTCCATCCACGGGTATCGATTTGCCGAATGTGGCCGAGCCCGATAAGGACGATACCGATCCCCTTAAACTCAACTTCATCGGCGATGAAACCGTATCCTGGAAAATTCAGTTGCCGCCGCAGCTCACAGCCACTCTGCCTCTTCCCGTTCACATGACGCGTGATTATGCGGATTATCAATCCGACTACACTGCCACTGGCGACGGCGTCACCATCGAACGCCATTTCCTATTGCGCAAATCCGAAATCCCCTCCGCCCGCTTCGACGACTTTCAAGCCTTTCGGAATACGGTCCTTGCCGACGAAAAGCAGACGCTGACCTTTTCGAATTCTTCGCCCACGAACGGCGCCGTCCCCTCCGGCATGTCCGCGGACGATCTTTATCAAGCAGGCCTCGATGCCGAGAACAGCCGCAACTGGGCGCAAGCCGTGCGCTTCTACGCCGCGGCCGCAGCCAAGGACCCTGACTACAAGGGCGTGTGGAATGTACTGGGGCGTGCTTACAATATGCTCCAACAGTACGATCAGGCAATTCCCGCGCTCGAAAAGGCCATCGCGAAAAATGCCTATGATCCTTTCGCTTATAACAATCTCGGGATTTCCTATTCGGGGCTTGGGCGCTACGATGACGCCATCAAGCAATATCAGAAACAAATTGAAATCAATCCTCTTGACCGGTACGCCCATGAAAACCTTGCGGGTATCTATCAAATGCAAAAAAAGTACGCTCTCGCCCAGCAGGAATATCAGACTGCGCTCAAAATTGCCCCGGATAACGTCGGACTAAACATCGGCCTGGGCAATGCCGATCTCGGACTTCATCAGGACGACGCTGCACTCCAGGCATTCCAAATTGTCCTCGAAAAGATGCCATCGCCGGTCACCTGGAACGATGTCGCATACTACCTCGCCGATAACAGCTCGCATCTTGCCCTCGCCGAACAATACTCGCGGAATTCCATTCGTACGATTGAGGCGCAATTGGACGCCGCGTCCCTCGACACGGTAGGTCCCGTGCAAGCCGGGCTCGTCACTTCGCTGAGCGCCTATTGGGACACCATGGGCTGGATTAAGTTCAAGCAGGGCAACATGAAGGCCGCCGAAGCGTACATCCACGCTGCGTGGATGCTCACGGATGCGGCGGACATGGGCGATCATCTTGGACAGATTTATGAGAAAGAAGGCCGCCGCGCTGACGCCATTCATGCCTACGCTTTGGCGCTCGATTGCCCTCAGCCACCGCTCGAAACGCCCGGACGCCTAGCTGCTCTGGTGGGTGACGCCAAAGTGGACGCAGAAAAAAATTCCGCACAATCCGATCTGTCCGCGCGTCGTTCGCTCAAATTACCGAATCCGCAAAAAATCGACGCGACCGCTGAATATTGGATCTTGCTCTCTCCCGGCTCTCAACCGAACACCTCCTCGGTCGAGGCCGCAAAGTTTATCGCTATCGACGATAACTACGAGAAGTCCGCGACCAGCAATCCTGCCGTTGCAAAATCATCCGTTGCCAACTCGCCAGTCGGTTCCGATAAATCGAACCGTGCATCCGATGCCAAACTGCAGGCGGCTCTCACGGCCTACGCTACTTCGCTTCGCGCCGCTAAATTCCCATATTTCTTCCCTGCTGGCGAAGCCACGAAAATCGTTCTGCGCGGAATCCTCGCTTGTTCCAACATCACGCGCTCATGTATTTTTACTCCGTTTCCCGCTGACCAAACCTACCGCACGACATTGGCTTCCTCCGGCTCTGCCTCGGCGCAGTGAATTACAGACGTCGCCTCTGAAAAATTACCGCGTTTGTGCTAGGCTTGTTTGAGAGGTTCGCAGCGCGATGCAGTCAGCAACGCACCACGAATGTCCGAGGAAAAAATTCCCCAAGCAGACGCCGACTATCGAGCCGGTTTCTGCCATTTCTAATCGGTACAACAAACTATTAGAATTTCCGGTAACTTACACAAAACAAACGACTGCGCTCATTTCTAATCGGTACAAATTGCCACTTGTTGCGCGGCCCATTTTCGCCCAAATTTCTCGCAACGCGCCGCTCGCCATTCCCGTCAAAATGCGCGGAGATTGGCGTCCCAGCGCTCGCGCTGTTACAATCCGCATGCAAATGAAAATGAAATCGCGCGCGAAAGCGCCGAGCCCATGCCCGCGCTAACCCTCTACGAAAAAATTTGGAACGCGCATGTCGTGCGCGAAGTTCCCGGCCAGCCATCCCTCATTTACATCGACCGCCACCTGATTCACGAAGGCACTTCTCCGCAAGCATTCGCCGGACTGAAAGCCGCGGGCCGCAAAGTCCGCCGCCCTGAATTAACTTTCGCGGTGATGGATCATTCCGTCTCCACAAAGAATCGCGAACTCCCTGTGCTTGACGCTGACGCGGCCGGCCAATTCGAAGCCCTCGCGAAAAACTGCCGTGAATCCGGCGTGCGCCTCTTCGACATGCACAGCCGCAATCAAGGCATCGTGCACATCATCGGCCCGGAGCTGGGCATCACGCAGCCGGGCTTCACGATTGTCTGCGGCGACAGCCACACGTCCACGCACGGCGCAATGGGCGCGCTCGCCTTCGGCATCGGCACCAGCGAAATCGAGCACGTGCTCGCCACGCAGTGCCTCTCGCAATTCAAATCGAAAACCACGCGCATCGAAGTGAAGGGAAAACTCGGCGGCGGCCTCGCATCGAAGGATATTATTCTCGCCATCATCGGCAAGCTCGGAATCGCCGGCGGCAACGGCCACGTTTTCGAATACACGGGCGAGGCGATTCGCGCGCTTTCCATGGAAGCGCGCATGACCATTTGCAATATGTCCATCGAAGCGGGAGCGCGCGCGGGAATGGTCGCGCCGGATGAAGTCACGTTCGCGTATCTCGAAGGCAAGCCCTTTGTGCCGCGCGGAAAAGATTTTCAGCGCCTCGTTGAACACTGGAAAACTTTGCCGTCCGATCCGAGCGCGAAATTCGATGAGACGGTCGAGCTTGACGCCGCGAAACTCGCTCCGCAAGTCACCTGGGGCACGAATCCCGGCATGGTCACGGACGTAACCGCGCGCGTTCCCAATCCCGCATCCTTCGCGAATGAGGTGGATCGCCAGGCCGCCGAGCGCGCCCTCGTTTACATGGATCTGAAAGCCGGAACACCCATCACGGACATTTATCTCGACCGCGTGTTCATCGGCTCGTGCACCAATTCGCGCCTCGAGGATTTGCGCACAGCCGCAAAAGCCGTGGCGGGCAAGCACGTGGCGAAATCATTGAAGCAGGCGCTCGTTGTTCCCGGTTCGCGTCGCGTGAAAACGCAAGCCGAAGCCGAAGGCCTAGACAAAATTTTCCGCGATGCCGGTTTCGAGTGGCGCGATGCGGGCTGCAGCATGTGCATCGGCATGAACGACGACGTTCTACAGCCGCATGAGCGCTGCGCCAGCACTTCCAATCGCAATTTCGAGGGCCGCCAGGGGAAAGACGGCCGCACCCATCTCGTCAGCCCGTTGATGGCCGCCGCCGCCGCAATCGAAGGCCACTTCGTCGACGTCCGCCACTGGCGCAACGGAGGCAGCTCGAATTGACGGACGCCATGCCAATCGACACAAAAGGCCTAACACGTGATGTCGAAGGCAAAAAACTGCGTCTCTTTTTCGATGGAGGGGAGATTTGCGAGGTCGTTTTGCTGACCGTAAATGTTCACGAGAATTGCTCGTTCGGCGATGACTACGCCGATTTCTATTATGACGTAATCTCTTCTAATCGGCCTGACAGATACAAAGACGCCAGGAAGACTCCGAAGCCGGTCTATACCGCGGAGTTCAAACACTTGAATCGCTGGGAATTGTTGGATTCCAACGGAGAGCGTTAGTGACGCCATTCAAAAAACATACCGGCCTTGTCGCGCCGATGGATCGCTGCGACGCAGACAACCTTGTTTCGGCTCGCAGGAGCTATTCATGAAAACACTGAAGTTCACCTACTGGAAGGATGGAAATTATTACCTGGGCTTCCTGAATGACTATCCCGATTACCACACGCAGGGAATGTCCAAGGGAGAGTTGGTAAGTACTCTCAAAGATTTGCTTGTCGATCTCGAATCGGGCGAAGTTCCTTATGTTCGCAAAGTGGAAGAGCTTGTTATCGCCGAATGAAGCGGCGCGAGCTAGTGCGAAAGTTGGAGGAGTGCGGCTGCATTCTTGTTCCGACACGGCGGGAGCCATGACTGGTATACAAATCCTGCAACCAAGAAATCCCAACCAGTGCCCCGCCACAACGAAATTCACGAGGGGCTGGCAAAATCCATAATTCGGAAGCTTACCAAGGAATAAAAAATGAGGTAGCTGAATGAAGCCATTCACAAAACATACCGGGCTTGTGGGACCCATGGATCGCGTGAACGTGGACACGGACCAAATGGTGCCGAAGCAATTCCTGAAATTTTTGACGCGCGAAGGCTATGGCCGCGTTCTGTTTTACGATTGGCGCTATTTGCCGGGTGAAAAACCGAATCCGGATTTCGTGCTGAACAAGCCGCGTTACAAAGGCGCATCTGTTCTGCTGGCGCGCGCGAATTTCGGATGCGGTTCGAGCCGCGAACACGCTCCATGGGGCATCGGCGATTACGGTTTTCGCGCCATTGTCGCGCCCAGCTACGCCGACATTTTTTACAACAACTGCTTCAAGAACGGCATTCTGCCGCTGACGCTTCCTGACAAAGACATTGACGAGCTTTTCGCGCGCACGGAAAAAAATGAAGGCTACACGCTCACCGTTGACCTCGAAAATCAAACCGTCACGGATGCGAAAGATTTCAAGCGTTCGTTCGAAATCGATCCGTTTCGCAAGCGCTGCCTGTTGAAAGGCCTCGACGACATCGGCCTGACCCTCGAACACGAGCCCGATATTTCCGCCTACGAAAAAAAAGGTCTGCCCATCCCCGAAATGGTCGATGCCGTCGACATAAAATTCTACTCTCCGCAGAATTAATTCTCGATTTCAACTTTTGCGGTTTCGATTTTTAATGCGTGGTGATTGAGCGCGCTTTGCAGGCGAAAACGCAGGCGGGAGGCAGATTGCGCCAGATGATTTTGGTTTCCACGGAATCGAAATAGCGGCTGAGCGTGGGACGCAGACTGAGACGGCGCAGACGTCCATTCGCGAACTGCATGCCGTGGATATATTGATATTGAGTGAAGACTGTGTTCTCGCGCAGAAAAGGCATCAGGCGCTCAAAAATTTCGTTGCGTTGAGTTTCAGACATAAAGCCGAGGCCGAGCGAAGAAGCGACGGCGTCGACGTGATCGTATCCGCGGCGGTGGAGTTCCACATCCAAGTTTGCAACGTTGGCGTTGATGAGCACCATGCGCGGATCTTTAAACTTCCTTCTCAGATGGCTGCAAAAGCGAGGATTGATTTCGAAGACAAGCAACGTCGATGACGCTGGCAGCGCATCGAGCAGGCATTGCGTGATGGCGCCAGTGCCTGCGCCTAATTCCAGCGCGATTCGAGCCCTCGACAGATGCAGCGGCGCGAGCATGGCGGAGGCCAGATGAGGCGAACTCGGCGCGATCGCCGCCGTCGTGTAAAAATCATTCAACGCTCCGGCAGCAAATACTCGAAAACTCATGTATCAGCGTCCCTAGAAAAAACCTTTGCGCAGACCCTGGAGCCTGGATTTCGGGTTTGCAGGTTTGATGACCCTTGAAATATACACCCAATTATTGTCCCAGAGCGCCGCTTGCTGAAAAAAGTTCAAGCGATCGCCCGAAACCACAAACTTCATATCCTCTTATTAGCGTGGGACGGGCGGTTTAAGCAGGCCGAAATCGATCAGGCCGTTGGCGACGAATTGCACGGCGAGCGCGACGAGCAGCAGTCCCATCAAGCGCATCAAGATGCGGATTCCCGTCTCGCCCAGGTAGCGGCGAACGCGGTCGGCGCCCGCAAGAATAAGATACGCGGCGAGCGAGGATACGATGATCGCGGCATAAACGATGCCGTGTTCCCACAGCGTGTGCGATTCGCCCACCAGCACCATCACAGTGGAAATCGCGCCGGGTCCCGCGAGCATCGGCATGCCGAGCGGAATAATGCTCGCATCCTCTTTCGCAGTTCCCTCTTTCGTTTCCTCGGGCGTGGAGCGCTGGCCGGATTGCTTGGCTTGCAGCATGTCGATGCCGATTTGCATCAGAATAATTCCGCCGGCAATTTTGAATGCGGGAAGCGTGATGCCGAAAAGCTTAAAAATTAAACTGCCGGCGAGAGCGAACGAGCACAGAACGATGGCGCAGGTCCACGCGGAGCGGCGCGCCATGTGGCGGCGTTCCGCATGCGGCGAGTCCGCAGTCATCACCAGAAACATGGGAATTACGGCGAACGGATCAACGAGAAAAAACACAGACGTGAGCGCGAGGAGCGCGAATTCGAGAATGGCGATGAGCGAGCCGGGCATTTTAAATTTTGAAGCGCGTCCGTTGCGCGCGATTGCGCGGAGCAGCGACGCGTCAAAATAGCATTTTAGCGCGCAAGTGGGAAGTCAGTTCGTCGCCGCGAACTGAGTCATCTTGAAGTAGCGAAGATCAACAGTTTCCAAACTGCAGCGAGGAGAAATAAGAGTCCTATGACAAGCATGATCTTTTGTTGCCGCTTGATTCTGCGATTTCCGGGCGAGTCGCGCAGCTGGCGTACATAGCCCGAATGTCTTCGGACCACATACAGCGCGTACAAACCAACAGACAGATATATAAATGTCGGTACGAGTCTCAACACGCTCGGCATTTTATACCTTCCCTTCACTAGCGTAACAAATTCAAAACGACTTACTGCTGACGAGAAACGGGGCAGGCAGTCGTTGTGCGTTCAGCTTCAGACGCGGCGGGGGTGGATTCAGCGGCGCAGAGTTTGCATGCGCCGGGGCGGCGAAACAAAACGGCGTCGCGCGGAAAAATCGTGCCGAGCGACCAGTCGACGGCGACTTGAAATTGCTTTTTCAAGTTGACGAGTTTGTAGAGATGGACTGCGTTCCAGAAAAGCCACGCGAAAGAGCCGTGGATTTGAATTCCGCCGACGCTGAGCACGGCGTCGCGCGCACCAAGCGAGACGAGCATGCCCTGTGAAATATACCGATAACTTTCGAGAGGTTCATTGCGTTTGCGATGCGCCAGGTTGCGCGCTGCAATTTTGCCGTGAGCGATGGCGACGGGCGCAACCTGGGGAGCAGACAGCTCGGAGGAAGCAACAGCGGAATCGCCCGCGACGAAAACTTCCGGAAAATTCTCCATCTGCAAATATTCGTTGACCTGGGCGCGACCGGCACGATCGTGAGGGCCGGGGAGAGCTTCGACGATTTCGTGCGCGCGCACGCCTGCCGTCCAAATGATCGTTGCGGCCTGCAAATTCCCTTTCTGATTAATTTCGATTCCGCCTTCGAAGCAACGCGTGACTCGCGAGTTATAGAGAATCTCGATGCCTTCGACTTTGAGGCGCTTCATGGCGTGCGCGCGCAGAAGAGGGTGAATGCCGTTCAAAATGCTATCGGATGCTTCAACGAGGACGAGACGAATCGCGGCCCTGGAAATCGTCCGGAAATGGCGTGCCACATAGTCAAAAAGAAAATCGCGCAAGTCGGTGAGAAGCTCGACGCCGGTGTAGCCTCCGCCGACAACGGCGAAAGTGAGGAGCGCGCGGCGCGCGTTTTCGTCCGTGACGTGATCGGCGTGCTCGCAGAGATCGAGGACGCGCTCGCGCAAAGCGATGGAATCCTCCAGTGACTTGAAATCGCAGGTGAATTCGCGAGCGCCGGGAACGTTGAAATAATTCGTGCGGCTGCCGAGAGCGATGACGAGTGAATCGTACGCGATCGCGCCGGAGGCAGCGTCGATGCGGCGATTGGCGAGATCGATGGCCCGTACCGTATCTCGAAGAAAACGGAAACGGCGATGTCCGCGAACATCGCGAACCGCCTGCGCGATGTGGCGCGGATCAATTTGGCTGGACGCGATTTGCGGAAGAAGCGGCGTGAAGAGAACGTAGTTTCGGTCGCTGATAAGCAGGATTTCGTAGTCGGGCGATTGGCGGAAGAGCTGTTCGAGATCGATGACGGCTTGCATGCCAGCGAAGCCGGAGCCAAGGACAACGATGCGTTTCATGGCGATACGATTATCTCACGGAGCCGATAGTTGAGAGTTAATAGTCGAGAGTTGAAAGAAAAGGCGCATATCGCGCGCGAGGACACGGGATTAGTTTGGGATTTCGGGTGCGCGAGACGTCGACTTCCGAGTAGCGCGGGAGCGGTAGATGAGCCATGCCACCGTGGCGCACATGCCGAGCCAGCCGAGGGCGCGAACGGTGGTGGCGATTTGCGTGTCGTGATTGAGAACGCCGAAACTGCTGAAAAGATAATTCCAGTCGTGGATGACGTAACTGCCGTCGCCGACAGTGAGCAGAGGAAGCGCTTGGGCGCGTGCGTCGGCCATGTACGTTGCGATGGGCAAGAATTGTTCGAAAAAGAAAAATGCGCAAAAGGCGGTGCCGGTGACGTGGCGTTGAAATACAAAATACACAGTGAGGGCGAAGGGCGCAAAGAGTTGCAGAAAAGTGCCGCCGGCGATGGCGAGCCATTGGCCGAACCAGCGGAAAAGTAGATGGCCGCCTTCGTGGATGGGGATGATGACGACGTCGATCATCAGGAGCGGGCCGTGGCCGCGAAGAGCCTGGTAGAGAAACAGGAGATAGAAAATCAGCCACGCGACGAGGGCCCATCGCGCGACCGGCTGCCAGTCGTTTTCGAGCGCGTCGAGGAACGGCAGACGATCGGTGATGGTGTCAGGGAGGTCCATTGGGCGGTGGCTGTTTTCTCTTTATCCTCTATCTTCGCGCAGGAACTCGACGGAAGACCACCGCGAGATTCTTCGCTGCTTTCAGAATGACAACAATGACAGGAAGAGCGCGCAACGGGTTGCCGTGAATCCTGCGCCGCTCATGAAAGCCACTGCATCCAAGAGAAATCCATTTAGTGCGCATCTTGAAACCCATCTTGGCGGCTTTCTTGACTTTGCCCTTCGCGGATGTTGTTTTAGCTGGTAGGACTTTTTCCGCGAAACTGCCCATCTCTTCGACCAGGTTCGAGAATGGGCAACGACAAGGAGCTGATATGAAACGTGTCGTCGCATTGCTGTCCGTTCTGGCATTTTTAGCCGTGGGTCTTTCCGCGCAATCGGGCCGGTGGCGGCTGGTCCGCGCGGAATATGGCGCGGGAAATGCTTGGATGGATGTCACCGGCCGCGTTCGCTCGCTCATCAACGCCGGCAAACTTAACATTCGAGCAGACAACGCGACGTTGGGCGGTGATCCGGCCGTCGGCGCGCGCAAAACGCTTCGCCTCCGCGTTCGGGACGACGCTGGGCATGAGAGGATGCTGACGTTTCGCGAGAAAGAAATCGTCGAATTGTCCCTGAGCGCCGGCGAACAAGAGCGAGATCACGACCGGGATAGGGATAGGGATCGTGGAAGGCTACGCATCACTCGCGCAAGTTACGGCAGCGGCGGCCGCGCTCTCGATGTGACCGATCTGCTGAATTCCCGAATCGAGGGCGACCGGCTCAGCCTTCCCATAAACAACAACACCATGGGCGGCGATCCTGCTTACGAAACTCGCAAAACGCTCACCGTCTGGTACAGCTACGACGGTTCGGATTTGCGAACCAGCGTCGACGAAGGCGGCACACTGAACATCGCGCCTGGCGGTGAGTCTTCCCGCGGCGAAAGTTTCCGCAACGAGTCTCCTCGCATCGAGTCTCCCCGCGACGAGAGGAGTCTGCAGATCCTCCGCGCCGATTATGGCGCAGACAACCGCTTCGCTGACGTGACTTCGCTCCTGTCTTCCCGCATTCGAGATGGCCGGCTCAGCCTCCCTGTGAACAACGACACGATGGGCGGCGACCCCGCAGATGAACACCGCAAGACGCTGAGCGTCTGGTACCTTGAAGACGGCAGGCCCGCAAATGTTGTCGTCAACGAGGGAGGCTATCTCAATCTTCCCGCGGAAAGGGACCAGTTCTCAGGCAATCTGCGCATCATGCGCGCACAATACGGCGCGGATTTCCGCTATGTCGATGTCACGGACCGCCTCAATGCGCTGATTCAGGGCGACCAGCTCCGTCTGCGCGTAAACAACGACAGCATGGGCGGCGATCCCGCGACTGACCGGCACAAAGAGCTCACAGTGGTTTATATCTTCAACGGACAGCAATTTCGCACGAGGGTCAACGAGAAGGATGTGCTGAATATCCCAGGCGCCAACGACCGCGCAGCCGATTTTTCGGCTGAGCCCTTGCGGATTCTCCGCGCGACCTACGGCTTCGGCGACCAACGGGTGGACGTTACCGCTCGAGTCGGCGCGATGGTGAACGGCGACCATCTGCAATTCCAAGTCTCAAACGCGTCCCTCGGCGGCGATCCAGCCATAGGCCAGCACAAACGGCTGAGGGTAGTTTATCTTTGGCACGGGATCCGCTACGAAACATCAGCGCCAGAGCACGGCACTCTCGCGATTCCCTGAGCTGCCGCTGGCAATGGTCAAAAATGATTGTTCAGCCTGCTACCGGCTGTAGACGCCGAAGAGCCATGGGATACCGACCAAACCGGATTGGACGCGCACTTCGACAATGTCGCCATTGTGGAAGAGATCGAAGTCCTGGCGAGTGACGGCGATGCGTTCGAGCCCGCCGCTGTCGCGCCAGGAAGTGACGATGAGCTGGTGCATCGGCAGCAGACCGGGCATGGCGAAGCGACTGACTACGGTGGCCTGGAAATTTTGCGGCGGCGAGCGGTCGAGAGCGCCGTTGATGAAAAGCAATGTGCCCAAAAGCCACGGAAGCGGCACGAGGCCGTGAAAAATTCGCTTGAGCAATTCGACTTCCTGACGGCGAAGGGCGCGACGCTCGACGAACATGGCGAGAAAAATCGTGGCAAAGAAAATCACGCCGACGAAAATGAAAATGCCGTCGAGTTCGAGCGGAGGATAAAGAAAACACGGAACGAAAAACGCGATTGTGCCCAGCAGAAAAATACCGAAACGATTGACGAGGCCGCGGCGCATGGCGCGATTGGCTTCGGCGGGCGCGAGGTGGCAATACTCGCAGACTGCATCTGGCTGCGCAGAAGGGCGTTCGGCACCGCAATTTGGGCATCGCCGCAGGAAAGGAGTCACGAGTGGGCGAGTTTCCAGATCAAGTGATTGAGATTCATCCGCGTTTCCTGGTTCAATTCCGTGAATTCGACAACCATGCCCTTGCCCTGGTCGACGCGGCGAACAACGCATTCGACGCGGAGCGCCTCGGGTAGAAGGACGCGGGCGGAAAATTCGGCGCGCGCCCAGAGCGACTCATGGGTTTCGAGATACATTCCCGACGCGCTGATGTCGCGGAGCGTGGCGTCCAACGTGACTTCACCCCAGGTGATTTCGACTTGCGCCTTGCAGGGGTAACGCGCATGTCTGCGACGTTCGGATTCGTTCACTCAGGCCGTCCCCTCACAAAAAGCGATGGGCCGCAAGCTGCCGTCGTCAAAGCGATGCTATGCAGACGGGGCAGGATGTGTCAACGATTATGAGCGGCAGGTGCGCGCAGATGAGGATTTGCGCCGCAGGCGTTGGAGTATAATTCGCACATGACATTGCCGGAATTTTTTCTGAAGCAAAAGCAGGCCATTCGCGCACGAAGCGAAGACGCTTTTCGATTGCTGCGTCCAGAGCATCTGGAATGGGGTCCGGGAAACGGTGCGCTGAGCATCGGAGAAATGCTGCGGCACTTGTGGGTGTCTGAGGAAGGCGTGCGGCGCGTGGCGCTCGATGGCAATTTCGCATATTACGAAAAACGGATTCCGGGCGGATTGCCCGCGGTGCTGGGCGGCGCGGCGACTTCGCTCGCCGAAGAATTGCGGCAGATTGCGCGCGTGCATCAGGAGACGATTGCGGCAGCGGGCAAATTGCGCGAAGAAGAATGGGACAAAGAGCGCGTGAACGATGCGATTGGGTTCCGTCGAAAAGTGAGCGTGATTTTATTTGGCATCAACGAACACGAAGTGCATCACTGGGCGCAGTTGATGACTTATTTGCGGATGCTGGGAACGCCGGCGCCGGAACCGTTTGCGAAGCGGTGAGAGCTTGGGGATGCGACCGTTTGATTGTCTAAAGAAAGCAGATTCCTCGTCGCGTAGCTTCTCGGAACGACAAATCTTTGAAAGTGGCCTCTGCGCGCTATTTTTGCGGAACGGCGCGGACACTGGAAGGCTGCAAATCGAGACACGCGATATTTTCGTCGCGGCCGTTGGCGAGCATCTCGCAGTCGATTTCCTGCGCGGTGCGCACTGCGTCGTTGCGATTCGTGCCGGAGGCTTCGGCGCAATGGCTGCGTCCGTGGAAATCGACGCAGACTTCGTAATGATAAACGCTCTGGCGAAATGAAGAATAGGCTAGCGCGGCGACGAAAATGACGCCGGCGACGATGATGTACCAATTCATATTGATGCGCTTGGGTTGCAGAGACATGAGCTACCTTTTACCACGGTTGCGACGAGAGACAAAGTGGCCTCGCGATTGTGGCTACGACTGCGGTTGTTTTGTGGCGCGGCGAGCGACTTCCTGTTTGATGTAGGCGCGAAGATTTTCCGGGAGCGTAGCGGCGGCGGAAAGTTCGTGAAGGTCGCGCATAGTGATTTCGGGCAGGAAACGCAGAATAGCGGCGAGGGGCGCGGCGGGATGGCGGACGAGGCCCATGCGGATGTTGTAGTCGAGCGACCAGCGCGAATGATGCGCGATGGCGTGGACGACGCGTTCGTGGGCATCGGGATCCGCGAGCACGCGAAGAATTTGCGCTTCGTTTAGAAATGGATTATTGAGCGCAAGCGCCGCGGCTTGCGGATGGCCTTCGGCGAGAATTCCCCCGGCAACACGAGCCGAGGCACGACGCGCGAGCGCGAGTTTTTCGCCGACGGGAAGTTGCGGCAGGCGTTGAAGAAGTAGTTCCTCTGAGGCGCGGCGAATTTCCGCGGGCGCCGACGGCAGCAAACTTACCTGCACGAGATCAAACAGAAAAAGTTGGCGAAGCAAAGCGAGGGCGACGCGATGGGGCGTCCGCGGATGGCGCGCGAGGCGCAGGCGCACGCCTTCATTTTTCTTCCAAGACGGATGCGCGGCGATGGCTCCGAGAAGCGATGCGGGAAGATCGAGGCGTTCAAGCAAAATGCAGACGTCGCTTTCGGTGAGGGCGGGATTGGCAAGCACAGCGACGAGGACTTCCTCGGTGGGATCGTGAAGAAACGCGCGGAGAGCGTCGCCGGAAGCGATGCGCGCCTGTGCGATGCGGGCGGTGAGTTCAGGTTCCATCGGCGGCGACATCCGTGATGCTTTTTCGCGCGAGTTCAGCGGCAGCACGCGCGGGTGAAACGCGCAGCGAGGCGAGTTGCGCGCTGGGGGCGATGCGCGCCAATTCGCGATCGAGAGCAGCGTCGAGATGCGCGCTGTGGCCAAAGACGCCGCCGGATTTGGCCACGGTGAAGGGCTGATCGTTGAAACCCAGCGAATCGATGACGGCTCTTGCCAGGCTTGCGAGAGATTTTGCGGCGTTAGCGAGAATTTGTTGCGCAACGGCATCTCCGGCAGCGGCAGCTTCGACTACAACAGGAAAGAGCCTCGGGAAAACAGCGTCGGGACGCTTGGCGATGCGCTCAAGAATCGCGTCCCAGTCTTGAGTATTGGCGGGAGCGGCGTCGGCTTCTTCGGCGCGAAGAATATTCTCGCCGAGAGTGGTGGGCGGGCCGAGATGGTCGCGGGCACGGAGGGCGGTTTCGACGGCGCGGCGGCCAATATCGTAAGCGCTGCCTGGGTCGCCGATCCATGGGCCCCAGCCACCGGCGCGAGCAGTTTTCCCAGCAAAATTGCGACCGTACGCGGCGGAGCCTGTGCCGGCGACGATTACGATTCCCGCTTCGAGGCTCCGGCTATCGCCATTACCTTGAGCGAGAGCGGCTTCGAGGGCGATTTCGATGTCGGTGATGACGCGAACCGAGGCTTGCGGGAATGCATGACTGAGG
>Ga0307374_10007242_pt1 | contig 17004 bp, 20 predicted proteins | sample OX3MG_FD_202532 | JGI IMG/M metagenome (GOLD analysis project Ga0307374, IMG submission 202532) | Soil microbial communities from Risofladan, Vaasa, Finland - OX-3 | ecosystem: Environmental > Terrestrial > Soil > Coastal area > Acid sulfate soil | place: Finland: Risofladan, Vaasa | collected... | reverse complement strand
CCGCCCGATGCCCAGGCAAGGAAGGCCGGCATTGGCGGCTACCCCTTACTGGGAACAAACCAATAGCTTATGGATTAGTTCCTCCGATCGTCATTCCCGTCTTTTTGCTCGCGCTGGTCGCGATCTACGCGATTTGCCGCGGCCACGCGTGACGTATGAGCGCGCACCAGGCGACGCTGCCGCCCGCGTTCTCGCTGCTGAATTCGGAGTTTAACGATTTTCTGTTTGCGCCGATCGGCGAGGAGGGCAATGACACGCTCCTCACCGTGCTCTCGGCGCTCGCCCGGCTCGGCATCGATCCGTGGCAGGAATCGGCGCGGCTTGCTCAGCTGTCGACTGAACTGGCGACACAGCGATTGACGTCGATCATCGCGGAGCTGCCGAACGGGCGATGGGCGCCCGCCGACGCCGACGCAATCGCCGCGCGCCTAGTCAATCTCCTGCCCGCCAAGCGCCCCTCTGTCGTGCCTTCGCCCGGGGTCGCGTCCGGCCAGCTGCCGGCACCGTCCCGATTGATGCTGTTTTTGATCATGGCGACGGTCGGCGGCCTGACGATGTTCGCCCTGTCCAACCTCGGGCGTCCGGCAGCCGTCATTGGGACGGAGAACCCCTCCCCAGCCGCCACCAGCGCCCCGCAGGTTCCCGTAGCGGGTACCAATTAGTTCCTGATGAAAGGACCAACGTTCATGGCTTTAAGTCACCCGCAAGTCGGGGATTATTACCGCAACGTCGGGTCAGTGTTCCGGGACGCCGTGTGGATCCTAAATGGCATCTTCATCAGCCGCGACGGCATCGAGCACGCGCACCTCACGTCTGCGCTGGATACCACCGAGAGCAAGACCCTTGCTCTATCGGTCATCGCCGATCCGCGGCGTTATGTCCTGACGGACGCCGCCGGCGATTCAGCCGTTTGACGGTGGCCGTGTCTCATTCATGAGCTGCTGAGAGCAAACGTCGGCGGCGCCGGTCACCGGCTCCGTCATTCCGGGAAGCGTGGTCCAACCGCCCTTGGTGATGAAGTTGACCCGGTCCCATTTCTCAACCTGGTTCAATGAAGCAAGCTTGGCCAATCCAGCCGGATCATTCTGCAGTCGTGCGACGCAATAAACCGCCGCCAGGTCCGCGCGCGCGCCCGCCGCGGCCGTGTTGGCCAATGCCGTGGCGGTCCCGCCAGTGACCCAGCCGCCCCAGCCAAAGCCGACGATCACGGTTGCGGCGCCGCCCCCGGTGAGGCCGGCAACCATCGTCCCGAAAACGCACACCACGAAGGAGACGATCAGCAGCGCCCTGGCCGGCATATGGCGCCAGCGCCGCACGAGTCCGGGGCCGAACGCGGTCGTTGGAACGAACGCGAGGCTCATCGCTTTAGCCTTGCGCCGCCTACCCGGCTCCAGGTTGCGATCTCCGGACAGCCTTTGCCCATCTGCTCGATCTGCTTTTGAATCGTGAAGATCGAGTCCTGAGGGCACACGATCGCGACTGTCTGACCGTCGTCGGCCAGAATGCGCATCTCGACGTTGTGCGCGTCCAGGTCGGCGGCGAACCCCATGGAGACGGCGCGATAACGCGCGGGCGCGGAATTCATCATCTGCTCCTAATAAAATCCGCTCTGCTTGCGGCGGCGGCGCTGGAAACTCACGGCGCGAAACCGGTAGCCCGCGATAAACGCCACGATGACGGCAGCAGCCGCAATCAAGAAGTTTTCCACGGGCCAGCTTCCTCCGGTCGAATCAGCGGAAATTGAGTGGAAAGACGAAATCGATCACCGGCTGCTGCGGCGGGGGAGCGTAGTAATAGACCGGCGGCGGAGCGTAGACGTTGTAGTAATCGCGCTGATGCCAGTCTCGATGGTCGCCATCGCGCTGTTGATACTGCCCCTGGTCGCGGCCGTGGTCGTAATTGTCGGCGCGGGCGGACAGCGCGGTCAGGCCGCCGATCATTGTCGCGAGCGCGACTGTTAGCGCGAGACTGCCGACCCTGCGGAACTCGCTCCCGGTATGCGTTGAGATTGGTTTCATGACTGATTTCCTTTTTGGGTTGATCCCGACCCCGGGATCGTTTCCTGGACGGGTGCGCCGACGTCTGGGCTAGCCGTGATGCGCCGCGCTTTTCTGCTGTTCGCCGAAGACGTGATCGGCATTTTTCTGCTGCGCCGGCGTCATGCTGGCGTAGAGCGCCTCGAAGGACGGAATCAGGCGTTTCAAACCGTCGCCATGCTCGTCGGTGATCATTTGATAGGACTTGAGATCGTCGACGGCGTTCATGGACTTCAGCTTGGCGGATCTATCCGCGATCACGTCGCGCATCTTCTGGCCGTTTTCCCGCATCACCTGCGCCATGGTGTTCCAAAGCGGCTCTTGCACGGGCGTGATGCCCAGCTTCTTGTGGAGACCGGCGATCCGGTTCTCGAGGCGATCGACCGATGCGCTCGCGACCTTCTGGGTAGCGGACGGGGCTGCCTGGGCCAGGTACTCGGTCGCAGAGCTCGAATGGGTGGATACGGCGAACAGGATCGCCGGCAGGAAAGCCGCCGTGGCGATAACGCGGCCGGCGCGATAATTGGAGATAGTCATCTCTGAAGTCCTCTCTCGGTTGTTGCGGGTCAGCATCACCGCTCCCGCTCCGTCAGCCCGTTCGGCGTTCATCGCCTGGCCATGGCTGACCACGCACCGTAGGGTGTTGCCGTTGACTGGAGGAAGGCTCGGAATCTACCCAGAGCCGAAGGGCCATCGGCGCCGCGCGCGAAACAATGACGCATGTAAAAAGCTGCCGGCGCGGGGGGCGGGCCGGCAGCAAACGGGGGTGACCAAGTTGAAATGGCGGGCAGTCGGGGGGGAATATTGACTGCCGGCGAAGGTCGCCCGATCGAAGGCTAGGGCGATCCGCTAGCTGGAAAATAGCTTCGGAAAATACTTAGAATCGAAGCCCCGCTTTAAAGCGAAATGCCCTTCTGCTTACGGATCACGTCACAAGGCGCGTGGCGGCGACCGCGCGGCCGGCGGGCAGCGGGCCCGACAGGGTCGTCATCGGCCCGTCATGCAGGTCGAGGCGCGTGGGATGGCCCTGCGCCAGAATGGCCTTAGCGCGGGTCAATTCCGCGGCCGCGCCGTGCACGATTACGAGGAACCCATCCGCCTTCACCGCCTGCTCGTATTGAACCACGCTGTTTCGCGGAACGCCGACGCTGTAGAGCGCGGCGCCGAGCGCGCTGAGGCCGCCGACCATGACCGCGCCTTCGACCGCGGATATGACGATCGCGGCGAGATAGCCGAGAACCATGACCGGGCCAATGACGGGCAATATCAGGGAGACTCCTCCGGCGAACAGCCCCCACAGCCCGCCCCAAAAGGCGCCGCGCTTGCCCCAGAACTTGACCCGGTCGCCGGCATTGTAGAACCCGACGATTTTTTCTTCGGAATGATATCCCTTGCCGACGATGCTGAGGTTTTCGATCTTGACGCCGGCATGCGCCAGTTTCTTCACCGCCGCATCGGCTTCCTCGTGTTCGCCGAATACGGCGATGACGGATTCATTCTGTAACATGGTCTTCTTCTCCACGGTTTTACTGCGCACGCTACCTAGCCCCGACCGAACGGTCACCGTGGCGTCAGCCCTAGGTACGAGAACCTTCACCGTCACCTGGACGACTTTCATGCCTAGAAATAAAGTGGCGTCGGTAATTCACGAGCGATAGGTTCGGAAACTACTCAGATAGGGTCTCGATGCGATGCGTTTGGCGGGACGAATCAACGACGGGGTTTAACGCCGATGCGAAAAAAGCGGGAGCCGCGGCGTCTCCGCCGCGGCCACCCATCGGATCGTAAGGGCCGTATCGAGTTCAGATCGCCTAACGCCAGTAACCGTCGACCCAGATATAGCCGTTGCTGCTCTGCTGCCAATAGCCGGGCCGAAAGGATGCCGTGCGGCTTGGCCGATTGACGTAGTGGCCGGCGAACCACGACCAGCCGCTATGGCCGTCCGCGGAGGTAAGCCACTGCCAGTTGCCGGGCACCCAATAAACCGCGTCGACCTGGCCATTGGGCGGCGGCGGCGCCATCTCGGCCTGCAGCGGCGGCGGCGCCGTCGGCGCGATGAAGACGGCGTGTTCATCCGGGCCTTGCGGCTGAATGACGTAACCCTGCTGTTGCTCTACGGGCGATGGCGGCGGGCTGTAGCAGCCGGCGATGCCCAGCGACAGGGCGATGGCGGCAAAACCAATCATGCGTTTCATTTTAGGATACTTCCGTTGATCAAGAGATTTTCAATGATCCATGTAAATGGCCCCCGGCCGGTGCCGATAGCATCGGAAACTACCCAGATCCGGCGAACCAGGCCGCGCTCGTGGAATTCCTGGCGGCGTGCTAGATTGACGGTCGATCATCCCTCGCCGCGGCCGCGCTTGCCGCGAGTTTTGATAGAGGTCAAGGCGCGCTCAAGCGCCCTGACAACAATGAATAACGTGCATATCCGCCCTCGCATCGGCGCCCGCCGTGAGCAATTCGCGGGCAAAACGGGAGACATTATGGACAAGGTGATTCGTGCGCGGCAGCCTGCCGCCGCTCGTCCGCCGCCGGTCCGCGCCGGAGCCCATACCGTTGAAAAATCGCCCGCCAAGCAATACGGCGATACCGGGGAATTTTCCCTGCGCCGCACCTCCGACAACGCCCGGAACATCCTGAACAGCTCCGGCATTGCTACCCTGGTGCTCGATCGCGACCTCAAGCTTCGCTTCTTCACGCCGGCGGCGACGTCGCTGTTCAAGCTGGCATCCGCCAATGTCGGCCGGCCGCTCGCCGAGGCCGTCTGCCGCTTCAAGGATGATGATCTTCTGCTCGACGCCCAATCGGTGATCGTCACCGGCGTGTCGCTGTGGCGTGAGATCGAGACCGATCGCGGCGCGAGCTACAACCGGCGCCTGCTGCCCTATCGCGACGAAGACAACGAGATCCAGGGCGTGGTCATCACCTTTGCCGACATCTCCGAGATGAAAACGGCGGAACGGGAGATCGAAACCGCGCGCGCCTATGCCAACAGCATCCTCGACGCCATTCACCAGCCTCTGGTCGTGCTCGATCACGAGATGCGCGTCGTTTCCGCCAGCCCGTCCTTCTACCGCAGCTTCGCGATATCGCCCGGAGTCGCGGTCGGACAAACGCTGCCCGACCTCCGTGACCGCTGCCTCGACGTTCGGGCGCTGCGCGGCTTCCTCGGCCGGATCGCTGCCGGACAGGACGTGCCCGACGATTATGAAATCGAGATCGAAATGCCGCCGCACGGCCGCCGCGTGCTGCTCTTGACTGCGCGCAAGATTCCATTGGTGCCGCCGGCGAAGCAAAGATTCCTGCTGGCGATCGACGACATCACCGACCGCAAGCACGCCGATGAGGTGATCGAGACGGCCAAGCAGCAGGCGGAACGGGCCAATCTCGGCAAGTCGCGCTTCCTGGCCGCGGCCAGCCACGATCTGCGCCAGCCGCTGCAGACCATGGCCCTGCTACAAGGGATCCTGGCCAGCAAGCTGAAGGGCGGCGACGACGCCAAGCTGGTCGCGCGGCTCGGCGAATCGCTGGATGCGATGTCGGCCATGCTGAACCGGCTGCTCGACATAAACCAGCTCGAGGCGGGCATCGTCAAACCGGAGCCGAAGAATTTCCCCATCAACGTCCTGTTCGAACGCCTGCGGGACGAGTTCGCCGATCACGCCAAGAACAAGGGGCTCACCTGCCGCGTGGTGCCGAGCCGTCAGAACGTGCGCAGCGATCCGACCCTGCTCGAGGAAATAATCCGGAACCTGGTATCGAATGCGCTCAAATACACCGACCACGGCAAAATCCTGCTCGGTTGCCGGCGGCGTGGCGGCAAGGTGCGGATCGAGGTTTTGGACACCGGCTCCGGCATCCCCGAAGGACAACTCCGGGCGGTGTTCGAGGAGTTCCATCAGCTCGACAACCCCGCGCGCGAGCGCGCCCGCGGCCTGGGCCTCGGCCTTTCGATCGTGCAGCGCCTGGCGGATCTGCTGGATCTCACCGTCGACGTGCGCTCCAGTCTCGGCAAGGGCTCGGTCTTTTCGGTCGAGGTGCCGATCGCCGATTCCGGCGAAGCGCCGCGAACCGGCCCGCTACAGCCGGCGGCGCATGCCGGCAAGGGCGAGGCGATCCTGGTGATCGAGGACGATCCGGCGATCCGCGAGACGTTGCGGATGCTATTCGAACTCGACGGCTATCGCGTGGCGGTGGCATCGGACGGCAACAGCGCGCTGGAAATGGTCGCGCTGGGCGCGGTGCGGCCGGATATCGTCGTCGCCGATTACAATCTGCCGAACGGGCTGACGGGATTGGAAATCGCCGCGCGCTTGCGCGCAACGCTCGACAAGGCGCTTCCGGTGTTGATCGTCACGGGCGACATCGCGACCGACACCCTGCGCGCGATCGCCGCCGCGGGCTGCATTCAGCTCAACAAGCCGATCAAGGCGGACGATTTGACCCGCCGGGTCCGCGCCCAGCTTGCCGCTCCGCGGCAAAAGCCGGAACCGTCGCAAAAACACCCGCTGGTCGCGCCGGTCGCCGGAGAGCTTGAGTCGACCGTCTTCCTGGTCGACGACGACGAAGCCCTGAGCGAGGCGATGTGCGAGCTGTTCGCGCGGCGGGGGCGGAAAGTCGAAGCCTTTGCCAGCGGCGAGGCGTTTCTCGAAGCCTACCGCCCGGGCCGCAAAGGGTGCCTGCTGGTCGACGCCCGTTTGCCTGGCATGGGCGGTCTCGCCCTTTTACAGAGGCTCAAGGCCGAGAATCGCGGCCTGCCGTCGATCATGATCACCGGCCACGGCGATATCTCCATGGCGGTCGAGGCGATGAAGGCCGGTGCCATCGATTTCATCGAAAAGCCGGTCGGCAACGATGCCTTGCTCGCCAGCATCGAGCGCGCGTTGGAGCTGACGCGTAATTCGTCGGCCCTTACGGCCTGGCGCGAGGATGCCGTAAAGCGCATCGCCGGGCTGACGCCGCGCGAGCGCCAGATTATGGAACGGGTCATCGCCGGGCAGCCGAACAAGATCATCGCCGCGGACCTGAAAGTCAGCCAGCGCACGGTCGAAAACCATCGCGCCGCGGTGATGAAGAAGACCCGCTCGAAATCGCTGTCGGACCTGGTCCGTCTCTCCATCACGGCGACCTGAGAAACCTGACCGGAGCGGAGCTCGAAGGGCCAGAATAGCGGGCGAAACGGCGCTTGATTTGTCGCGCCACGGGAGCCTGCCCTTTGACGAAGGATGTCTGAGTAGATTCCGATTCTGTCATACAGAATAATTCGCCGTCTACGATCTGAACTCCCATTGGAGCGGGAGTTGCCTATGTGCACAAAATTCATGATTTTTTTCCTCACCTTGCTTCTCGGCGCAAGCGTCGTCACATTTCTCGGCGCCTGGTATTAGGCCCTTATCGGAACCTTAGCCGCGCGCCGGCATGTCCTTGATCGTTTCGTCGACTGAGCCGGATACTACTTTTCTGGAAGAGACAGAAGCGGCATCAGGAAAATGCTTCGTTCCATAGAATCAAGCGCGATGATTTCCCGGCGCAACCTCTTGCTCGCCGGCGCGGCCGGGCTCGCGAGCCTTGCCGCGCCGCACCGTGGTTTTGCCAAAATGGCGTTCGACGCGCCGGGCGAGTTCGCCAATCGGCGGTTCGCCGTCTTCTACAAGGGCGACAGGATCGGCGCCCACACCGTGGTGACCTCGCCAGAAACCGGGGAGACCCGCGTCAACACCGAGATCGCGATCGCGGTAAAGGCCCTGTTCTTCACAATGCTTTCCTACACCCATAGCTCCGAGGAGCGCTGGCGCAACGGCAAGCTGGTTTTCCTGAAGAGCGAGACCGTCGAACACGGCGAAAAAATATACGTCGATGGAACATCGGCGATTCACGGCTTCCGGGTGGTCAGCCTGGGCGGCCCGTTCATCGCCTCCGCCGACGCCCTAACGTCGAACGGCATGTGGAATCCGGCCATATTGCAACAGGACACGCTGATCGACGCGCAGCACGGCGGCATCATCGGCGTCAGCGCGCGCAAGCAGGCCGACGAGCAAATCCTGGTTCTCGATCGCCAAATCACTGCCGCGCGTTATCGATTCATCACGCCCTACCTCGCCGGCAGTATTTGGTATGACGATTCGGGTCATTGGGTGCACGGCGAGTTCGAACACGACGGCGCGATGATCGACTACCGGCTGGAGGCCTGAGGCCCGCACCATGAAATTCAAGCGGCTCTCCTTGCTTGCGGTCATCCTTTCGGCCGGCGCCGTCGGCGCCTGCGCGGCGCTTTCGGTCGTCATGGCGCCCAAGCCGGTCACCATCGCGACCGCGGTTCCCGGCGGCATCTACCATCCCGTCGGCAACGCGATCTGCCGGCTCTACGACCTGACGGAAAACGCTAGGACCGGGGCTTGCGTCGCGGTCACATCCGACGGGTCGGTGACCAACGTTCGTCAGATCCGCAACGGCGTGTCGGCGCTCGGCCTCACGCAATCCGATGTCGCCTATGCCGCCTATCGCGGCGAGGGGCCATTCGCCACCGCCGGTCCCGATACCGAACTGCGCACGGTGATGGCGTTGCTTTCGGAATCGTTCACGATCGTCGCCCGCGCCGATGCCGGGATCAGCAATTTCCAGGATTTACGGGGCAAGCGGGTGGGACTCGGGAAGAGCAACGCCGGATATGCCATCACCCGCGACGTCGTCCTAGGCTTTTACGGCTGGAAGATATCCGACTTCGCGCGCGCCCTCGAACTCGGGCCGGCCGAGCAGAACGAGACGCTGTGCAACAACCAGGTCGACGCCGTCATATTGATGGCCGGGCATCCGAGCGGCTTGACCCAGGAAGCGACCACGGAATGCCGGGCTAAACTGGTGCGCGTGTCCGGCCCGCCGATCGACCGGCTGATAGCGGCCTATCCCTATTACGTCGCGTCCTTCATCCCGGGCGGTATGTATCCCGGCAGCCCGCATGACGTGCCGACCTTCGGCACGCGCACCTTGCTCGTGACGTCGCTCCGCCTGCCGGACGAGACGGCCTACGCCATCGTTAAGGCAGTGTTCGAGAATTTCGAAGATTTCCGCCGCTTGCATCCCGCGCTGCGCGTTTTGAAGGCTAACGACCTCGTGCCGGACGAAACCGTGATGCCCATCCATCCCGGAGCGATGAAGTATTATCGGGAAGTCGGCCTCATCCGGTAGCGCGGGGACGATCATGAGCGCCTTGACCGCTGTCTTTGCCCGGCTCCAACCAGATCGCCGAAAGCTGGGTGGGCGAGAGGCAGCCGCCCGTGAAGACGGCGGATGGCGTTCGCGATCCGCGCAATCGCGTGGTCGAAGTCACACTCAACTAAATTCGATGCAAAACGAAAGGGCGCCGCCTATGACTGGGTGGCGCCTATTTTTTCTGATTGCGCTTTGTGTGGCTCTTGCGGCCTGCGCGACGGCCCCGGACATCGACCAAAGTGTCGGCCGCTCGCCCGCGGCGGATAAACCAGAAATCATCGGCGCGCACGGGCCGCTGACCGCCGGCCAGAGCAAGGCGCTGCTGGCCAAAATCAGCACCGAGCCCGGCGACGCCGGCGTGCTGAAGCGCCACCTCGCGATCGAGCAGGCGGTCGCGGAAAGTCCGCTGGTCGCCGGCAATCGCACCCGAGTGCTGCGCGACGGCACGGACGCCTTCCGCGCCATGTTCGACGACATCCGCAGAGCCAAGCATCAGGTGAATATTGAGTATTTCATTTTTGAAGACGTTAAAAGCGACGGCGTGACGCTTGGCGACCTGCTCGTCGCCGAACGGCGCAAGGGCATCGAAGTCAACATCATCTACGACAGCTATGGCTCGAGCGGCACGCCAGCGACTTTCTTCGATCGCCTGAAAGGCGCCGGCATCAATCTGGTCGAATTCAACCCCATCAATCCTTTTACCGCGAAAAACGGCTATTCGCTCAACGACCGGGATCACCGCAAGATTCTGGTGATCGACGGCGCCATCGCGATCGTCGGCGGCGTCAACCTTAGCACCGCCTATCAGAGCAACCGTTTCGGGAAGTCGGGACCGCCCGAAGGTGCTCCGGCCACGGAGCATGTGCGCGATACCGACCTTGAAATCGAGGGCCCAGTAGTGGCCCAGCTGCAGCAGCTGTTCCTCGATCACTGGACCCAGCAAAAGGGGCCCCCGCTCAGCGGCGCCAATTTCTTTCCCACGGTCGCGGCCAAGGGCACCGAAGTCGTGCGCATTGTCGGCAGCACGCCCGACAACGCGATCCCCCGCTATTACGTGACTCTGCTATCTGCAATTCGCAATGCCGAGAAAAGCATCTGGCTGAGCGCGGCTTATTTCGTTCCGACACGTCAGGAAAAGGAAGACCTCGCCGAAGCCGCAAGGCGCGGGGTCGATGTCCGGATCCTGTTGCCCGATAAAAGCGATTCGCCGCGGGCGATCAAGGTCGCGCATGCCAGTTACTCCGACCTGCTCGAGGCCGGCGTCAAGATTTACGAATCCCACGACGTGGTGCTTCACTCCAAGACGGTGGTCATCGACGGGGTCTGGACGGCGATCGGTTCGTCGAATTTCGACCAGCGCAGCGTTGTCTTCAACGACGAGGTCGACGCGATCGTGCTTGGCACCGTGACCGCCCAGGAATTGCAAACCATGTTCGAGGAGGATTTCCGGGAGGCAAGGCAGATCGACCTCGCGACATGGGATGACCGTCCATTCGGGCAGAAGATCGAAGAGTTCTTCTCCCGCATCTGGCAGAACATGCTGTGAGCATAGCGTGCCGATCGCTTCCGCGGGCGCCTGAGTAGAATCCGAGGCTGCCGCTCGAAACGGCCTCCGTCTAAGATACGAACTCCCATTGAAACGGGTCGCGCGGCAGCCGCCGCACGTAGCGAGTATTTTTCAAGGACACAGACCATGAAACGGATAATTTTCGTTGTCGCCTTCGTGCTTGCGGCCGCTTCGTTGTCCGCTTGCGGCACTAGCCCCGGCGACCGGGCGGGCAGCGGTGCGATGATCGGCGCCGGCGTTGGCGCCGGAGCCGGCTTGCTCGTCGGCGCCCCGATCGAGGGCGCGCTGATTGGCGGCGCGGTCGGAGCCGGGACCGGCGCATTGACCAGTCCGTCGACTATCAATCTGGGTGAGCCGGCCTGGGAACGGTAAAATCTGTGTTGTTTACCAACTGAGTTTCGAAATCGCAGGCAGGTAGTGGGTCATTTGCGACTGTTAAGCGTAGACTTACGCAGGTCGTGAATTTAACCCACTACCGGTTGCTTTGACTTGTAGAATGGAATTTATGTCATAAGGTGGAAAAACATGCCCTTGCTCCATTTAGTCATCGTGCTGGTCGGTGTCGGTGTGCTGCTCTGGCTTGTAAACAACTACGTGCCGATGGACGGAAAAATCAAAAGCATCTTAAACGCCGTCGTCGTCATTGGGACTGTTGTATGGATGCTTCAAGCGTTTGGCCTGTTGGAACAGCTTGAAAATTTCCGTATCGGTTAAATACGTCCAGGGATTGTTCAGCGTAATCGTTTCCGGCGTGGGTGGTCGATAGCCAAGGGCGCTGTGTGGACGGATCTTGTTGTAGTGCTCGCGCCACCATCCCGTGATGACCCGAAACATGATGTGAACAAGTTGCCCAGCAAGTTGCCCAGAAATGACGTCTATTTCTGGGAAAGTTCGCTCTTTGTTGGCACCGCTGTCGACGTCGCCGTGAGTCGATGAGAACAAAGAAGCTAGGTTTTCTGCGGAAAAAATGGTGGGCGCTGTAGGGATTGAACCTACGACCCCACCCGTGTGAAGGGTGTGCTCTCCCGCTGAGCTAAGCGCCCGTGGGGCGTGAGATAAGGCGGGGCCGCCGCGCCTGTCAAGCCATCGCCGCCCCATCGGCGGCGCGAGCGGCATTGATGGATTGAATAAAGGGCATATCGAATATCGATTTTGTGGATCGTCGGGGGATTGCCTAGCGTCGCGCTCGAAACCGCGCAGCGCGAAGCGGCCCGATAGGCGCGATCCCGGATAAAGCGAGAGAACAATGACAGTCGAGACCAACGCTATCGTGGAAGAGATGACGAAACTGACGGCGGGGGATGGATTTTCGCTTGAGGCGTTTCACGCGCGTCCGGCGCAGGGCGCCAAGGGCGGTCTGGTGATCTTGCAGGAAATCTTCGGCCTGACCGATCAGCTCAAAAGCGTCGTTCGTTCGTATGCGCGCGACGGCTACGATACGATCTTTCCATGCGTCTACGATCGTGTCGCCCCGCAGACCGTCGTTCCGTTCAGCGAGCCCAACCGCGGCCGGGATCTCGCCTATGGCCTGCCGCTCGATAAGGTCATGCTGGACGTCGCCGCTGCGGTGCAATGCGTTCAGGGCGACCGCGGCGTTTCGGTGCTTGGCTTTTGCTGGGGCGGCGGCGTGATCGTGCGGGCCGCGGCGGAGCTGAATTTGCGGGGCGCGATCGCCTTCTACGGCACGCGTCTTCCGACGTATCTCGATCAGCACCCGAAATGTCCGCTGCTTTTTCACTTCGCTGCGAGCGATCCGAATTCTCCGCCGGAAACGATCGAAGCCGTGCGGCGCGCCTTCCCGTCTGCGGAAACCTACGTTTACGAGGTGGGCCACGCCTTTGCCAATGACGCGCGTCCGACCTATGTCGCGGTGGCAGCGAGCATGGCGCGCAGCCGCACGCTCGACTTTCTCAATCGGCACCACGCGGCATAGTCCCGCCGCGGGTTTTTTGCAGCGGCGCCGTTTCCGTCAAAGCGCTTTGTAGACCGCTTTGATTTGCTGCCGCAGCCAGGCGTGCCTTTGATCCTTGTCGTTGCTGGCCTGCCAGACCATGTTGGTGACGATTTTCCCGACGTCGATCGGCACCGGTCGCTTTGCCAGTCTGAACGACTTTTCGAAGACGTCGGATGCGAGCTTGGTGAACACGCCGATCATGTCGCTGCGCATCAGCAGATGCGGCACGGCGGTGAAGTTCGTCACCGCCACGAGCGCCTGACGCCGCAATCCGTGCCGCAGCAGGAGATCGTCGAAGATCGCCGTCCGTTGGCCCGTGGCGCTCACCACCAGGTGGGGAAACGACAAGACCGCCGTCATGTCGAACTTGGCCCGACGTTTCAGGAGAGGGTGGTCCCGCCGAAAGACGCAGAACAATTCCTCCTCCATCATGAATTCGGCGTTCAAGCGGCCGGGCTTTTTGTCGAACCAGCCGAGGGCGACATCGGTCAAATCGTCGTCGATCAGGTCGAGGGCCGGCTTGCGATCCGCAGTCAACACTTGGAGCGATGCGTTGGGGGCGAGCTTCCGCAGCCGTGCGTGCAACGGCGGCACGACCGAGAGACTCAGCCGATCGGGCATGCTCAGCCGGAATACGCTGGTGGCGCTGGCGGGATCGAAACGCGGTTCCTGGGTGAGACAGCCTTCGACGAGCGCAATGGCCTCGCGCAACGGTGCGCGCATGGCTTCGGCGCGCGGCGTCAACACGAAGCCATTGGAGCCGCGGACGAATAAATCGTCGCCGAGCAGGGCGCGAAGACGCTGCAGCGCGTTGCTGACCGCCGGCTGCGACCGGCCCAGGCGCTTGCCGGCGCGCGTGACGTTGCGCTCGGTGACCAGCGCGTCGAGCACTTTGAGCAGGTTGAAGTCGACGCTGCCGAGGTTCATGGCGGGTATCCGTCAGATGAATGCCGCCCATTAGTATTATTGATTTTGACAATAAAGAAGTGTTTCGTAGTCTCGCGTCAAAGCAGGCGCCCCATCCGGCTCGCCGACGCGAGCCGATGGTGAAGCGTCGTATTCGGAACCTATGGGGAGGAGGACTGACATGACGATTTCACGCCGGACGATTCTTGCTGGTCTCGGAGCGGCGCCAGCCGTTGCCTTGCTGCCGCGCAGCGCCTATGCCGCCTATCCCGATCGGCCGATCCATCTGATCGTGCCGTTCGCGCCGGGCGGCAATGCCGACACCGTTGCCCGGATCGTCGGCGACCAGATGTCGAAGCATCTTCGCCAGACGGTCGTCGTCGAGAATCGCGCCGGCGCCGGCGGTGCGATCGGCGCGCAGTTCGTCGCCCATGCCGCTCCGGATGGCTACACGCTGTTGACCGGATCGAACGGCCCGCTGACGGTCAGTCCCTTCGTGCATGCGCACCTGGGCTACGACCCGCTCAAGGATTTTGTCGCGGTGGCGCTCACCAGCTACGTGCCGCATGCGCTCATCATGGCCAACAAATCCAAGATCGGCACGATCGCGGAATTGATCGCGCGGTCCAAGAAAACCCCCGTGACGATCGCCACCAGCGGCGTCGGCAGTGCTACGCACATGACGCTGGCGCGCTTCAAGGCCGCAACCGGTGCCAATATCACGCACGTTCCCTATCGCGGCGGCGGGGCGATGATGCCCGATCTCATCGCCGGCAATGTCGATGGCGCGATGACTGAATTTTCCACGGCGCTGTCGCTGCACAAGGGCGGCAAGGCGCATCTGATTGCGGTGGCGGCGGCGCACCGCTCCAAGCTGGCGCCCGAGATTCCGACTTTCATCGAAGGCGGCGTGAAGGGATTCACGGCGCAGAGCTATGTCGGAATTGTCGCGCCGGCGAAGACGCCGCCGGCGGTCGTGGCGCAGCTGCAGAAAGCGATTGCGGCCGGGCTCAGCGGCGGATCTGCGCCTGAGCGCCTGCGCGGCCTCGGCGGTGAAGTCGCGTCGCCCGGACAGATGACATCGAAGGGCTTCGCGGCGTTCATTCGCACCGATTACGACAACATGCGCCAGGCGGCCAAGCTCGCAGGTATCACGCCGCAATGAGCGGCGCGCTGCCGCCAGGCGCCTGCGACTGTCACTGTCATGTTTTTGGGCCGGCTGCGCGGTTTCCCTATGCCGAGCCGCGCAGCTACACGCCCGAAGATGCTCCGCTCGAAGCCTACCTGGCGCTGCTCGACCTTCTCGGTTTTGCCCGCGGCGTGTTGGTGCAGCCGAGCGCCTACGGCCGCGACAACCGCGCGATGCTCGATGCGCTGGCCCGGCAGCCCGAACGGTTGCGCGGCGTCGGCGTCGCTGGCGGTGAGCTCACACCGGCGACACTCAGGCAATGGCATGCGGCCGGAATCCGCGGCTTGCGCGTAAACGAATTTCGCCGCGACGGAAAGCCGTACTACCAGAACGGCGTGCGGTTCGCCGACGTCGAGCCGCTTTTTCCGGCGCTGGCCGATCTCGGCTGGCATTTGCAACTTTGGATCGACGCGCGCGATCTGCCCGACCTGCTGCCGGCGCTCGCGCGCGTGCCGCTGCCGGTGGTCGTCGACCACATGGGCCGCATGGAGTATCGCCACGGCACGCAACATCCCGGCTTTCAGGCGCTGCTCCGCGGCGTCGGCGATGGTCGGCTGTGGGCGAAACTGTCCGGCACGTACCGGCTCGGCGCATCCGCTCCGGATTATGCCGAAGCCAAGCCGTTCCACGACGCGTTGGTTGCCGCCAATGCGCGGAACTTGGTCTGGGGAACCGACTGGCCTCATCCTCGGCCCGAAGGGCCGACCCCCGATGCGGCGCGGCTTCTACAGGTTTTTCTCGATTGGACGCCGCGTGACGACGATCGGCGCGCTATTCTGGCCGACAATCCGGCTCGGCTCTACGGCTTCTCGCCGGTCCAGGGCGACGACCGCGCGTTGCCGGCGTATATGTCGTCCGGCGATGCAGACCGAGGAGATATAAGGCGTTGACCGACGAGCCCACGCGGACCGCCGTGTCCGTACGCAACTGGGTGCGCAAGCGTGACTTCTACGCCGGCACGTTGATCACACTCATCGGGCTGGTGGCCGCGGTGACGGGACCGACATACCGGCTTGGAACGCTGGTGCAGATGGGGCCCGGCTTCATGCCGACCGCGCTCGGCATCGTCCTCATCCTGCTCGGCATCGTCATGGCCGTCTCGGCGATGACTGTCGCCGCCGGTGAAGACGAGAATATTCTGCCCGAATTTCCGCAATGGCGGGGATGGCTCTGCGTCCTGGCCGGCCCGGTTGTTTTCGTCATCCTGGGCACGGTCGGCGGGCTGATCCCGGCCACCTTCGGTTGTGTCTTCGTAGCCGCCTGGGGTGATCGCGCCGCCACGTTGAAAAGCGCCGGCGTGCTGGGGCTTGTCGTCACCGCATTTGGCGTCGCGGTGTTTCACTATCTGTTGCAGGTCCCGATGCCGCTGCTGACCTGGAATCCGTGATGGAAACCGCGCTTGTCGATCTCTGGGGCGGGTTCGCCGTCGCGCTCCAGCCCCAAAATCTGATGTGGTGCTTCGCCGGCGTGATCATCGGCAACATGGTCGGCGTGTTGCCCGGCATGGGGCCGGTGGCCACCATGTCGATCCTGCTGCCCCTGACGTTCGGCATCAAGCCGGTCGGTGCGATCCTGATGCTGGCCGGCATCCTCTACGGCGCTCAGTATGGCGGCGCCATCTGTTCGATCCTGCTCAATCTGCCGTGCCATCCGCCGCACGCCGTGACGTGCCTCGATGGCTTTCCATTGACCAAGCAAGGCAAGGGCGGTGTTGCGCTTGGTCTGTCGGTGATGGGCTCGTTCGTCGGTGCGTCTTGGGGCATCACCGAAATGGTCTTTCTCGCGCCGCTGCTGGTGAAGCTGGCGCTCCAGTTTGGTCCCGCTGAAATCTGTTCGCTCATGTTCCTCGGCCTGTTGGCCGGATCGACGCTGGCGCGCGGCTCGCCGATCAAGGGCGTCGCCATGACCGTCCTGGGATTGCTGCTCGGCATCGTTGGCACCGATGTGCAGTCCGGCGTCGAACGCCTGACCTTCGGCATCGCGCACCTCGATGACGGCATCGAGCTGGTTGCGCTCGCGCTCGGCGTGTTCGGCATCGCCGAGTTCATGAGCAGCGTCAATCAGGTCATGCCGGTCAATTTGGCCTATTCGCGCGTGTCCCTGAAGGACATGCGGCCGAGCAAGGCCGAATTGAAGCGCG
>Ga0307374_10007239_pt1 | contig 17008 bp, 19 predicted proteins | sample OX3MG_FD_202532 | JGI IMG/M metagenome (GOLD analysis project Ga0307374, IMG submission 202532) | Soil microbial communities from Risofladan, Vaasa, Finland - OX-3 | ecosystem: Environmental > Terrestrial > Soil > Coastal area > Acid sulfate soil | place: Finland: Risofladan, Vaasa | collected... | reverse complement strand
GCGGGTGGGGCGGATCGCATCCCTGGCCCTCCGGCGGGGCCGCCCCACCCCCGCCCCCCGGGGAACGGTCGCTTCTCGAGGGCGTGAAGATCCTCGATCTCGGTGCCTACTTCGCCGGGCCGTTCTCCTCGCGCCTGCTGGCCGACCTCGGAGCCGACGTCATAAAGCTGGAACCGCCACAGGGCGATCAACTGCGCGGGATCGACCAGTGCTTCTTCCCGGCCCAGGCCGGGAAGCGGTCGATCGCCATGGATCTCAAGGATCCGGCCCTGCGGCCGGCCGTCGATCGACTGCTCGCATGGGCCGACGTCGTCCACCACAATTTGCGTCCCGGGGCGGCGGAACGTCTGGGCCTGGCCTACGACGACGTCAGGCGCACCCACCCCGGGTTGACCTACCTCTACGCCCCCGGCTGGGGCTCACGCGGTCCGGACATGCTGCGTCAGAGCTTCGCACCGATGATGTCCGGCTTCGTCGGTGTCACGTTCGAAGCCGCCGGGCAGTGCAACGAGCCCCTTCCCTCGCCCTGCAACGAAGACCCCGGCAACGGCCTGCTCGGTGCCGCGTGCATCGTGATGGGCTTGCTGCACCGACGCCACCACGCCCAGGGGCTGTACATCGAGAATCCGCAGCTGAACGCGACGATGTTCCATCTGGCGCACATCGTCCGGCGCGTCGGCGAGCCCGGCGAGGTCCTGGGCGCCGGCCGACTCGACCCGATGCAATATGGATTCAGCGCATTCGAGAGGCTCTATCAAACCGCCGACGGATGGATCTGCGTGGCGGCGACCGAGGATGCCGAGCGCACCGCGCTGGGCCGGCTGCTCGAGCTCGACGTGAACCGCGCCGACGTGGCGGACGCGGTGGCGGCTCGCCTGAGCGAGCGGGAGACGGCCTCGTGGCTGGAGGCGTTCGACGCGGCCGGGGTGCCCGCGGCCGAGCCCGTCGGGCGCAATGCCCACGCTTTCTTGAACGATCCGGAGAATCGTCGGACGGGTCGGGTGGCCGAGCTCCCCCACCCCACCAAGGGGAACGTCCGCGAGCTCGCCACCCTCGTCCGGGTGAGTGCGTCGGCCCACCCGCCTCATCGCTTGGCGCCCGACCTGGGGTCGCACACCGAGAGCATCCTTTGCTCCGTGGGCTACGGGCCCGAGGAGATCGCGGACCTCCGCCGGCGCGGGGCGATCTCCACCTGACCTCAGACGCCCAGGCTCCCCTTCGCGGCCCGCTCGAACACACGGTGCGGCAGGATCCGCTTCCCGATGAGGCCGACGCGCTCGTCGAGCTTGCCCACCGAGACGCGCCGGCGCGGGCGGCGGCTGGTCAGGACCCGGGCGATGGCCCTGGCCACGGCGGCCGGGGGCACGCCATCGGCCTCCTCGCGCGCCATGAGGCCGATGGCCTTGCCCACCATGGCGGCGTAGGGATCCTCGCCCTCGGGCGGCACCACGTCGCGCCGGTTGGCGGTGAAGTCGGTGCGCACGTTCCCCGGTTCGATCAGCGTCACGTCGAGGCCGAAGGGGGCGACTTCGTAGGCGAGCGCCTCGGCGTACCCCTCGAGGGCGAACTTGCTGGCGCTGTAGAACGCCTGGAAGGGGAGGCCCACCACGCCGCCGATCGAGCTGACGAGGACCAGGCGACCCTCGCCCTGGCCGCGCATGATCGGGAGGGCGGCCTGGACCACCCGCACGGTGCCCCAGAAATTCGTCTCCAGCTGCTCTTTCGCCTCGGCCAGGGGTGTCTGCTCGACCGCGCCGGCCAGCCCCCACCCGGCGCAGGCCACCACCGCCTGCAGGCCGCCGTGGCGCCGGACGACCTCCGCCATGCCCGCCCGCACCGATTCGTCGTCGTCGACATCCATGACCAACGGACCGCGCCGGCTGGCACCGACCACGGTCCAACCCTGGCCCTGGAGCAGTTCCGCCGTCGCGTGTCCGATCCCGGCCGACGCGCCCGTGATCACGACCACGCGTCCCGTTCCCATGCCGGCTACCCGCCTCCGTCGATGGCGCGGCGGAGCGAGCCCACGAACTCGGCCGCCGCCTCGGGCCCGCCGCGGGCCAGGAGTCGCCGCACCAGCGCCGAGCCGACCACGACTCCGTCGGCCACCTCGCACACCTCGGCCGCCTGCTCGGGCGTCGAGACACCGACACCCACGCAGACCGGCATGTCGCTGTGGCGGCGGATCCGCTCGACCACCTGGCGCGCCTCATCGCCCAGCTCGGCCCGTTCCCCGGTGACGCCCATGCGGGCCACCGCATAGACGAAGCCGCGCGCACGGTCGCAGATGCGCGCCACCCGGTCGTCGGGGCTCGACGGAGCGACGAGCAGCACGGTCTCGACGCCGGCAGCGTCGGCCTCGGCGGCCCAGGGCGCGAGCTCCTCCAGCGAGAGGTCGGGAATGATGGCCCCGCTCACCCCGGCCGTCACCAGGGAGTGGGCCATGCGCTTGTGCCCGGCCCGGTACACGATGTTGTAGTACGTCATGACGGCCACCGGCACGGGGACCTCGGCCCGGGCGATGCCGTCGAGCACCTGATCGGGGACGGTCCGCCGCCCCAGCGACATGAGTGCCGCCTCCTGGATCACCGGCCCGTCCATCATGGGGTCCGAGAACGGGATGCCGACCTCGACGGCATCGGCACCGGCCGCCACCACGGCGGCCAGGCTCTGCTCCCAGTCGTCGGTCATGCCTCCCATGAGGTAGGGGATCAAGAGCTTGCGGCCGGCGGCCCGCGCCGCCCGGAGTGATGCTTCGAGCTCATGCACGAGTGCGACCGAAGATCTCACGCACCTGCGCCACGTCCTTGTCGCCCCGGCCCGACAGCGTGATGAGGACGGTCGAGCCCTTGGGGAGGGCGTCGGTGCCCGCGGCCCGCGCCACCCAGGCCACGGCGTGCGCCGATTCGAGGGCCGGGATGATCCCCTCGGTGTGCGACAGCAGCCGGAACGCCTCGAGCACCTCGGCATCGTCGGCCGTGTTGTACTCGGCCCGGCCGATGGCGGCCAGGTGGGCGTGCTCGGGTCCCAGCCCCGGGTAGTCGAGGCCGGCCGAGATCGACTCCGCCTCGAGGATCTGGCCGGCTTCGTCCTGCAGGAGCCGCGAAAACATACCGTGGAGCACGCCCGGGATCCCGTTGGTGATGGCCGCGCCACCGGCGGCCTCGACGCCGACCAGGCGCGCCGCCGTGTCCACGAACCCGGCGAACGTGCCCGCGGCGTTCGATCCGCCGCCGATACATGCCACCACGACGTCGGGGTCGGCACCGTCGAGGATCTCGCGGCATTGCCGGCGCGCCTCGTCGCCGACCACGCGCTGCAGTTCGCGCACCATGTAGGGGAAGGGGTGCGGACCCATCACCGAGCCGAGGCAGTAGTGCGTGTGCTCCACCGAGGCGACCCACTCGCGCATGGCCTCGTTCACGGCATCCTTCAAGGTGCGGCTGCCCGAGGTCACCGTACGCACCTCGGCCCCCAGGAGCTCCATCCGGAAGACGTTCAGCTCCTGGCGCTTGGTGTCCACCTCGCCCATGAACACGGTGCACTCGAGGCCGAACAGCGCCGCGGCCGTGGCCGACGCCACCCCGTGTTGCCCCGCCCCGGTCTCTGCGATGATGCGCCGCTTGCCCATGCGCCGCGTCAGGAGCGCCTGGCCGACCACGTTGTTGATCTTGTGCGAGCCGGTGTGCGCCAGGTCCTCTCGCTTGAGGAGCACGCGCACGCCCAGCTTCTCCGAGAGGCGCCGACACTGGGTGACCGGGGTGGGACGCCCGCCGTAGTGCGCCAACAGATCGTCGAGCTCCCGGTGGAATTCGGGATCGGCCCACGCCTCCTTGAAGGCCTGCTCGAGATCGAGGCAGGCCGGCATCAGGGACTCGGGAACGAAACGTCCCCCGAATTCGCCGAAGCGCCCGTCTGCACCGGGCTCGCTCATGAGACTGCTCATGTGGTGCTCATGTCAGGCATCCCGCCAGTCGTACGGTTCGTCGCCGCCCGGGGCGGCGACGAGAGGGTCACGCGTGTCTACTTCCTTGGCGGCGGCGCGGGCGTTGACGATGAAGTCGCGCACCTTCAACGGATCCTTGCGACCGGGGGCCGATTCGACGCCGGTCGAGACGTCGACCCCGTACGGGCGGAGATGGGCCACCGCCTGGGCCACGTTGAGGGGCTCGAGGCCGCCCGAGACGATGAGGCGGTTAGGATCGGCCACCCCTTCGGCCAACCTCCAGTCGAACACCTCGCCCGATCCGGGGTTGGCCCCGTCGATCAAGAGGTAGTCGGCGCCGAATTCGGCGAAGCGGCCGATCGTGCGGTCGCCGGCGGGAAACGCCTTGATCACCAGGGGGAGCCGGGCCCGGACCCAGGCCGTCTCCTGCGACGATTCGTGCCCGTGGAGCTGGGCCCCGCCGAGCCCGGCCCGCTGCACCTTTTCCACCACCCGCTGCGGCGCCTCGTCGCGGAACACCCCGACCGTCAGGATCTCCGGCGGCAGGCGCTTGGCGATGTCGCCTGCCAGTTGCACCGAGACCTGCCGCGCCGAGGGGGCGAAGATGAACCCGACCGCGTCGGCCCCCAGACTGACGCAGAGCAATGCATCCGCCTCGGACGTGACGCCGCAGATCTTGACGAAGAGCTCCGGGCTCATCGGGACGCCACCGGGTGACCGATGAGCGCCCGCAGGGCGGCCGCGCGATCCGGGGCTCGCACCAGGGTCTCCCCCACCAAGATGGCGTCGTAGCCCGCATCCGCCAGCCGGCGGGCGTCGTCGCCGTCGCGGATGCCCGACTCGGCCACCGCCACCACGTCCGCCGGGATACGGGCCGCCAACGCCCGGGCACGGTCATGGTCGACGGCGAAGGTGCGCAGGTCCCGTTGGTTCACCCCGACCAGGCGTGCCCCGGCGCCGAGCGCCAGGTCCAGCTCGGCCTCGTCGTGGACCTCCACCAATGCCGCCAACCCCAGGGTGGTCGCCCGCTGGTGGAACCGCCCCAACTCCCCGTCGGTGAGCGCGGCCACGATGAGCAGCACGGCGTCGGCCCCCATGAGGCGGGCGTCGACGACGTCGAGCTCGGACACCGTGAAGTCCTTGCGCAGGACCGGGAGGTCACACGCGGCCCGGGCGGCGCGCAGGTCGTCCGCCGAACCGCCGAAGTATCGCGCATCGGTCAGCACCGAGAGGCAGGACGCACCCCCGACGACGTAGTCCTTGGCCACGAGATCGGGTGCCAGATGAGGATCGAGATCGCCCTTGGACGGCGAGCGGCGCTTGATCTCGGCGATGCAGGAGAGGCCCGTCCCCTGCAGGGCCGCGGCGAAGTCCCGGGGCGCCGGCCGCGATGCGGCCTGCGCCGCGAGGTCGTCGAGATCCCGGCCGTCGCGGCCGGCGTCTGCCCGGTGCGTGGCCAGGATGTCCGCCAGGTAGGAGGGCATCGGTCCAGCGTAGCGGTCGCTACGCTCGACTCCATGACCGATACGAGCAACTTCAACCAGACGATCATCGACGAGTTCCGCGCCAACGCCGGCCAGGTCGGCGGCGGGTTCGCCGGGGCGCCGGTGGTGATCATCACCACGAAGGGCGCCAAGTCGGGCCAGCCCCGGGTCAACCCGCTGGTGGGCCTGCCCGACGACGACGGGACCATCTACATCTTCGCCTCCAAGGGCGGCGCACCCTCCAACCCCGACTGGTACTACAACCTGCTGGCCCACCCCGACGTGCAGGTCGAGTTCGGGGCCGACACCTACACCGCCACGGCCACGGACGTCACCGGCCCCAAGCGTGACGAGATCTTCGACCGCCAGAAGAAGATCATGCCCGGCTTCGCCGAGTACGAGGCCACCACCACCAGGGTCATCCCCGTGGTGGCGCTGACCCGCAAGGACTGACCTCAACGGGCGAAGAGGTGCCAGCCCAGCCACATGAAGCCCACGACCAGGACGACCCGGCCGAGCGGATGGGTCGCCACCTTCCCCACCACGTCGGCCGGGTGCGCCACCGCCGAGGGCCGCACGTAGGAGAGCCACCACAGCAGCACCACCAGCGCCCCGATGGCGCCCCACACCACGTAGGACGCCGTGCTGACGCTCACCCGCGCCGGGCCTTCCTGCGTGATCCCTGCCGGACGATCACCAGGGCCGCCGCCATCCACCCCAAGAACAGCAGTGCCTTGAGGATGTAGAAGCGGTCGTTGGCCTCGGTGATGGAGCTGAACGTCGGATGATCGGCTCGGCTCCCGTGGACCAGGTAGTCGAACAGCTCCCAGGCCACGAAGACGACGAGGACGACGAGCCAGGGCACGTAGGGATGTGCTCCCGGGGCGGGCCGGGCGGGCCGGGCGGGCCGGGGGTGCAGTGGCCAGCACACGATCACCAGCACGGCCAGGCCGACGATGGCCACACCGGTGAGCACGTCGGCCGGGAGCGTGAACGGTGTCGTGGCCGCCGCAATCAGTGAGTAGGCGCTTCCTCCGACGAGCAGGGCGGCGGGGCCGGCGCGCAACGGGTCAGGGATCGCCGAGGAGGGGAAGCAGCGCCACCCGGGCCGGACGGGAACCGCCGAGGCCGTCACCCGAGCGCACCCGCACCGGGCCCGGCGCCTCGACCGTGCGGTGCAGATAGGCCAGGGCGACCCACGCCGTGAGCTCAGGGCTCCAGGCGGCGGAGGTCACGGTGCCGACCACCTTGTCGGTCGCGACGTCGGCGGGCTCGCCGACGTCGGCGGGCTCGCCCGCATGCAACGTCATGCCGAACGCCAACTGTTCACCCTCGGGATCAGGACCGCCGATCACACCGACCAGGCGCCGGGGGACGTTGTTGCCACGCGCGTCGAGGCGGGCCACGAGCTCCTGGCCGGTGTAGCACCCCTTGGTGAAGCTGACCGTACGTTCCACGAGACCGGCCTCGGCCGCGATCGTCCTGTCGGTCAGCTCGCTCCCCATGGCGGGGATGCCCGAGACGATGCGGCAGGCCTCGACGGCCTCCCGCTCACAGGCGATGATGCCCTCGGGGACCTGTCCGGTAGCGGGATCGAGGACCATCTCCTTCGGACCGAGCAGGTCGATCCCGCTCCAGCCGTTCCACTCGAACGGGAGCGCCATCACGCCGGCTTCGGCCAGAACGCCGAGCAGGCCGGCCGCGGCCTGGGGCACCTCCGCCCCGCGCAGCGCCAGGCCGCGCCACGGGAGTCGCTCGATCTCCACCTTCGAGCGCAGGAGGAACTTCTTGAGCCGGGCCACCATGGCGTCGCCGAAGCCGGCATCCGTATCGAGCACGAAGCCCTGCCCGTCGACACGGGTGACCCGTAGGAGCGCGGTCAACTTCCCGTCGGGTTGGAGGAGGAGTGAGTCGGCACTGGCGCCGATGCCCAGGGCCGTCACGTCCTGGCTCAATTGCCCCTGGAGGTACGACCCGGCGTCGTCGCCGCGGACCGAGAAGACGTCACGGCCGAGCGGGTAGGCCCCGGCGCCGTGGCGCAACGCGGCGACCTGGTCGCCGAGCGGGACCGGGGTCACGACCGGGCCGCGCTCATCACGCGGGCCGCCGTCACCGCCACCAGCAAGGCCCGCACCTTCTGCCCGCACTCCTCGTCCTCTCGCGCCGGGTCGCTGTCCGCCACGATCCCGGCCCCGGCCTGCACGCTGGCCCGGCCGTCGGGCGAGACCACCATGGTGCGGATGGCGATGGCGGTGTCGATGTTGCCGGAGAAGTCGATGTAGCCCACCACGCCTCCGTAGACCCCCCGCTTGGTCCGCTCCAGCTCGTCGATGATCTCCATGGCGCGCACCTTGGGCGCGCCCGAAAGGGTCCCGGCGGGCAGGGTGGCCCGGAGCACGTCGATGGGTCCCTTGTCCTCGGCCAGCTCACCCGAGACCTGCGAGGTGATGTGCATGATGTGGCTGTAGCGCTCGATGGTCATCAGCTCGTCGACCTTCTCGGTCCCAAAGCGCACGACCCGGCCCACGTCGTTGCGGGCCAGGTCGACCAGCATGATGTGCTCCGCCAGCTCCTTGGGATCCTCGGCCAGCTCGCCCTCGAGCAGGCGGTCGTGCTGCTCGTTCTCGCCCCGGGGGCGCGAGCCGGCGATCGGCCGCGACGTGACGATGCCCTCGCGCAGGCGCACCATGGGCTCGGGCGAGGCCCCGACCACGGTCACCTCGGGAAAGCGCAGGAAGTACAGGTACGGGCTCGGGTTCAGCAGGCGCAGGGCCCGGTAGACATCGAAGGGATCCGCATCGAGCTGCAGGTCGAAACGCTGCGAGAGCACGACCTGGAAGATGTCACCCGCGGTGATGTACTCCTTGGCGACGCCGATGGCCGCCCGGTACTCCTCCGCGCTCATGGTGCGGCTGGCCTCGGCCGACGCCAGGCCCTGGCGCGGGGCCGGGACCATCTCCCCCGAACGGGTCCGGGCGCAGTCGCGGGCCAGCTCCTCGAGGCGGGCGCACGCCGCCTCGTAGGCCGCGGCCAGGTCCTCGGCCGACGCTTCCTCCGGACCGGGCACGAGGACGTTGTCGATGAGCGAGATGCGCTGGCGCCAATGGTCGAAGGCGGCGAACTGGCCGATGACCACGAGCGCGGCATCGGGGTGGCACAGGTCGTCGGGCGGGACGTCGGGCAGTCGCTCGATCTCGCGCACCACGTCGTACCCGAGATACCCCACCAGCCCGCCGTGCAGGGGCGGCAGCCCGTCGAGCGTCGGCGAACGGAAGCGCGAGAGGAGGGCTTCGACGGCCGCCAGGATCCCCTGGTCCGACGACCCGAGACCGAGGCGCCCGGTCGCGGTGACCGCGTTCCCCCGGGCCGTGAGGGTGGCCAGCGGCCGCCGGCCGACGAACGAGTAGCGGCCCCACCGCTCGCCGCCCTCGACCGATTCGAACAGGAATCCTTCACCGTCGCCCACCAGGTTGGCGAAGGCACTCACCGGCGTGAGGGTGTCGGCCACCACCTCGCACCACACCGGGACGATGGCGTGCTCCTTGGCCAGGGCGGCGAACTCGACCACATCGGGTCGGAAGCTCAGCATGTCAGGGACGGGGCACCCCGGGCCCCTGGCCGAGCGAGCGGTAGAAGCACGTGCGCTCGCCGGTGTGGCAGGCACCACGGCCGTGCTGGTCCACCAGCACCACCAGGGCGTCACCGTCACAGTCCATGCGCACCTCACGCACGTACTGACGGTCGCCCGAGGTCTCGCCCTTCTGCCAGTACTCCTGGCGGCTGCGGCTGTAGAACCACGACCGGCCGCTCTCGAGCGTGCGCCGCAGGGCCTCGGCATCCATGTAGGCCAGCGTCAGCACGGTCCCGTCGGTGGCATCCTGGACGATGGCGGGGACCAGGCCGTCCGCGTCCTTGGCGAAGTCGACGAGCCGCACGAGCGTGTCGTCGACGGCGAGGGGGATGCCGGTCACAGGTACAGCCCTGTCCCGCTGTCGTTGCGCTTGGACGCGATGGCGTGGATGTCGCGCTCACGCAGGATCACGTACTCCTCGCCGTGCAGTTCCACCTCGAAGCGGTCCTCGGGATTGAACAGGACCGTGTCGCCCACCTTGACCGTGCGCACGTGCGGTCCGACCGCCACCGCCTCGGCCCAGCTGAGCCGGCGCGCGATCTGGGCCGTGGCGGGGATCAGGATGCCGGCGCGGGAACGCCGCTCACCGTCGCTCTGCCCCATCTGCACCAGGACCCGGTCAAAGAGGACCGAAATTGGTTGCATCTCGTCGATGACGGTCGGCTCGGCCGTCTTTTTTATCGTCGTGGCCACCCTGGCACGGTACCGCACGAATGCCCCCATGCAGGTCAGGGGGACACCATCGATCGGATCAGGCCGGCCGGACGTTGACCCCGTGCGCCGCCATGTAGGCCTTGGCCTGGCCCAGCGTGAACTCCCGGCGATGGAAGATGGAGGCCGCCAGCACGGCATCGGCCCCGCCCACCGTGGCCCCCTCCACGAGATGCTGCAGCGTCCCGACGCCCCCCGACGCCACCACGGGGATCCCCACGGCGTCGACCACGGTGGCGGTGAGCTCCAGGTCGAAGCCATCCTTGGTGCCGTCACGGTCCATGGACGTGAGGAGGATCTCGCCGGCCCCGTTGGCGGCGCACTCGACGGCCCATGCGACCACATCGAGCTCCGTCGGGCGCCGGCCACCGTGCGTGTAGACCTGCCACCCCGGCCGGCCCACACGAGCCCGGGCGTCGATGGCCACCACGGCGCACTGCGCCCCGAACTCGTCCGCGATGTCACGCACCAGCGACGGTCGTTCCACCGCGGCCGTGTTCACCGCCACCTTGTCGGCACCGGCCCGCAGGAGCCGGCGGGCGTCGTCCGCCTCCCGCACGCCCCCGCCGACGGTGAGGGGGATGAAGACCTGTTCGGCCGTACGCGCCACCACCGAGACCATGGTGTCGCGGCCGTCGGAAGAGGCCGTGATGTCGAGGAAGGTGAGCTCGTCGGCGCCCTCGGCGTCGTAGCGTGCCGCTAGTTCGACCGGGTCGCCCTCGTCGGTGAGGTCGACGAACTGCACCCCCTTGACGACGCGCCCGTCGGTGACGTCGAGGCAGGGAATCAGACGGACGCTGCGCACGCGGCGACCGCCTCCTCCACGCTGAAGCGCCCCTCGACCAGGGCCTTGCCGACGATCACGCCGGCCACGCCGGCCACGCCGGCCACGCCGGCCACGCCGGCCACGCCGGCCACGCCGGCCACGCCGGCCACGCCGGCCAGGTCCTCGAGCGTTCCCACCCCGCCCGACGCGATGACCGGGTGCGGCGTGAGCGTCAGCAGCGTGCGCAGCCCGGCCAGGTCGGGGCCTTCGAGCATGCCGTCGCGGGCGATGGACGTCGCCACCACCGCCCCGAGCGGTTCGTCGTCCCACTGTGCGAGCACGGCCGGGATGGAGAGGGGCGACCCCACCTCCCACCCGTGGCTCTGCGCCCGGCCCACCGAGATGTTCGCCCCGCTGTAGTCGAGCCCCACCGCCACCTGTCCCGGCCAGCGTCGGATGCAGCGGGTGGTCAGCGCGGGGTCCCGCAAGGCGGTGGTGCCGAGCACGACCCGTGCCACGCCGAGGTCGAGCACCGCCGCCACGTCGTCTTGCGTGCGGATGCCCCCACCGGTCTGCACCCGGGCCGGGCCCGCCACCTCGACGATGCGAGCCAGCATCGCCCGCTCGTGCGGCACGCCGGTGCGGGCCGCATCGAGGTCGACGACGTGGATCCACGATGCGCCGCCCTCGACGAACGTGGCGGCCAGCGCCAGCGGATCGCCATAGCGCTTCTCCCGGGCGAAGTCGCCCTGGGTCAGCCGCACGGCTCCCCCGTCGCGCAGATCGATGGCTGGATACAACTCCACGACCGCTACGCAGCCAGCGCGACGAAGTTCGCCAACAGGGCCAGGCCGCTGCGGCCCGACTTCTCGGGGTGGAACTGCGCGCCCCAGACGTTGCCCTCGGCCACCAGCGCGGCGACCGGGCCCCCGTAGTCACAGACCGCCACCGTCTCGGCCCCCACGGGCGGGGCGTACGAGTGCACGAAATAGACCCAGGGCCGCTCCCCCAGGCCGCGCAACGGCGCCGGGGTCGGGTCGCCCACGATCTCCAGCTGGTTCCACTGCATCTGCGGGTGCTTCTCCGTGGGCGGCAGGAGCACGGCCTGCCCGGCGAAGACGCCCAGGCCCGCCGCCTCGGGGCTCTCGTCCGAGCCCTCGTAGAGGAGCTGGAACCCGACGCACACGGCCAGGAACGGCACCCCCGCCGCGATCGCCCCTCGTGCCGCCGTCTCGAGGCCGCTGTCGTGCAGCGCACGGGCGCACGCCCCGAACGCACCCACGCCCGGCAACACCACGGCGTCGGCCGCCTCGACCTCGGCCGGGTCGGTGACGAGACGGGCCGCCGCGCCGACGTGTTGCAGAGCCTTCTCGGCCGACCGGAGGTTCCCGATGCCGTAGTCGAGCACGGCGATCCTCGGCCCGCTCACAGGCTCCCCTTGCCCGCTCACAGGCTCCCCTTGCCCGCTCACAGGCTCCCCTTGCCCGCTCACAGGCTCCCCTTGCCCGCTCACAGGCTCCCCTTGGTCGACGGGATCGCCGCCCCCTCGATACGCACCGCGTCACGCAGGCACCGCGCCACGCCCTTGAAACCCGCCTCGAGCATGTGGTGGGTGTTCTTGCCCTCGCGGCGGCGGATGTGCAGGGTGAGGTGGCCCGCCGTGGCGAAGGCGCGCCAGAACTCCTCGGCCAGCTGCGGGTCGAACGGGGGCGACCCCAACCCGGCCGCGTCGGGCGCGAACTCGACCTCGTAGGCCAGGAAGGGACGGCCGGAGAGGTCGAGCGCGACCTCGATGAGAGCCTCATCGAGCGGCAACAGCATGGACGCAAAACGTCGGATCCCCCGCTTGTCGCCCAGGGCCTCGGCCAGGCAACCCCCCAGCACGATGCCGACGTCCTCCACCGTGTGATGGGCGTCCACGTGCAGGTCGCCCTGGGCGTGCACCATCAGATCGAACGAGGCGTGGCGGCCCAGCTGCTCGACCATGTGGTCGAAGAACGGCAACCCGGTCGAGACGTCCACCGTCCCCGTGCCGTCGATGTCCAGCGACGCCTCGATCGTGGTCTCCTTGGTCGTACGGTCCTTGGACGCCGTGCGCCCGGTCGTGTTCGTCCCACTCATGTTCGTCATCGCAGGCATGCCTCCAAGGCACTCAGGAATCGATCGTTCTCGTCCGGCCGCCCGATGGTCACCCGCAGGCACCCGAGCAGCCCGTCCCAGCTGGCGCAGTTGCGGATCAGCACCGAATGCTCGAGCAGCCCGCTCCATACCTTGTCCGCGTCGTCGTGCAAGGGGCGGAAGAGGATGAAGTTGGCATCCGACGGCCAGCTTTCAACCGGCAAATGGCCCAAGGCGGCCGCCACCCGGCCCCGCTCCTCGGCGATGCACGCCACCCGGGCCTCCATCTCGTCGGTGTACTCCAGCGCCAGCAGCCCGGCCAGCTGCGTCTGGGCCGACAGGTGGTACGGCAGCACGACGGCCTCGCAGGCCAGCACCACCGCTGGGTCCGCCACCAGGTAGCCGAGGCGCGCCCCGGCCATGGCCCACGTCTTGGAGAACGTGCGGGTGACCACGAGCCCGGGGTGGTCCGGCCCCCGCAGGCCGAGGGCGCTCCAGGACGAGAACTGACCGTACGCCTCATCGACGACCACGAGCCCCGGCGCCACCGTCAGGATGCCGGCGACGGTCTCCTGCGGCTCGGCCCGCCCGGTCGGGTTGTTGGGCGAGCAGAGGAAGGTGATCTCGGGCTTCTCCCGTGCGAGCAGGGCGCGGGCTTCTTCGAGATCGATCCGGAAGTCCTCGGTGCGTCCCCCTTCGACGACCGCGGTGCCGGTCAGCCGGCTGATGTGGGAGTGCAGGGCATAGGTGGGCTCGAACAGGGCCGCCTTGCGCCCGGGCCCGCCGTACGCCAGGAGGAGGCACTGGAGCACCTCGTTGGAGCCGTTGGCGCAGAAGACCTCTTCGGGGGTCACGTCGTGCAGCGCGGCGATGGCGGCGCGCAGTTCCGTGGCCGGTCGGTCCGGGTAGCGGTGGAACGCCACGTCCGCCAGGGCTCCCAGGAAATCCAGGCTCCACTTCTCCGGGGGCGGGAAGGGGGACTCGTTGGTATTGAGCCGCACCTCGGCCTCGACCTGGGGCGAGTGGTAGCCCTCGGTGAGCGAGAGGTCTGGTCGGATCGGCGGGAGGGAGCTCATCGGGTCTCGGCGGCCTGGGCCGTCTGGGCGGTCCGGGCGGTCCGGGCGGTCTCGACGCCCAGCGCGGCGAGCCGGCGGCGCACCGAGTCGGCGTGCGCCGGCAGGCCTTCGGTCTCGGCCAGGGTGATGACGGGCGGCCCGAGCGTCGCCAGCGCATCGGCGCCGACGGTGACGGCGTGGATGTGACGACGGAAGTCGTCCGCCCGCAGCGCCGACGAGAAGCGGGCGGTGCGATTGGTGGGCAGCACGTGATTGGGCCCGGCGATGTAGTCGCCCAGGCTGGCCGGGGACCACGGGCCGAGGAACACCGCGCCGGCGTTCTGCACCAGGTCCAACAGGCCTGGATCCGCCATGATCTCGAGGTGCTCGGGAGCCACGGTGTTGGCGACCGCCATGGCGGCGTGCGGCGTATCGACGAGGCAGGCGATCCCCGAGGTGGCCAGCGTCGATTCGAGATCGGCTCGCCGGGGTGAGGACGCCACGATCCGGTCGACCTCGGAGCTGACGGCGGCCAACAACGACTCGTCCCACGTCACCAACCAGGCGAGGCCGTCGGGGCCGTGCTCGCCCTGCACCACCAGGTCGATGGCGGCGAAGTCGGGCGGCGCGCCGGGGCCGGCGACGACCACGATCTCGGAGGGGCCGGCGAAGGCCGAGGCCACGCCGACGACCCCGGTGACCTGGCGTTTTGCTTCCGCGACATAGGCATTACCGGGGCCGGCGATGACGTCGACCCGGGGGATGGTCGCGGTGCCGTACGCCATGGCCGCCACGGCCTGGGCGCCGCCGATGCGGTAGACCTCGGTGATGCCGGCGATGGCCGCCGCGGCCAGTGTGGCGTCGTCGACCCTGCCGTCGGCGGCCGGTGGCACGCAGAGCGCGATGTCGGCCACCCCGGCGACCCGGGCGGGCGCGGCGCACATCAAGACGGTGGAGGGGTAGCGGGCCCGTCCGCCGGGCGCGTAGATGCCGGCCCGCGCCACGGGGCGGGTCAGGTGCGCCACGGTCACCCCACCCGACTCGAAGTCGCCGGGCGGGGTCCCTTCGTGGGCGTGGTAGGCCACGATGCGGGCATAGGCCAGCTCGAGAGCACGGCGGAGGTCGGGGTCGATCCGCTCCAGGGCGTCCGCTATATCTTGCGGCGGGAGGCGGATGGCGGCCGGGGCGGCCGGGTCCGTCGTTGCCGTCAGGTCGACGCCGTCGAATTTCAGGGTGAACTCGACGATGGCCTGGTCCCCGTCACGGCGGACCCGGCGCAACACCTCCGCCACCGCGTCGTGCACATCGGCGCCCGGGTCGGCCGGGCGCGGGAGGACGTGGTCGAAGGGGGGGAGGATGCCACGCAGATCGAGCAACCGGAGGGACATAGGGACTCAAGGCTACTGGCGCGGCGGGACCCTCCCGGGCGTACGCAGGGCGAATCGGCGGGCCCGGCCATCGGGCCCGCGGTCGACGTCCGGGGCTCAGGTGGCTCCGTTGGCCGCCATCGTCGGACTGACGTGCATCTGCTCCCATTCGTCCCGCCGCTCCTGAGCCAGCTGGTTCACGGCGTTGACGACTTCTGGACGGAAATCGGGGATCTTCATGTCGAAATGTTCCACGCCGTGGCGAATCTCGAGGACTTCCACGCCTTCGGGGCCGGCGTCGTACTGGTATGGAGCATCCTCTGGGACGAAGAAGCCGTCCCCCGCCCGCAAGGTCTGGTTCCCCATGATCGCCGAGCCGCTGATCACGTAGTAGAGGCAGTCGACGTCGTGGGTATGGCGGGGAAGTGGGTAACCCGGCTTGAACCACAGGGTCACCAGGCTGAATCCGCCCTCCTCCTTGCTCTGGCGCAGCAACACCTTGGTTTGCGCGCCCGCCCCCAAACCGGCGGCGAGATTGGTGCCGAAGGCCGCCTGGGTGTCGGACGACATCTCCGGCTGCGACATCAGGTCGGTATCCATCAGGTCGACCGCGTCCTTGGCTCGAAAGAGCGATATCCCCCTCTTCTGCGTCTTCTTCTGCGTGTTCGTGCTCATGCTCTCCACCCCTCTTGTCGTCCGTGTGTCCCTGGTTCGTGTTCGTGGCTCCCCGATAGTCGAAGGGTACCCCGATCGAACCCATTCCGGCCCGATGTTCGCAGCGGCCGAACCCATGGACAAGTATGGTAAATGGTATGGCAACCAAGAAGATCACGATCACCCTCGAGGAGGCGCAACTCGCGCGAGTCCGTGAACTCGTCGAGGCGGGGAAAGCGTCCAGCGTCTCGGGATTCGTACAACACGCTGTAGGTGTGTCTCTTGACGACGTCGCCGGCTGGGGCGCCCTGCTCGCACAAGCACTTCGAGACACCGGTGGTCCGCTCTCTCATGACGAGAAGGCATGGGCAGACGAAATGCTCGGCAACCAGAAGCGACGCACACGCTCGGTGGCCTGATGGCGGGACTTACGCTCGATGTAGGCGGACTGATCGCCCTCGACCGCAACGATCGTCGAATCGTCGTTCTGCTGGCTCGAGCCACTCAAACGAGCGCGCCGATTACCGTGCCTGCTACTGCCCTGGCCCAGGCGGTCCGCCGGCCCGGGGGCCAGGTGCGACTCGCTCGATTGGTCCGGCAACCGACGACGACAGTCGTCCCCCTCGACCGAGTTGATGCGACGAGCGTAGGGAGGGTCCTTGCAGCCAGCGGGACATCCGACATCGTGGATGCCCATGTGGTGATCTGTGGGCGGCGTAGTGGTCAGCGGGTTGTAACGTCAGACCCCGGCGATCTCCGCAGCCTGGACCCCGAGATTCAGCTGATCGAGATCTGAACCGACATCCCCCCGCCCGAAAACTCCCAAGAAGGGTGTCCACTACTCCTTGCGTCGAATCTCGGCGATCCGTCTGTGCAGGAAGCGACGCTCGGGCTCTGACGGCGCCATCTCCATGGCGTGGCGATAGGCGACTTCGGCCTCTTCTGTTCGCCCGAGGCGGCGGAGCAGATCGGCCCGGGTTGCGGGAAGGAGGTAGTAGTCGGAGAGGGCCCCCTCGGCCTCGACGTCATCGACCAGGGCGAGTCCTTCGGCCGGCCCATCGGCCATGGCAATCGCCACTGCCCGGTTGAGCGCAACGACCGGGCTTGGGTTCATGAAATACAACTGTTCGTAGAGCCGGGCGACGGCAAGCCAGTCCGTCTCACCCGCGGTCGGCGCGGTTGCGTGGCAGGCGGCTATGGCCGCGAGCAACTGGTAAGGCCCGTTTTGGCCTAGTCGGATCGCCCTGTCGAGGACGGTGCATCCGTCCTCGATGGC
>Ga0307374_10007238_pt1 | contig 17012 bp, 12 predicted proteins | sample OX3MG_FD_202532 | JGI IMG/M metagenome (GOLD analysis project Ga0307374, IMG submission 202532) | Soil microbial communities from Risofladan, Vaasa, Finland - OX-3 | ecosystem: Environmental > Terrestrial > Soil > Coastal area > Acid sulfate soil | place: Finland: Risofladan, Vaasa | collected... | reverse complement strand
AGGTCAAATGAGGCGTCGAGTAGTTTCCGATACGTCGCGGCGAGTTTATCTCGCCACATGGCGGCGTAAAGCCGCCTCTACTACCGGCCCGTAGCGGCGAGTTTACCTCGCCACATGGCGGCATAAAGCTGCCTCTTCCGGCCCGTAGCGGCGAGTTCACCTCGCCACATGGCGGCGCAAAGCCGCCTCTACGTCATGCGTGAAACAGTTCCGGTTGAAGCCACATGGCGGCATAAAGCCGCCTCTACGTCGAGCGTGAAACAAGGTCGGTTGTCGCCGTTGGGAGTTCAGGCTAGGAGTGTGTCGGAGATAGATTTCAACTTCCGACTAGGCGGGCTTCGAGGATTTTCGTTGGAAATTCATGGGATTGTTGTTGACCGGGGACCGAAGGCTTGTAGGATAGCGGCATGAGCAAACGATTTCGGAATTGTGATTTGAATCAGGGGCTGTTGTTGCCGCCGTCGCTGGAGGACTGGCTGCCGGAAGGGCACCTGGCGCGGTTCGTGGCGGAGGTGGCGGAAACGCTAGACCTGTCGGCGATCTACGCCGTGTACGAAGCGGGCGACGGCCGGGGGCTGGCGGCGTACGATCCGCGGATGATGGTGCGGCTTTTGATTTACGGCTACTGCCGCGGGGTGGCGAGTTCGCGGCGGATTGAGCGGGCAACCTACGAGGACGTAGCGTTCCGGTATCTGGCGGCGGACCAGCATCCGGATCACGACACGATCGCAGCGTTTCGGCAGGAGCACCTGGGGAATCTCTCGCAACTGTTCGTCGAGGTGTTGCGGTTGTGCCAGCGGGCGGGTCTGGTGAAGCTGGGGCAGGTGGCGCTGGACGGGACGAAGCTCAAGGCGAACGCCTCGAAGCACAAGGCGATGAGTTACGAGCGGATGGGGGAGGCGGAAAAGAAATTGGAAGCGGAGGTACAGGCGCTGCTGGAGGAAGCGGCGCGGGTGGACGCGGAGGAAGACGGGAAGTACGGGAAAGGGAGACGCGGGGACGAGTTGCCGGGGGAGCTGGCGCGGCGGGAGACGCGGCTTCGGAAGATTCGAGAGGCCAAGGCGGCGCTGGAACGTGAGGCGCGAGAGCGGGCGGAAGAGGCCAGGGCGCGCGTCGAGGCCCAGTTGAAAGAGCGCGAGAAGAAAGAAGAAGAACAGGGACGGAAGATGGGCGGACGGGCGCCGCAGGCTCCGGACCCGGAGGAAGCGAAGCCGGAGCCGAAAGCGCAACGAAACTTTACGGACCCGGATTCGCGGATCATGAAGGACGGGGCGACGAAAGAATTCGTGCAGGCTTACAACGCGCAGGCGGCGGTGGACAGCGAGGCGCAGGTGATTGTTGCAGCAGCCGTGACGCAGGAGGCCAACGACAAGAAGCAATTGGTTCCGATGTTGGAGCAGGTGAAAGTGCTCGTGGGAAGCAAGCCGCAGCAAGCGACAGCAGATGCGGGATATTTCAGCGAGGCAAGCGTAACGGACCGCCGCCTGGAGGGGATCGATTTATTCGTCGCACCGGACAAGCAGAAGCACAGCGAGGAAGTGGTTGTGGCTACGGGTCCGCCGCCGCCCGCGTCATTGAGCGTGGCCGAGCGGATGCGGTACAAGCTCAGGACGCCGGAAGGACGGGCGGTTTACAAGCGGCGCAAGGCGATAGTCGAACCGGTCTTTGGACAGATCAAGGAGCAGCGAGGCTTCCGAAGATTTCTGCTGCGCGGGCTGGGGAACGTGGCGGCGGAATGGAAGCTGATCTGCGCCACACACAACCTGCTGAAGCTTTTCCGCTCCGGATGGAGCCCGCAGAGCGCCTGAAGACGGAAGCCTGACCCGCCCAACTCACTTCCCCGGCAGCCATGCCAGAGTCATAGGCTCAAAATCCGGCTCGCAAAGACTCAAGGACGCAAAAGGATAAATTTCAGAAGGCTTATCTCCGACACACTCCTAGGAAGCCGGGCTGGCAGCGATGGCAGGGGCTTTGTTACAGGACTCGGCCGGAACGGCCCGCGAGGACCGTACCAGCTTCCAGGCGCTCTTTTCGCGGAGGAGCCGGCTGACCAGAGCAATATGCATGGCGTGCCCGGCGCGGTCCGCCACGACGTGTCCCAGCAGGGGGCGTCCGAACATCACCAGGTCACCGATGAGATCCAGAATCTTGTGGCGGCAGAACTCGTCGGGAAAGCGCAGGCCCTCCGGATTCATGACTCCGGTCCGGGTGAGGACGATGGCGTTTTCAAGCGAGCCGCCTCGCACCAGGCCGCTCTTGCGCAGCATTTCAACCTCATCAATAAAGCCGAAAGTCCTGGCGGGAGCGATGCCGCGCTCGTAGCCGGACGCATTCATGCTGAAGGAACGCTCCTGCTCGCCGATCACCGGGTGATCGAAGACAATGCGGTAAGTGATCCTGAAGTCATCGGCAGGGTAGACGGCAATACGCTTCCGGCCTTCCACAACCTCGACGGGCTTGAGGATTTTTGCCCAGCTTCGCCCGGCGCGCTGCCGCTTGAGGCCTGCTTCCTGGATGAGCCGCAGAAAGGGAAGGGCACTGCCATCCATGATGGGGACTTCGAGATTGTCGATTTCGATGAAGGCGTTATCGACCCTGGAGGCCGCAAGCGCGGAAAGCAGATGCTCGGTGGTCGAGATGAGCACGCCTTTCCGCATCAGGCTGGTGGCATAGCTTACTCGAGCCACGTTCTTTGCCCGGGCCTTGATCGGAAAGCCATCAAGATCGATCCGCTTGAAAATGATGCCCGTGCCGCTTGGCGCCGGCAAAAGCCGCACATGGACCGTGACGCCTGTGTGCAGACCAATCCCTTCCGTGAATACCGGCCGCGCAATCGTGTTCTGGTGATCCAAATAACCTCCTGCCGCCCAGCCCATTGAGTGCAAGAGGGGTTCCACTCCTTGAGTATTTATACGCCAATGCAAATCAACAGGTTACATGCAAAGGCCCGGATGTCCAAGAGCGTGCATGTGGTAAAAGTACCACAATTTGATTCAGATTTGCCAAACCGGCAGGGACAAACAGGCGGCCGCGCAGCGTCCTCTTATAAGATACAATAACCGTCACCTAAGGAGGAATAAACTTGGCCGAAACGGCGAATGCAGGGAAAGTGGTTTTGATCGATGCCATGTCGTTACTGTTTCGGGCATTCTACGCCCCGATGCAGACGACGCTGACTTCGCCGGGCGGCATGCCCACCAAGGCGATTTACATCTTCCTGCGGACGATTCGGAAGCTGCTGAAAGATTACAAGCCGGACAAGGTTGCCGTCGCTTTTGACAGAGCCGCTCCTACTTTTCGTGACAAACTCTTTGAGCAGTACAAGGCCAACCGCCCGCCGTTTCCCGAAGAACTCGCCGTCCAGCTTCCTTATGTGCACCGTTTCTGTCACGCGCTGGGCCTTCCGCTGATCGAAATGGAAGGATTCGAGGCGGACGACCTGATCGGGACCCTGGCGCGTCAGGCTTCGGAGCAGGGAGAGGAAGTTTTTATCGCTTCCGGTGACGAAGACTTGTTCCAACTTGTGAATGACAAGGTGCGCGTTCTGAAGCCGGCCGGCCCATCGAGCAACGGCGAAACGGTCTGCGACGCGGCAAAGGTGAAGGAGATCATTGGCGTGGGACCCGGCCAGGTGGTGGACTGGCTGGCGCTGACGGGCGATTCGAGCGACAACATTCCGGGCGCCCGCCCGCTGCCCGGCCGTGAGCCTCTGCAAACTGAAAATGGAAAGAAACGCAGCTTCATCGGTCCCAAAGGGGCTACGGAGCTGATCAACCGCTTTGGAACACTGGAAGCGGCGCTGGAGAATTACGAGAAGGTCGAGCGGCAGAGCTACCGGGAAGCCTTGCGCGATTTCCGCGAGGAGGCGCTGCTGAGCCGCGAACTGGCGACCATTCGCACCGACGTGCCCCTGGGAATCGGCCCCGAAGACCTGAAACCGGCCAATCTGAATGTGGATGAGATCCGATCGCTCTGCCAGGAACTGGGGTTTGCTTCCCTGCTGAAAGAGTTGCTTGAGGAATCCGGAGGGGAAGAAGTGGAAGGGGATGACGAGTCGGCGGTACTTTGCTCGGGCGCCGAGGTCGAGAAGTGGATCGAGGCGGTTCCAGAGAAGGCGGAGCTAGCCATGGCGTTTGCAGTGGAAGGCGAAGAAGGCTTCGGAGGCCGCCTGGCGGGCATAGGGATCGCAGACGGCGAGCGAGCCGGAGTGATCGCAGCAGGACCGCTCGAAAGCGCGCTGGGAGCCCTCCGAACTGTGCTTGGCGGTGAATCCCATGCGCTGGCGGTCCATAACTCAAAACTTTTTCGGCTGATGTTGCGCAAGCAGGGAATCGAGCCGGGAGTGGTGGCGCACGATACGATGCTCTATTCGTATTTACTGAATCCGCTGGCCACCAGTCACACCCTGGAATCTGTCGCCCTTTTGCGGCTGGGACGAAGAATGAACAGCTCGCTGGGGCAGGCGGCGCGCTCTACGCACGAACTGGCCGCCCTGATGAGCCCGCAGGTTTCGCGGGAGAACGTCCGGGAACTTTATTCGCAGATTGAGTTGCCGCTGGCTGCGGTGCTGGCCGACGTGGAAATGGCCGGCGTGAAAATCGACCCGGCGATTCTGGCGCGCATGTCGGATGAGTTTGCCGGGGAGCTTGCCGGTTTGACTCGTGACATTTACGACCTGGCGGGCGGATCCTTCGACATCGATTCGCCAAAACAACTGGGACAAATCCTGTTTGAGAAGCTGAAGCTGCCGGGTGGCAGAAAACTGAAAAAGAGCGGGCAGTATTCCACGGAAGCTTCGGTGCTGGAATCGCTGGCGGAGAAGTACGACCTGCCGCGGAAGATCATGGATTACCGCACCCGCGCCAAATTGAAATCGACTTACGTCGATGCTCTGCCGAAATACATCAACCCGGAAACCGGCCGATTGCATACGAGTTTTAACCAGACCGTTGCGAGGACCGGGCGGCTTTCATCTTCGAACCCCAACCTGCAGAACATTCCAATCGGCGAAGAGTTTGGCCTGCGGATCCGCTCGGCGTTTGTGGCGGAGCCACGCTGGCTGCTGATCGCGGCGGATTATTCGCAGATCGAGTTGAGGGTGCTGGCGCATATGTCCGGAGATCCGCGCCTGATTGAAGCGTTTTCGCGGGGAGAGGACATCCACGCCCGCACGGCTCAGGAGCTTTTCGGCGTTCCGCCCGCCCTGCAGAACCATGAACACCGGCGGATGGCGAAGGCGATCAACTACGGCGTGATTTACGGCCTCAGCTCATTCGGGCTGGCGGCAAGGACGGGTTCCAGCAGGACGGAAGCGCAACAGTACATTGATGCCTATTTCAAGCGGTACGACGGAGTGTGCGCCTTCCTGGAAGCGCGCATTGAGGAAGCGCGCACAACCGAGCGGGTTCGCACGCTGTTTGGCCGCCTGCGTCCCATCCCGGAGATTCACAGCCAGGACGCGATGGCGCGCAACCGGGCTGAACGCGAGGCGATGAATACTCCGTTGCAGGGCACGGCCGCCGACCTGCTGAAGCTGGCCATGGTCAAGGTCCATGAGCGGTTGAAGAGGGAGAAATTGAAAACCCGGATGATTCTGACGGTTCATGACGAACTTGTTTTCGAGTCGCCGGAAGCGGAGACGGATGCCGCGCGGGAAATCATCCGGGAGGAAATGGAAGGCGTTTATCCGCTCAAGGTTCCGCTCAAGGTTGACATGGGAAGTGGAAAGAACTGGAAAGAAGCAAAGTAAGGCCATGCCGTTGAAGTTTTCCTCGCGGCCCGGCGTTTTCCTGTCGCCCCGAAAGATGCGAGCCTATTTGCCTGCCTTGCGGGCACTCGTTGTTTCCATGCGCTTCCCGTCCCAGGTTTCCTCCCAGATGAACTCGAACCCGTTCCCGTGGTGCACTTCAAACGATTTACCGAAACCGTTGTACTTGTGGCCGGAATAGTACAGGTTGAACGGGCTGTTCCATGTGGCCCCGAAATAGCGGGTATTCGCGACCTGAGGGGGCTTGTTGGGGTCGGCTCCGGTGGCGCGGGTCAGGGTCACCTCCCCTTTGCCGTTGGCCAATTTCGCATGCCCCGTTTTGCCGTTGGGAGGAAGAGTCATGGTGATCGCCGAGGTGTCGAATTCGACCGACCTCCACTTCACCGGAAGAGCTTGCTCAGCACGGCCATCATGGCGTCTTTCTGTTTCTGGGTGGCCTTGGGTTCGAAGGTCGCGACGAGCCAGTCGGCCTGTCCTTTCCGAAGAGATGTAGTGGCGCACCCTTCTCGGTTTCCCAGGCGGAAGCGGACACAGCGTCAGTATGGATGAAGGCCGAGCGGGGTCCCTCCCGTCAGGAATGGGGGCCTTCCTCAGAGGCGAGCAGCCAGATTCGGACGTTTTGGTGTCAGAGGCCAGAAAAGGCTACCACCCCCCTCCCGCAGGCAAAGTCAATCGAATCTTCGCCATCAACCTCTTGGTCTATCCACTATCACTTTTCCCAGCTTATAAACAGATGAAGCAGAAAGTCTCCATGAGGAGCTTCACGGACTCATCTTTCGCGAAACGCAGCCGATAAGCATAAATAACGGGTGATCGGGACCTTCGTGCTGGTGGATAACGCCCCGGGCCCGGTGGTCTATGGCGGGCGAAAGGCGGGATGATGCAGAGAATTTACATGTTGATGCTGATAACCGGATTGGCGGTGGGCTCCGCGGTCGCTCAGCAGGCAGGTCCATCCGGTTTGCGAGTTCTGAAGATGCGCCAAAAACAGGAACTCCAGGTCCTGAAGTTGAAGCAGCAGTATGTGAAGAGCTCGTTACAAGAATCCAGCCTGCCCAAAGCCGTCCGCATCCAGTTGAAGCACGAATTGAAAAGGGAACAGCGAAAGCTGCGCCAGCGGCAAAAGGATGAGCGACAGACACTGAAAGACCGCGAAAGGCTTCTGAAACTCGAGATGAAACAGTTGGGATCAGAATAAGCGATGCGGCCCCCGGAAAGTGATGAACCCCCCTGCTGAAGTTCAAACGAATTGTGGTCCGCGGCTGCGGGCCCCGCGGGCAGAATGACCCGCTGGTTTGAAAACCCCTAAATCCCCCCCTTCCAGGCAAAACGACAACAAAGGTTTCTGTTAAACTATGGGTCATCTCTGTAAGATGGAGGCTCGTGATGAGGCATCCCGTTTGGGGTCTGGCGATGTACCTGGCGCTGCTTCCGGCGCTTCACGGCCAGCAACGGCCAACCCTTGGTCCCTCCAACCCTTCGCTGCGAGGTCCTGCTTCTTCACAAACGGCCAACCCGGACTTGCTTGTGAGGATGCGGAAGATTTACATTCATCGGATGGACCATAACCTGAATGAAAAGCTTGCTGATGACCTGGCCCATGTGTCCTGGGTGAAGGTGGTGGACAAATCCGATGAAGCCGACGCCATTGTTCGAGGGACCTGTTTCAGTTTGCGCCGCCTGAAGCGCCTGCATGCTGAGGTCTATATCAGCGACCGCGTGAGCGGGGAGTCGATATGGCAGGACGTCATTCGTGTTCCCTATGATCCGCCTTCATTGCCAAAGGCGGTGGACCAGGCAGCTTCTGAAATATTGACACATCTGAGTCAGAGCATCCGCGCAGCCGCGAAGCGGTAGATGCTGACCGCGCCGCTGGCTGGAAGATGTCCGGCGCCAGGTTCCATACTCCTGCAAAGCGGTTTCTTGCACTATGTCCGACTATCGAACGCAATTCGCCGATTTTGGCGGGACGACTTATCTCAATTGCGCCTACCAGGGCGTGTTTCCGCTGACGGCGGCTGCGCGCGCCCATGAAGCGATCGAACTGAAATGCCATCCGGAACGGATGGACCCGGCCGAGTATTTCGATCTCCCGAAACGCGTCCGCAATCATCTTGCCGGGATTATCGGCAGCGACGAAAGCGAAATTGCATTGACGAGCGGGGCAACCCAGGGCATCGGCGTTGTGGCCGCGGGATTGCATCTCGGGCGGGGAGACGAAGTGATTGTTGACGGCAGCAATTTTCCCTCCAACCTTTTCACCTGGCTTCACATGCGCCGGCGTGGCGTACGGGTGCGCGTTCTGAGGAATGGTGCGGGGCCGCTCCGGGCGGATGACGTGGCTCGCGCCTTCACTTCCAATACGAAACTCCTGGCGTTGGATTGGGTGAATTATTCAACCGGAAGACGAATCGATCTTGCTGCGCTGGGGGAACTGGCCCATCAGCGGGGCGCGTTGTTTGTTGTGGATGGGACGCAAGGTGTGGGGGCGCTGGAATTAAATGTCCGGGAGCTTCCTGTTGACGTTCTTGCCGTGGCGGCGTACAAGTGGCTTCTGGGGCCTTACGGAACGGGTTTCGTGTATGTCCGGGATGAATTGTTGGACCGTCTGGATTTGACGGTGGTCAACTGGCTCTCCGTGGATGGAGCACATGATTTTGATGCTCTTCCGGTGGAGAACTTTGTGCTGCCGGGCGCCGCTCGTATTTTCGACGTTCCCGAGACAGCCAATTTCCTGAATCTTTCCGCGCTGGAGGCTTCACTTGAATTTGTCCGCGGGGTGGGCGCGGGCGCTGTGACGCAGCATTGCATGGACCTTCTTGATTTTGCGGCGGAAGGGTTGAAATCGCGAGGATACCGCGTGTCAAATGACGATCGGCCGGAGCTTCCATCACCGATCCTCGCTTTCCAGTGCGCGTCGGACGAAACGACTGATCGATTGTATGAGAGTCTGAAAACTCATCATGTCGAAGTCAGCCTGCGTCATCATCGGGTCCGGATTTCTCCTTATCTGTACAACAACAAAGAGGACATCAATCGCCTCCTGGACATCGCCAGATAACCCGCGCAGTTTTCTGGCGCGTGGCAGACCCGCCGGCATCAGGGACTCCATGCAAGTTTTGCGATTGCCGGATGCTTTGCAGGACGACGCGGCCGCCACGCGCTGGAGGGTTATCCGCCGCCGACCTTTCCAAGTGTGAATATCTTCCCGGAGCTTCTATGCGCATCCGTGACTTTCAGCCTTCCGACCTGCCACGCCTTTCTGAAATCGATCAGGTTTGTTTTCCACCCGGCGTTGCCTATTCGCAGGAGGAACTGGCGGGCTTTATCGCTCACCGGTCATCGAGGACCTGGGTTGCAGAGGAGCATGGCAAGGTTGCAGGGTTTGTGGTGGCGGGCCGGGATCCCACACGCGTGGGGCACATTATCACGATTGATGTTTTGGAGGGCTCCCGACGCCAGGGTGCGGGTACCGGGTTGATGAATGTTGCAGAAAACTGGGCCCGCAAGGCCAGACTGCAACTGATCTATCTTGAGACGGCGGAAGATAACCTGGCGGCGCAAATATTCTATGAGGCGCGCGGGTACCGGAAGGTGGACAAAGTCGAACGGTACTATAACAACGGCCAGGCGGCGTGGGTGATGGTCAAAAACCTGGAGTAGCGAGCCGCGAGGAACGGAGGAAAGGCGCCCCCTGATGCTGGAATATTTTCATCGCCCGGATGGCGGATTCCGAGGGTTGTTTGGCCGGGTGGTTGGTATAATCCTCGTTGCAACGTAAAAGCGCCTGAATGTTCCAGAGGTCATGATGCCCGTGAAACTTGGAGTTCGTGAACGCAAGATCATCGTTGTTGCCATCGCAGTGGCTGCGGTGTCGCTGGTGATCGGAACCAAGTACTTCTCCCGGGCGTTCCCAGAGGCTTCTCTCACCCTGCGGGTCAACCGCGCCGATTCACGGCCGATTGCGGAAAAGTTTCTGGCTTCCCGCGGCTTCAACGTCAGCGGGTACCGTCACGTCGCTATTTTTGCGTACGACGATCAGGCCAAGACTTATCTCGAGCGCACCCAGGGGCTGGCCAGGATGAACCAGTTGACGCGTGGCCCCATCCATTTGTGGCGCTGGTCCCACCGGTGGTTCAAGCCCCAGCAAAAAGAAGAATTCCGGGTGGACGTCAGCACGCAGGGCCAGGTGGTGGGCTTCGAGCATGAAATTCCCGACACGGCCCCAGACGATTCCCTGAATCCGGAGCAGGCGAGGGAGATTGCCCAGAAGTTTCTTCAGAATGTCATGCACCGCAGCCTTTCTGATCTTGAGTTTCTGGATACTGAATCGGAAAAGCGGCCCGCGCGAATAGATTACAGTTTTACCTGGAAGCAAAAGAGCGTGGACCTGGGGAACGGGAGCTATCGCATTGAAGTGGACGTCGATGGCAGCCAGGTTGCCGGTTACGGCGAGTTTGTCAAAATCCCCGATCAGTGGGCCCGGGATTACCGAAGCCTCCGCTCACGCAATATCTCCGCACAACTGGTGGATGAAGTTCTGTACGTCCTGTTCAGCCTGGCCATGCTGGTGGTCTTGATCCGGCGGCTGCGCGACCGGGACGTACCGCTCCGGACGGCGGCGGGATTTGGCATGGTTGCAACCGTCCTCTACTTTCTGGGGCAACTGAACTCTTTCTCGCTCAGTCAGTTCGGCTATTCCACGACGGATTCCTATTCGAGCTTTATGACGGGGTACTTTCGTGACGCAACCGTGAGCGCGCTTGGCATTGGCGCATTCATCTTTCTTATCGTCGCCAGCGCCGAGCCCGTTTACCGGGAAAGCTTTCCCCGGCTGGCGTCCGTGCGCCGCACGCTGAGCTGGCACGGACTGCGGTCGCGTTCTTTTTTTATTGCCAACGTCGTGGGCATTGCCATGACGTTTTTCTTTTTTGCCTACCAGACGGTTTTTTACCTGGCCGCCGACAAGCTGGGCGCCTGGGCGCCTGCTGACATTCCGTTCTCAAACCTGCTGAATACCCGCATTCCCTGGATCGCGGTGCTCTTTATCGGTTTCTTTCCTGCGGTTTCAGAAGAAATGCAGTTCCGGGCATTCGGCATACCTTTCCTGGAAAAAGTCTTTCGGTCACGGACGGCTGGAGTGATCGTGGCCGCGTTGATCTGGGGGTTCCTCCATTCCGCCTACCCGAACCAGCCCTTTTTTATCCGCGGAATCGAGGTGGGAATGGGCGGTATCATCGTGGGCATCATCATGCTTCGCTTTGGCATTTTTGCCACGATGATCTGGCACTATTCGGTGGATGCGCTGTACACCGCTTTCCTTCTGCTGCGCTCTTCCAACGATTACCTGAGGGTCTCAGGCGGCTTGACAGCCGGCATCATGCTGATTCCACTGATCGTGGCCTTGGTTGCTTACCTGCGCAGCGGTACGTTCTCCGACGAATCCGAGGTCACCAATGAGAGCGCCGGAATAACGCGCGCGCCAAAGGAAGATATTGTTGCAGAAGCTGAAAAGCCGTTCAGTTATCAGCCTCTTCGAAAACCACGCATCCTTGTGGCCGCGCTGTTGACTGCGATCTTTATCGGGGTCGCCTTTATTCCCGCTTACCGTTTTGGCCGGAACATCAAGATTCATTTTTCCCGCCGGGATGCTGTGGACTCGGCGTCCGCCTATCTTGCAGGGCGGGGCCTCAAGCCGCAGGAATACCGGCATGTGGCGTGGCTGGATGAGAATGTGGACCCGCTTACGCTGCGGTATTTGTTGGAACACCTTTCCGTTAAGGGGTCAGAGCAGCTCTACCGCCGGGCAACCCGCCTGGAGCTATGGCAAGTCCGCTTCTTTAAGCCGATGCAGAAGGAAGAATATCAGGTGTTTGTTGATCCAACCGCCAATCGGGTTTTCGGCTACCGGCACGTTCTTGATGAGGACGCGCCGGGGGCAACGCTCTCCGCCGATGCCGCCCGTTCACTGGCAGAAGAGTTTCTTCAGCAGGAGGGCTATCAACTCTCAAACTTTGAGTTGCAGAATTCTGAAGCGAGAAAGCGCAAGGCCCGCGAAGATTACACGCTGACCTGGCAGGCAAAGCCCGGCGACCCTCTCAACGTGGGGGATGCCCACTTCCGCATCGTGGTGGAAATTGCGGGCGACCAGGTGGTGGGGACCTCGCGATACTTCAAACTTCCGGAGAACTGGACGCGCCAGCGCGAAGCCTCGCACCTGGCAAATTCCATTCTGGTGGGTTTGCAAAGCCTTCTGGGGATCGGTCTGTCGGCGCTGATCATCTTCCTTTTTGTCAAGCAGGTGCGTGCGGGAAAGATTCTGTGGCGGCGCTCATTGTGGGTGGGTGCGGTGCTGGCTGGCTTGATGGTTCTGATGGAATTGACCACCCTTCCGCTGCTTTATCAGCGCTATAGCACATCCATCTCATTGAGCAATTTCTGGATCAGCGTTGGCACAGGTCTGGTTGTGACACCTTTATTCATGGGGCTCGCCGGGTGGCTGGTGGTGGCGTTGGCAACAAGCCTGTACCCCGATGCCTGGAGCCTGTTCCATAGCGCGGCGCGACGAGCGTGGCGGCGTGATGCTCTGATTGTTTTCATCCTCAGCATCGCCGCTGCTGTGGGGTCCGTCAATTTAAGCACACTTATTTCCGACCGCTTCCACGCATTTGCGCCCGTGTCATTCGGCATTTTCCCCGGCTTGTTTGACACGGCTTCCCCTGGAATGGCGGTGCTCCTGCATGCCCTCGTGTTCACGGTTTTATACGGGGCCATGGCGGGAATCCTGATCTATCTGGTTCGCTCCGGGTGGTTGCACCGGGAGTGGTGGATCTGGCCGGCCGCCTTGCTGGTTCTCGCAAGCCTGGGCCCTGCGGGTGCCCATTCCGTCCGTGAGTACCTGGCGGGATGGGTCATGGGCCTTATGCCCCTGGCCGCAGCCGTGGCGATCGCTGTCTGGTTCTGCCGGTCGAATATCCTTGCTTATGCCGGAGCGATATTCTGCCTGCAGGTTGCAGGCACGCTCGTCCAACTGTTGTCGCAGCCCTCGATGTTCTTCCGGTGGAACGGGGTGTTGCTGCTGGCGCTCGGCCTGCTGGTGCTGGCCTGGATGATTGTTGCCGGAGGAAAAACTTTCCACGCCGAAGAGGGTAGCTCCGGCTGATCCGTAAGCGGGCCTCGTTCTCCGTTACATGCTCCTTTTGCGCTGGTTTTCAGTAGATATCCCTGGACTCCAGCAGCCGGCTCTCGCCATTCTTCCACAACGCATATTGAAGATGCATGAGAGAGTTCATGGAAGCGGCGCCGACCTCTCCGCGAGTGTTCATGGCGATGACGGCACACTCGGATTCTTTGTTCTTGGCGTCCGTTTTGACCATGTTTCGAAGCAGTTCCTCGCAGGCCTCCTGCGGCGGCGCCCCGCGTGCCATCAAGTGCACAATCGTGACGCTGGTGCAGTAGTTGGTCATCAAGTCGCCGTCACCGGTTGCGGAGGCGCCACCCGCAGTGTCGTCGGCGTAAAATCCGCATCCGACCAGAGGCGAGTCGGCGATCCGGCCGGGGATTTTCCACGCCATTCCTGAGGTTGAGCATCCTGTCACAATGTGTCCCTTGCCGTCGGTCGCAACCATGCCGATGGTGTCGTGGTTTTCAGGAGAGATCCAGTACGTCTTGTGGTGCGGGTTGGCTTTCCATTCCATCCATTGCTTCAGGCTTTCGGGGGTCAGCAACTGACCAAAGTGGAACCCCATCTTTGCGGCGAACTCTTGCAGGCCGATTCCGCCAATCGTTGTATGGCTGGTCTTTTCAAGCACCAGCCGGGCTACGGAGATCGCAGTTTTGACGCCGCGCAGGCCGCACACCGCACCGGCGCGGTGCCGGGTGCCGTCCATGATGCCGGCATCCAGCTCGACGATGCCTTCGGAGTTGGGCAGGCCCCCGTAACCCACGGTTGTTATCGTGGGATCCTCTTCGGTAACGTTGATCCCCTTTTCCACGGCATCAAGCAGACTACCACCCTTGCTGAAAACCTCCGCCGCGCGCTTGTTTGCCGGTTCGCCGAACTTCCAGGTTGTTAGAAAGATGGGTCCTTGCCCACCCGATTCCACCGCCTGGGCAGGAACGCCGGCCAGCGCCCCCGCTGCGGCGATCGATTTGATAAAATCCCTCCGATTGACGTTGTCCATTATTTCTCCTTAAAAGTTCTGGAATGGGTCCTTGCGATCCTTGTTTGCTGAGAGTTTCCCCATCCGCCGACAGGGGGTAAGTCTTGGCGATTACCTTGCCACGATAACCAGAGCAGCCGTTCCAGATCCTGCCTTTCATCCCGAAGAACGGCAGCCCTGCGTCGCCCGCCCGGCTATTTCCGCGGCCCTTCCCGCTCGTAAAAGCGGATGGCGTGAATACCCAGTCCCGTTTCCTGGGCCACTTTGCCGATTTGCAGTCCCTGAAACATCGCTTGCCTCCTCATCTACCGGTATGATGCACTCTAGACTATAGTCTAGAGTCAAGAAGTTTTTCACGGGCGACATGGCGCCGGGGTGGGGCGTGGGCTATGCGCGGCAACGCGCCACGACCAGCGTGATGTCGTCCGCCTGTTCCTGCGGGCTGAACTTTTGGACGGCCTGGATGACGGACTCGAGCAGCGGCTGGGCGTGCAGGCTGCGATGGGCGCACAGGGTCTCAATCAGGCGGGACTCGCCAAACTCATCGTCGTCGTTGCCGGTGGCTTCTGTGACACCGTCCGTGTAAAGAATCAAAGTATCGCCCGGACTGAGCTGGGTTTCTCCAACGACACATTCCCAGTTTTCAAAAAGTCCAAGGACTGTCGAGGTGGGATCTAGATGTTCAATAATCGGCTGCGGCGCAGACGGACCGCCGGAGGATCCACATGCGTGGAGCAGAAGCGGCGGCAGATGGCCGCAATTCACATAGCGGAGGCGGCGGGTTGAGTCGTCGTAATCCGCGAAGAAAAGCGTGGCGTAACTGTTGTCGCTGGTGTTTTCGTAGAACAGTCGATTGACCGAAAGCAGGAGTTGCCGGATGTCATCGAGCGCCATGGCATACTGGCTGCGCAGGTTGGCCTGCAAATTGGCCATCAGCAGAGCGCCGGAAACGCCTTTGCCCGCGATATCCGCCAGCACCAGCGCCAGGCGCCCGGGACGAAGTTCCAGAAAGTCGTAATAGTCGCCACCCACCTGGCGGGCCGGAGCGCAGCCGCCCGCGTACTCGAGCGTTTGAAGAGTGGGAAACTTCTGCGGGAACAGCCGCGACTGGACCTGGCGGGCAAAATCCATTTCCTGGGCGGTGTGCCGCTCCGCTTCGATCCGTTCGGCGATCTGCTCACCCAGCCGAATGCCTTCCAGCGCGATGCCTGCCTGGCTGGCGACGGAGGCCAGCAGTTGTTTGTCTTCGCGCGAATACGGCTCTTCGGAAAGCCGCGAACCCAGCACCAGCAGCCCCGCCAGCCGGCTGTTCCGCCCCAGCACCGGGACCAGGCAATCGGGCCGGAGCGGGGCCAGAAGAAAAGGTTGCGGCAAATCGTCTGCATCCTCGGCGGAAACTTCCCAGGGCTTGCCGCGCCGGACGATTTCAGCCATCAAGGGGCCGGCGGGTGAAAGGGTTGAAAGTTCGGACGGGACGCTTCCGCGCAGGGCGGAAAGCTGATGGTCATTTATTTCAAGATAGACCACGATGGAACTGGGCCGCAGCGCCCGTTCGAGATGGCGTTCAAGCAGGCCCGCCAACTGGTTCCTGTCGGTTGCCGTTCGCGATATTTCGACCAGGCCTTCCAGAATCATACGGGCGTCGTAGGCGTTGCGGAAGAAAGCCCGGTCGATTCTCTCGCCCACGCGTTTGTGGACCAGCATTCCCGCCCAAAGAAGAAAGGTGCCAAAACCGGCCCCCAGAGCGATGCCGCCGGGAACGCCGCCCGCGGTCAGGAGTTCCAGGTAGGGAGCCAGAATCAGGGCAAAAAGCAGGGTGACGCCCACGCTGACCACCGCCAGCAAAATCGTGAAGCCGCGCAGCACCAGCAGGTAACGGGCGCCGCGCCGCAGCAGGACCGGAACTTCCAGGACGCGGTGCTTGACGACCGCATAGGCGAAGGAAAGCGGGAAAAGAAAGAGCAGCAAAACGATCGTTAGGCCCAGCGCGAGCGGGGGATGTATCCGGAAAAAATCACCGAATGCGGTCATGACCGAGATGGGCAGCACGCCCACCAGGGTCCCCCAGAGGATGACTCGAATTTTGCGGCGCGCCTCCGGAGTGGGCGCGGCCCAGGCGTTCCCGACAAGGGCCGTCAGGCCCAATGCCATGAAGCCGTAGTTGTAAAACAGGCGGACGCTGTGGGCAGTGTGCCTGCCGAGAAGCCCTTCCAGCACGGCAGGCGCGTGCGGGTTGCCGATTCGCAATCCGGGGAAAGCGAAGGAAAGGCCGATCGCCAGGCCCGCCCATTTCAACCACGGCGCGCGGCGATCCAGAACGGACCGGGCAGGGAACAATGCGAAAAAGGCATAAAACACCGCTCCCAGCAAAGTTCCAAAGAGGGCGCGGTAGGCGGTGGCGAACAAACGAAGAGGCGGAGCCAAACCTGCGAACAAGTTTGGAAACGGCGGGGCCGCTGTGAAACAGGCAAACATCAAAGCCAGAAGCCAGGCGTTGCGGTCTTCAAGCCGGAGGAACAAGACCGGGAGGCCGACAATCAGGAATACGAGGGGGAAGGTATTGAGAAGCTCATGGCCCAATCGCTCCGTTAGACCTGTCTCTTTGGAGGTCGAGCGGCGTGCTCGAAATACGGCGCTAAGCACGACCGGGGAAGAGGTGTTGGGGCGCATGACGGCCAGTTCGACGGTGGCGCCGGGTTTTTGCCTGGACCACACGTCATAGATCATATGGCGGTCTCCGAGGGCGCGCCCGTTGATGGCCACGATGCGATCTCCCGACTGCAATCCGGCTGTTGCAGCCGGGCCACCGCTTTCGACGCTTCGGACAAGCTCGCAATGCTGGGACCCGACGTACTTGAAATCAAAGCCCAGTTCCACTCCGCTCTGCCAGTGGATGGAGTACATCCAGAGCGCGCTGTAGAGGATAATGGCGGCGCCAAAGATGGCCGCCAGCGAGGCCAGCAGCGGTTTCGGGAGTGGAATGAACTTGTGCATGGTTGTGAACGCCTACCCTCATAGACGGGATTGGGGCAGGAGGGGTTTCCGGAATTGCGGGAACGCGTTCGGGGCCCATTCCGGCCGCC
>Ga0307374_10007235_pt1 | contig 17014 bp, 16 predicted proteins | sample OX3MG_FD_202532 | JGI IMG/M metagenome (GOLD analysis project Ga0307374, IMG submission 202532) | Soil microbial communities from Risofladan, Vaasa, Finland - OX-3 | ecosystem: Environmental > Terrestrial > Soil > Coastal area > Acid sulfate soil | place: Finland: Risofladan, Vaasa | collected... | reverse complement strand
AGTCACGTTCGCGCATTTTGCAGGCGATCCGGCAGAAGCTTCCCCCTGCATTGGCGCGCGCGGACTTCGAGATGGTCGCGCTGGATTACTTCCGACGCTTGGGTCACGACAACCATCATCGGCTGTTCCAGGTCTATGGCTGGGAGGAGAAGAAGACAAAGACATCCTGGAGCGGAAATTCAGTGGACCACGAAAAGTTGGCGGAGGTTCAAATCCGAATGATGACGGCGGCTGATCTCAACCGCTTCTTGGTGACGTGCGCGCTGGTCTCCGATCTGTACTGCCCTGGGTACAGTTCATCTGCCGCACTTCCAACGAAATCAAATCTAGCGACAACCGCCTCTCGGTACATCGTCGATGTGCGCAAGCTCACAACTCAAATGTCCGAGGCACTTTCGCGAAAGACGAAACGTAACGGAGAGAGACCGCATTCTTCAAAGCCCGCACCCAAGCAGCGTCAAAAGTAGGGAAGGCCCCACGAATCGTGCTCCGGGCGATCTGCATCACTGACCTGTCTTAGATCACTTTCCTGCTAGTCGGATGGCATCGAATGTTAGCCATGAGCCACGCCACTGGTACAAAAACCGGATGCCTGGATATCGAGCGCCGCGGAGTGATTGAGAACATTGCCCTTAGCCAGTCGCAGTAGGGTACGACTTATCTCTTTCGGAATCCAGATGACCCGCCCAAGAAATGCAGACTGATGGGTCTCAAGATACTCTAAGCAGGCGAGGCAGCTGGCGTACCTACTGCCTGATAGCGCGTACGGAAGTTCCCGAGAGTCAATGGAAACGTCACGCCAAAGTGATGGAAGAGGCCGGGGGGAGTATCGTCGCGCTCTCACCAGAGGGAATCCCAAAGGTCGTCTACACGGATTTCCCAGTATGCAATGGCGCGCAGTTATAAGCCCCGGCCAACAAAGTGTTAGACCCACGGGGGCGCCCGATACATTCCGTGAGGTCATCGTGCCCGTATAGGATTCTGACTGCCTCCAATAGCGGAGAAATATGACGGGAACACGACTACCGAACAAGGGGGAGCAACAATGGCTGCAGAAACGTCAGTCCTGGAACGAGTACCGGAAGTGCTGGCTTTGAGTAAGTTGGAAGCGGCTCGAATGCTCGGTGTGAGTCTTCGGACAGTCGACCGGCTTATTGCCCTGAAGCAGTTGCCAGTGCGCCGCTTGGGTCGGCGCGTCTTAATCCCGCGTAACAGCCTTCAAAGTCTTCTCAGGGCCGATCATCCGACGCAAGGCGCTTGATCGTCTAGCTGCTAGACTATAGCCTACTGGCGAGACCTCGGACACGCCTCGTAAGGGTGTTCGCGATTTCTCTGGCAAGCAATGCGCAAGTGGACAAGAGAGTCGGGCGCGGGACGCCCTCCAAAGCACAAGAAGAGGAAGAAATGAAACTACGGGGAATCTACGAAAGAGATCCGGGATCGGGAGTCTGGTGGATTGTCTACTTCGATCAGTTCGGCAAGAGGAGGCGGGAAAAAGCGGGCAGCAAGAGCATTGCCATCAAGCTTTACGGGAAGCGTAAGCAGCAGGTGCTTGAGGGCAAGAAACTCCCAGAGCTATTTCGGAAGCCATCCATCAATTTCAGCCAGCTCGTTGGCGATGCCCTTGCGTATTCAAAAAGGAACAAACGGTCCTACAAGACGGACGTGCCTCGTTTTGCCAGCCTGAAGGAATGGTTTGGCTCTCATGCCGCAGAAGAATTGACCCCCAAAGACATTGAAAGCACTCTGGCACGAGCAGCGGAAAAGGAGAAGTGGGCGCCGTCTACCTTCAATCACTATCGGTCGCTGATGTCCCTGAGTTATCGCCTTGGGATTCTCAATCGGAAAGTCACTTCAAATCCTGCGCGTTCCGTGACACATCGCCGCGAGGACAACAATCGCGTGCGCTTTCTGACGGTCGAGGAAGAAAAGAAGCTCCGAAAGGTGATTGATGCTAAGTGGGCTTCACACATGCCGGAACTGGACCTCGCAATCAATACTGGATTGAGGAAGGGAAGCCAATACTCGCTCACTTGGGAAATGGTAGACTGGAATGGTAGGATGTTGAACGTCCCGCGGACGAAGAACGAAGAACCTATACACGTCCCGTTAAATGATGCTGCGATTGCCGCCCTTAGGGTTGTGCATGACCGGGGCGACGGACGAGGACGTGTGTTCCAGTCGGCAAGGACGGGAGAGCCGCTCGAAAATGGGCGGCATTGGTTTGACGACGCGGTGGTCGAAGCGAAGATCAAGAATTTTCGCTGGCACGACCTGCGGCATACGTTCGCTAGTCGCTTGCGAATGAAGGGCGCTCCGCTCGAAGATATCGCTGATTTGCTGGGGCACAAGAGTTTAACGATGACAAGACGGTACGCGCATCTCGGTCCGAACAAACTGCACGCAGTGGTGTCTTTGCTTGGAGCAAGTGCCACCACAACTGCCACCGGCGAAAACGGTGCCGAGCCGACCACCTCGCAAGTTATTGTGCAGTAACCACTTTAGGGGCGTAGCTCAGTGGTAGAGCAGCGGCCTTTTAAGCCGAAGGTCGTGGGTTCGATCCCCACCGCCCCTACCAACCATCATCATGATTGGTCGGGACTTAAGAAATTCACAAGGGGGCAAAAGGGGGCAGATAAGCCCATTGATCCGGTTCTGGTGCCTTAATCTTCAGCGGCACGGATGACAACCGGATTCCTTCTGAGCCCTTCATATTGGTCGCGAAAATATTATTGTGCGGCCACCGCAAAATCGATGTCGTAAACATCTCGGGTTTTTCAAAAGACGACCGCTTGCTTAAGGTGTTCGACGATTTCTTCGAAATCTTGCCAGAGGAGAGTGTGCGAAAACGCCTGCCTTCTAAGCACAGCTCTCGATTCCAAACCTTAGCTACCGAATCCAGCCGGTGTTCCTTGCTAGGCTTTGGCGGGGACGCTAAGTTAAGACCGGACGGGCCGATTGCGAGGGCGATTGGGCAGACGACTTTTCCGCGACGAAAGCGTTGCCGCCTTTTGCATATGAGGGCCGGAGAGCAACTGCGACATGAAGAACAATGCCTGGAGAGGCGTCGTCGAAGTCGGCTTCATTATTTTTCTCTTTTATTCCAACCTTCTGATGGGAGATGTACATTCTTAGGAGAATCTCTTCAATCGCTACTGGATCACCCCTTCTCGAATTCCGGCCTCAAGTAGCTTTCCGGCCTGCTCGGCCACAACTGGATGGCTAAAATAGTAGCCTTGTCCCTCGCCGCACCCGTGGCTCCGAAGGAACTTGAGCTGCCCACGGGTTTCCACCCCCTCTGCAATTACCCGCTGGTTGAGGCTTTTGCCGATGTTGATCATGGCGCTCACGATGGTCGCATCCCCTGGGTCCTCAGTGATCGCCTGCACAAATGATTGATCCAGCTTCAGCGCGTCGACCGGAAAACGCCGCAGATATGTAAAACTGGAATAACCTGTTCCAAAGTCGTCGATTGCCAGCGTTACGCCCATGGCTTTCAGAGCACCAAGTGTGCGCACCGTAGACTCCGCGTCCTGCATCAGGACACTCTCGGTTAGCTCCAGCTCAAGATTCTGAGGCTCCACCCCCGTCGCAATCAGAACGGCTCGAACTCCTGATATGAAATCCTTGTCTCCGAACTCGGCTGCGGAAACGTTCACGGCTACAGGAACAATTCCTAGCCCAGAATCACTCCACGCTCGGGCCTGTTTGCATGCTTCGAGTAGCACCCACCGTCCAATCGGTAAAATTAATCCGCACTCTTCTGCAATGGGCACGAACTGCGCCGGGGTGACCATTCCACGCTGCGGGTGTACCCACCGTATCAGCGCTTCCATCCCCGTGATCTGCCCGGTCTGCAAATTGAATTTAGGCTGGTAATGCAATAAAAACTCGTTCCGCCCCATCGCCGAGCGCAAATCCCCTTCGAGTAACTGCCGGTCTGCAAGTCGTACCTGCATGTCTCTTCGGAAAAACTGATAGTTGTTCCTGCCCTGTTTCTTAGCTTCGTACATCGCGGTGTCTGCTTTATTCATCAAGCTTTCTGCGTCTGCCGCGTCGCTGGGATAGGTGCTCACCCCGATGCTCACGCTGATATCAAGATTCTTGTCATCGACGGTATGCGGTGCCGCTAATGCCCTAAGGATTTTTCGTGCGCTTACGGCTGCGTCTTCCTCATGTTCCACTTGGGAGAGGAGTACTACGAATTCATCCCCGCCCAGTCGGCTTACGGTATCAGTCCGTCGGACACAATTCACCAATCGATAGGCAACCGATTGCAAAAGTTTGTCACCCACGGCGTGGCCCAGTGAGTCATTGATCTTCTTAAATTGGTCTAAATCGACAAACAACACCGCCAGCTGCTTCTCCTGGCGCATCGCGAGCGAAATCGCTTGCGTCAGTCGGTCGTTGAACAGCACCCGGTTTGGCAAACCAGTCAAGGAATCGTGTTGCGCCAATCGGGACATTTCGAGCGATTTGGCCCGTGCCGCGCTGACATCGTGGAAAGCCACAACTAACCCTGTTACGGCCCCATCTTGGTCGTGAATAGGCGTCACAGTAATCTCAATTCCAAATTCGAAACCGTCCCGCCGAACCAGGATGCAGTTCGTGCAGTTCACCGCTGGCATCGCGGTCCTGCCTTCGTCCTTTAAGATTTCCAGAGCATCAAGAATCGGTGAAATGCCAACGCCCTCTGTAATCTGGAGCACGTCCGTAACAAGACGACACAGTGCTTCCGCCCGGCACCAGCCCGTCAGCTTTTCCGCCATTCGATTGAGATACGTGATGCCGCCGTTTATATCCGTCCTAAGCACCGCCTCTTCAATGGCATCCAGTGTCAAATTGGCGACTTCATTTTGTAATACCAACGCTTTCATCACTGCTTCGGCAGTATGGCGCGCAATCATCGTATGCACTGCCCCCTTATTCGGTAGCCAGCGGATTGGTTTCTAAATCCATAGGAATGAGCCTCGCGCTCCACCGCTTGCCTCGCCATTTTCTCCGCATCGGCCTCAGTTAGGATCAAAACAGGTACGCGAAACGAGGCCTGGAATAGCTTTGTCGAACGTCTCGACGCCGTGGCTATCGGGCGTTGTCAGGTCAAGCACCAGTGCCCCAACCCCCTCCATTACGCAGCCGCTCGACCCCGCTAGAGAGTTCGGCGATCCATTCCACATGGAACCGCTCTTCCGTAGCCGAATTCAATTCGGCCAATATTTCTGCCGCAACATCTGCGTCAGCCTCGATGAGGAGTACATCACTGCTCACTACTTCGTGTTTGGTCTTTTTGCAGTTCTAAGCCCTGGGCTTGGCATCTTGCTTCAGCCTCCCAAAACGTGTTACTTGCTCTTGGCCCTTTCGGCTTTTTCGGCAGCCATGAACCGCAGCATCTGCTCCTTCAATTGCGCATCCACCTCGTCCGCGATTGTCACAACATCAGGAAGCAATGCACTGAATTCCAATTGCGTCACGTTTTGATGCAGAATTGTAAAGATGCTGACCTGCAGCAGACGAGACTCCTCTACCATCATCGCTACTGTGTAACCTTGCTTACACCGCAAATCCCCATGCTCCGCCGCAGCCTTCGAAATCGGTGCTTTTGTTCCTGCGTCCAGGCGCAAGCGCTTAATGACATCATTTATAAGGTGGGGAAGATGGCCTGTGCGCTCATCATGGTTCAGCGGGACATGAGTTAGGTCCGACTCTTTCTCGACTCGGACAAGCCAAGCCTCAATCAAAGGTAGGGTTTCACGTTCGAGAATGTCCGCCACAGTTTCAATCGTGACAGCGCCACCGCTTTTACCGGCCCTCACCGTAGAATCTACAGGTTTCATCATTGCAGCCTCCCTCACTCGCCATTCTGATTTGTCAATCTCATCGATCGGTGTCGCTGATTCCGGCACACCATTACGAACTTCGTTAACTACTTTGGCATCGAATCGGTCCGGAAGGCTGTTCTAAATGGGTCACTCTCTATCGATTGGAATGCTCCAAAGTCCTAAGAGTTAACAGTCTGATCTTCCCCTTTCCACGCACTCTTCGCTCGGCGACCGCAATGGCAGCGCAATGAATTACTTGTTGAAACCGCATCGAACACGCGATTCGTCAGATGTATGCTCATCTGGATGCGTGTGCAAATCTGAGCAGACGCCCAGTTTCCCCGGAGGTATAAGAAATTGAATCCGACGGGAAACTAACCCTTTCCCGCAGCGGGCCGAGTTGGATTACCATTCGGCCCGGCGAATGGGCACGCCCCAAGAAGCTCCTGGCCACTGTTCTAAGCTGGTTGAAGAAAACCGTCGCAAAAATGGAAGAAGAAGGCACAGTGAGTAATTGGGCGTCGCGTAGAAATGATTCTGCTATGCCAACTGAAACTACAGAGCGACGCCGTCAACCACGAACTCAATTTGTCCGAGATCGTTTTCGTTCGTCCCCTGGAATCGAGATTGCCCCCGGATTCCTGAACAACATTCAACGTTTCACAGGACGGGCTGGATCTTTCCACCGCGTGAGGTCATTATGCCCCCGGGATGGACGTATATGTGACAAGCGATTTCCGACCTGGCAGTCCAATGAACTACGCAATGGCAGGTGTGGTCGTACGGGTTGACAAGCTAGAAAATGACAAATGGGGCGTCGCAATCCACATCTTTTCGCCATCATCGTCGATGGTCCAATGAACCGATAACGACTTGCGGGCTGCCATCCCGCCCAAAGTGATTCATGATGTCTGATGGCACTTTGAAGAAAGTCCGAGAACCCCTTATAAGGTCTGCCTTTTGCTTACGCACATCGACTGTCAGGAACCCTCCGAGCGTCCTTGGCCTACAGCGCGCCTGCCTTGGGCGCACCGAACTCGACTCCAACCGCTCCTTCTTTTGCCCTTAACTAACAACGTTTCCAACAAATCGGGGAATCTGCTTTTCGCTCAAAGCTAACTCGAATGTGTTGAAAACGTTCGATTCGTGCACAGTTCGTGCACAGTTTCGCTAACAGTCGTTGACCCTGCCGTCGCGGAATCACGGGACCCTCCCTCACCGAAATCGATGCTCGCGATAACTCATAAGAACTTGTCCCAAAGTACACAGTTCTTCTTCCGTTCTCCGAATAGCCTTAGTGGCAGGAAAGCTTTTACAACAGCCATAAGCATCTAATTTCTCGCAGACCGGAAGCGGTCGAAAAGCCTGATTTTCCTAGTCTTGAATAAGGCATGACTCTTGTTAAATGATTCTAAATTAATTCTGCTGACAGGACCGACGGGATATGTCGGCGGACGCTTGCTTCGCGCACTCGAAGTCGCCGGTTACCACGTACGTTGCCTGTCACGACATCCCGAAACTCTAAATCAGCGCGTGGCACACACAACGGAAGTGGTGAAGGGTGATGTTCTCGATGAAAAGTCCCTTCCGTCGAACATGATTGGTGTGCACACCGCCTACTACCTTGTACATGCAATGGGTTCGGCGAATTCCTTTGAGGAGGAAGACCGACGATCAGTGCAAGCGTTCGCAGTCTCGGCGCGTGATGCAGGCGTACAGCGCATCATCTATCTCGGCGGACTTGGCAGCGGGACGGAACTTTCGGCACATCTGAGAAGCCGCCAAGAAGTCGGCCGTATCCTACGAGAGTCCGGGGTAGCGACCATCGAATTTAGAGCCTCAATCGTGATTGGGTCGGGTAGCGCTTCTTTCGAAATGATACGAGCTTTGGTTGAGAAACTGCCAGCGATGATCACTCCTCGCTGGGTAACAACACGCACGCAGCCAATTGCGGTCGAAGACGTTATTGCCTATCTGATGCAGGCACTCGACCTCAAGATCAATGGCAGCAGCATTATTGAGATCGGGGGAGCCGACCAGGTCAGCTATTTGGACCTCATGAAGGAATATGCCCGTCAGCGCGGGCTGAAGCGATGGATGATTCCTGTGCCGGTATTATCTCCGCGACTATCAAGTCTTTGGTTGGGTCTTGTCACACCCGTCTATGCGCGTGTCGGTCGCGAGTTAGTGGATAGTTTGCGTAACGAAACCGTTGTAAGGGACCGATCAGCAGCTGATTTATTCTCCATTCGCCCACTAGGCTTTCGTGAAGCACTAAAGAGGGCGCTTGCCAATGAAGATCGGGAGTTTGCCGAAACGCGCTGGTCCGATGCGTTCTCTTCCGTTGCAGATTCCCCGCAGTGGGGCGGAACTACATTCGGCCGCCGTATTGTGGACTCGCGGTCGGCGCGAGTGCCGTTTTCTGCGGCCTTGGCCTTTCGACCAATCGAACGGCTGGGAGGTAAGACAGGCTGGTACTACGGAAATTGGCTCTGGCGAATTCGCGGATTGTTGGATCTGCTGTTTGGCGGGGCGGGCATGCGGCGTGGGCGACGCGTACCAGATCATCTCTTCCCAGGCGACACCGTTGATTTCTGGCGGGTCGAAGAGGTGCAACGCGACCATCTGGTCCGACTGTCGGCAGAAATGCGTTTACCTGGTCGAGCGTGGTTGCAGTTCGAGGTGGAACCCTCTGGTTCAGGATCGTCCATTCGACAGACGGCTATCTTCGACCCGGTGGGGTTGTTCGGACAGCTCTACTGGTACTTGTTATATCCGATCCACCAATTGATTTTCGCAGGAATGCTGCGAGGGATCGTGCGTGCGATGGGGAAAGGCCGTTGACCAACTTCCCGAAACCCACAATTGTCGTCAGCAAATGCATCGGCTTCGATCCCTGCCGATACAACGGAGGGATGGTGCAGGATAAATTTGTTGCACGCCTTAAGCCACACATAGAGGTCATCTCCGTTTGCCCCGAGGTCGAGATCGGCTTGGGGATTCCACGTGCGCCCGTGCGCATCATTTGCTCCGGGGACGAGTTGAAACTCATTCAGCCCTCGTCCGGCCTGGATCTGTCGGAAAGCATGCGGGGATTTACGTCCGGGTTCCTCGACACTTTGGGAAAAGTAGACGGGTTCATTCTGAAAAATCGATCGCCATCCTGCGGATTTACAGATGTGAAGTTTTATTCCGGGCCGGAAAGAGGCCCAGCAATTGGTAGGACGGCCGGTTTGTTCGGGGGCGCTATTCTGCAAAAGTTCGGCGACTTGGCAGTAGAAGACGAAGGCCGACTTAAGAATCTGGGCATCCGCGAACATTTTCTGACGCGCATCTTCGCACTTGCTCGATTACGCAAACTTCAACAATCCGGCTCAATGCACAGTCTCGAACACTTTCATTCGTTGAATCATCTGCTCTTGATGGCTTACAGCCAAACCAAGCTGAGTGAACTGGAGAGAATTGTTGCGAACGCCGATGGAGAACGGACCGCTATTGTCTTGAACTTATACGCGAGGCATTTTCGGGAGGCGCTCGGCAAACCCGTGAGACGCGCATCGCCAATCAATGTCCTTATGTACGCCCTCGGTCACTTGAAGAAGAAGCTATCCACATGTGAAAAACTGCACTTCCTGGAAATATTGGAAGCGTATCGTCGAGGCAGGACGCCATTGTGCAGTGCCGCGAGCATACTAAGATCCTGGGTCATAAGATTCAAATCAAAATATCTGCGCGAGCAGACTTTCTTCAATCCCTTTCCAGAAGAGCTCATGACCCTGGATGATTCTGGCGCGTCACGGACTTGAACGCAAATTTAACAGGAGCCTTGCCAGTTTCAGGCTTCGAGCTTTCTGTTGTGATCGTCGAGAACAAGCCTCTGCGCGGATGTTTCTAAGGCAGGCGGACTACCACAAACAACCGTCCTGTTTTCAATGTTCCTGCTGAAACAAAACAACTTAGTCATGATCGTAGCATGTGGCTGGCTGTGCGCGAATGTGGCCATCTGTCCGTAGGGTGGGCACAAAAGTTGGCACAATCGAGATGGCGCGCTGGTTCAGCTTTGCCATAAGGAATCCCCAAACAGCACCACCACGCTCATTTATGAGCGTTCCAAAAACTCAATAACGAGATTCGACTCGCGACCTCAGCAGTGACAGTTAGCGGGTTACAAGTACTTTCAACGACATGGAAGAGCACGGACGGCACCGCAAGTCATTGGAAGTACGCCGTAGACGACGTTATTGTGTATCGCGATGTATATCGCGGAAGGCCGATAGGCCGGGGGAGCGACTTTACGCATGTCGGGACGCCGGATCGTGCAGAACCCAACCCGGAGCGTCGAAAACCACCTACCCAACAGTCGGTGCGATATGCTATCAACGCTTGGAAACGCAGAGCCAACAATGACCAAGGACAAATCCGGTCCGCTTCCTGCCGTATACGACAGCTTCTTGCAAGAGCTGAAAGACCGCATCCGCTCAGCCCAGGTTCGGGCGGCTCTTTCTGTGAACCGGGAACTTGTTGTCCTTTATTGGACCATTGGCCGTGACATCCTGAATCGCCAAAAGGACGAAGGATGGGGCACAAAAATCATTGACCGCCTCTCGGACGATTTGACGAAGGCATTTCCAGACATGCGAGGCTTTCGGGCCAGAAACTTGAAATACATGCGAGCGTTCGCTGAGGCATACCCTGACAAGGAGTTTGTGCAACAGGTTGTTGCACAATTGCCCTGGGGTCATCAGGTCAGAATTCTAGACACTGTAAAGGACGCAACGCAGCGAGAGTGGTACATTCGGCAAGCAGTCCAAAGCGGCTGGAGTCGGAATGTCCTGGTCCATCAGATTGACGGCAAGCTGTATGATCGCCAGGGGCATGCGCTGACTAATTTTGACAGGACCCTGCCCTCACCTCACTCTGAACTTGCTCAGCAATTAATAAAGGACCCATACAATTTTGACTTCCTCACCCTCGGTCCTGAGGTGCTAGAGCGGGATCTGGAGCGAAGTTTAATCGAACATGTTCGCGACTTCATCTTAGAGCTTGGGAAGGGCTTCGCGTTCGTGGGCAATCAGTATCACCTGGAAATCGGCGGCCAGGACTACTTTCTCGACTTGCTCTTTTACCACCTGAGGTTACGCTGCTACGTCGCCATTGATCTGAAGATCGAAGAATTTAAACCGGAGTTCGCCGGTAAGATGAACTTCTACTTGTCCGCTATGGATGACTTGCTGCGGCAATCGGAAGACCAACCCAGTCTAGGCTTGATTCTCTGCAAAGAACGTAACAGGCTAGTTGTAGAGTATGCCTTGCGTGATATGAGCAAGCCGATGGGCGTCGCAGCGTACCGCCTGACTCAAGCGTTGCCTGAGCGCTTGCAGTCGGAACTTCCCACCGCCGCAGACCTGGTAGGAGAACTCCCTTTGCTGGATCTTCTAACCTTGCGTATCCAGCTCGAAAAAAAGCTGGCTCAAATGGCAAAAGCAAATGGCCTTGAATGGGAGCGCGAGGGCATAGGATTCCTGGCATCGAATTTACATGGCGACGACCTGATTACTACCGAGCTGTTGCACAACATCATGATTCTCTCTGACACCCTCAACCACGCAGTGCATGGGGAAAAGATGAGTATTCAACGGGCGCAGCAGAGCTTGGAAACAGGGAGGCTTATTTTGGCGAAATTGGAGGCGTAGCGCCCCGGGATGTCGGTCTTTTTCGCGACCACGGAACCCCTGAGTGCCCAGCACTCCTCATACCACGGGCCGCGTCCGTGCGACGGAACACGGTAGCCAGAAGGTGCAACCCCTCGCTCAAAGAAGAACAATTGACCATCCGGTTCAATATGAGACCCGCGCCTCCGCTAACTTACGAAAAGATCGACTCAGCCCCTTGGCGATATCATCCACGAGTTCTTGGGTCTCCTTGTACAACTGATTCAATCCTTCGACTGAAGCCCCATCAGAACTGAATATGGACCGCATTTCGTTCGGGACCTTTAACGACGCTCGGCGGGCGCTATCGTCCAGCAGTAGGCGTAGAAAACCTCGCGTGTTCTCAACGAGGAGCAACTCGGCACCGTGCCCCGGGCGCATCAGATCATCCGGTATGCGGTACGCGATAGACGTGATATCGTAGCTGGACATATTCACCTTTGTGTCGGCGTCGTATTTCAACGATTTCAGTAGCCTCGCCACTTTCCGCACGTTCCCATTCAGGAGGCGGTCTCTTTCATCGATTTTCGCGTTATGCAAGAACGGTCGGTTTTCGATGCGGATGTTAGCTTTTGAGTCGAACACATGCACGCCGCGCTGAAAAGCTAACCCAGACGTTTGGTATTCAACCGTATCCCACCAGTTCGAAATAACAACATCGATTTTCCTGCGAAGAGATCCACCCTCCAGCGCGATACACTTACCAGGATCATCATTCACCGATACAGTGGGGTACGCTGATTTGAGGACTTGTGTGCAGGAAGTACGCAAGTTCTTGAGGTCCGTAAGCACGTCACCTTGATACAAGATAGTTGGCGTTCCTGGAGGCTGAACCGTGTAAAAGTGCGCGTGTAAGGCTAATAGATCTATGTCGCTGTGCGCTTTGATATGCGTGTTGTTCGTCACGGAACCCTGATACTCAAATTCCACAACAGCAGGCACTTGTCCATTCAGCGATTTGTCCAGTTGCGCTTTTACGCGATCACCTTCCTCGTAGGTTTTGTTGGTATATTCCCTGTCAATCGGCTGCATGGCCCCGACCGCGTACTTGACACTTTCATCCTCGGAAATGCGGTCATAGACTTCGCGCATTTCGGTCGTCTTAATCAGCGGATCAGTACGACGCGACCGCAATTTTCCAATGCGGTTAGTAGCCATTTGTCCTCCTAAAAGTACGCTAATCTCGTTTGTTTATTTCTCGACTGCTGTCCATCGACGCCTTGGCAGTTCCGCGAAGAAGTTTAAGACCAGTCGTTCCAGAGCTTGACGACCGCATCAAGAAAGCCATTGCAATTAGTGCACGGCCAGCATTCTGGCGCGCCGTCTCGGGAAAGATAATGTTGTCCGCTCGGGGTAACGAATTGGGCCCGATCGGCTGTAAGAATCCAGTTCACAGCTGCCACAAGAGTATTTTCATACGAGGTGCCGAACTTGTCGTTTGGAACGTTGTAGAGAAGTCCTTCGATGAAATACGATGGGGCGCTTCCGGCGGCGAGGACGCCACTGTCGATTAACCTGGTTCGCATATTCTTTAAAATTCGGACCATTGGTTTGAACCACTGATAAGTAGCTTGATGTTTCGCGGTGAGATTAGCCGAGTGCTGCTTCGGGTAGTTGGAAATCCGTTTTCCTGCCGGAGTGAACAAACAGATTCCCGGCACGTACAGTGGCCCTAGTGGTCCCGAATAATATCTGCGAAATTCGGTCGCGATCACGACATCGGAACTGCGTCGATTGCCGTTCGCCTGGATTTTTACGGCCTTCTCGCCCGTTTTTACGAAATTTTGTCCAAAGCTCTTCTGGAGTCCTTGCACGACCTGGCTTTTGTAGTCCCCATACGTATATGTAGCAGCCGTAAAGGAAGCGTGAAAGATCTGCAATTCTTGCGGATTCAGCGCTGAGGTATCGTAGTAATAAATCGAATCTGTCCGGATCACCACATCTACATCGCTTTCGGCGTAGATGTTCGTATCGTTGCCGTACGACCCTTGCAGGAACACGTCGAACGATTTGTCTGCATACTTCGTGTCGTTGGCCTCAAGAGAGCGTTTGACGGTCGCATATGTGTCGCACGATTGCTGAACCGATCCCTGGTGCGACCACGTTTCGAGTTGTGCTTCGGCAATGGCCATAAAACGTTGCGCTCGTGTTAGGCGAAGAGCGCTTTAAGCGCAGCTTCGTGCGTACCGAACGATTCGCTGCCCCGTTGGTAGAGAAGGTTCAGCTTTTCAAGGTTCGACTCCAACAGGTGGGTGGCCATGTCGGGCTGTGTAAAAGCTTCATTAATACGAACTGTCGGGATGTCCTTGAACAGGACCGAGCGTAACTGTTCCATTGATGTTGTATTTACATCTAGCGTTTTTTGCAGAAGCTCTAGCGACGTGAAGCCCAAGAATATTTTCTCAAGCAAAGTGACAAAGTGCTTTGGATTAACCCACCTCTTAGGTTCCGGGTATTCGCCAACTCCGATGCTCAATAAGCGAACGTCCATATGACTTTTGTGAAAAGCGTTCACGGCATCGGCAATCGCATACAGAGCCGGATTGTTGGCGCAGTACCCGCCGTCGAAGAGTTCGACATCTGCACCTTGGGAAGTCTTGAGCTTCACTCGTTTGAAATATGGAAAGGCAGAACATGAAGCACGAACCGCCTCTGCAATCGTGCGACCGAAACCCGGAGTAAATGTCGCTTTGCTCCCGTGAGCCTGTGCGACGTCGCTCTTGAAAATCATGGGCTTTTCTTGAAGCCAGTGCGTCGCGACTATGCCAACGCCGGTCTTGACCTGAGTGAAGTCAGCCTTACCGAACACTTGCTCCACAAGTTCAGCAAGCGCCTTCGTTCTCCCACGGGTGGAAAGCTTGCGTGTAATCGTGGGTACGTGCGTCTTGTAAAGCTCGAAGATTGCTGAGACTTGATAACCTAACCCCAGCAGAGCGGCGATGATGGCTCCCGTACTCGTTCCAAAAATCAGATTGAAATGTTCGCAGAGCGGTTTGCCGCCGAGCATTGCTTCAACCTGATTGAGCACGCCAAGAGTATAGAAACCCTTCGCACCGCCGCCGTCCAGAGAAAGAACTCGACACGGATTTGAAGACATCGATGATGTTGGTACCGAATTCATGGCCAAATCTCCCGGTCAATCCTTTACTCTCGTACAGCGTCTCGAACCACGAAGAAGCTTTGATGACTTATCGAACAAAGTCCCCTGTCGGAGATATCGTGCCAAAGGTGGGCACTCAGAATGCTTCGCAGACCCGCCCCAGGATTGCGAGTATTATACGCGTTTAGCGAACTCTTGTCAACTACGATACCGGGCCAATAATTCAGTTTCGCCTGACAAGTAATCGTCTAAGATCATAAGAGGCTGGAGGGCTCCTATGGCTACGACCGGTGACAGAATTCGCGAAGTGAGGGAAAGCCTCCGAATGACCCAGGATGACCTCGCGGAAAAGTCCGGCCTGAGCAAAGGATTTATCAGCGACGTGGAGAATGACAAACGAGGAATTAGCTCGGAGAACCTGCTAAGGATTGCAAACGCTGTTGGCGCATCGCTGGATTATCTCCAGAGAGGTGAGACTTCGGCGGCGGTTGTCCGAGAATCAGTAGTGATTCCCTACGAATTGTCTGCGGCGGCAGAGCAGCTACATCTTTCGTACGCGCAGACCCTGGAATTGCTCGATGCCTACAACTCAGTTGTTGCCCGGCGAAGTAACTCGGGCCGTCGACCTTTCAACGTCGAGCAATGGAAGCAATTTCACAGTGCAATTCAGAAGGTCTTTAATAGCTCGGACGAGAAATGAATCGACTGACTACTTCCTTTCGAATCCACAAGCTTGCCCAGGACCTCGGGCTTCGTTCGACCGAAGACCCTGTTCCTTCAATCATCCAATTCTGTGAGAAGCGAGTTCGGAGCTTCCTTAAGGAATTTCCAAAGTGCACTAATCCATCCGAATTACTGGATATCCTAGCGGCGAAACTAAGAACAAAGTTTGAAATCATCAGAAACGATCAAGATTTGACTGAGATTAAGCGCCGATACATTGCCGCTGGCGAGAGAGCCTTTGCCGGACTAGAAACCGAATTTCCGGTGGACGTATTTGGAGTGACTTTTAGACGCCTAGCCAAGAAACCATGGGAACCGGACTTTGTTTCTGTGATCGACAGTAGAGGTGAAAAATCATTTCGCGCGAACCATACAAAATGGCATGAGCTTGGACATCTGCTAGTGATGACCGATCAGTTGAGGATCGCCTTTAGGCGCACCTTCTGCAACCAAGACCTTAAAGACCCGGAAGAATCCCTGGTTGACGTTATCGCTGGTCATTTCGAATACTGGCCGTCGTTCTTCACGAAGCGAATGACCGGTCGTATTTCGTTTCGCAAGATAGAGGAGATACGAGTGGAGATTTGTCCTGAGGCCAGTAAGGCGTCTTCGATCTTGGGGCTGGTTAAGGCATGGCCAACGCCGTGCGTATTAATCGAAGCGACTCTCGATTACAAACAAAAAGACAAAGATCTGCGCGGCCAAGCCGCGATGCCGTTTCGAGATGTTCCCAAGAAAGACCTGCGGGTAACGAGTATCCTTGTCAATGATCCAGCTCGACTCTCAGGCATGAGGCTTCACCAAAAGTGGCGAGTGCCGCGTGAATCCGCTTTATACAGAACCTTTGAGGGCAATGAACCGACGACCGAAATCGAAAATCTGAACTGGTGGACAACTAGCACAGGAGGGAGGCTGCCTGACTTTCAAGTATCCGTCGAGACTCGGAAAGCTGGCGACGTGTTCCAGGCGCTAATCACTCCGGACAATCTATAAGCAATCAGCTCTACGATTCGTTGTATAAGATCCGGAGTGCCAAAGGTCAAGCGATAAACCGATAGGAGACCGATCCCGCTGCTATGTCATCCGATTTGACGTTTCTGACGAATGAACCAGGCAAAAGCCTACGTGACCGCTTTGGGGATTTGCTGCCCGAAGACACCCGGTATTTCGATTGTTTGGTTGGATACTTTTTTATCAGCGGATTTTACAAGCTGTTCCCTACACTGGAGAAAATCGAAAAGATTCGTATCTTGGTGGGCCTTAAAACCGACAGCACGGCGTACGAACTGCTTCAGCGGGCGAAAGAACAGGGAGAGCTGACCCTAAGATCTCATGCTTCGACGAAAGAACAGGTCGTCAATGACGTGCTCGATGAACTTGAGAAATCTCCTGATAGCGCGGATGTCGAAACGGGTGTTCACAAATTTGTTGAGTGGGTGAGATCGGGGAAGCTGGAAGTCAAGGCCCATGCCTCCGAGAACTTGCACGCAAAGGTCTACATCATGACTTTCGCGCAGGGAGATCGGGACAAGGGGCGGGTCATCACTGGTTCGAGCAACCTGAGCCAGTCCGGTCTCCAAGACAATTTGGAGTTCAACGTCGAATTGAAGAACCGGGCGGACTATGAGTTCGCTCTTGCGAAATTCAACGAACTCTGGGCA
>Ga0307374_10007234_pt1 | contig 17015 bp, 10 predicted proteins | sample OX3MG_FD_202532 | JGI IMG/M metagenome (GOLD analysis project Ga0307374, IMG submission 202532) | Soil microbial communities from Risofladan, Vaasa, Finland - OX-3 | ecosystem: Environmental > Terrestrial > Soil > Coastal area > Acid sulfate soil | place: Finland: Risofladan, Vaasa | collected... | reverse complement strand
TCAATGATTACGATTCTAGCTGACCCCCTTCCGGGGGTCAATGAACCCGGGCGCCTGGCAGTGGTACAGTTTGATGTAGCCGCCGCACGATCTCGCTGGTAGCGGCGGCTTTATGCCGCCATGTGGCGAGATGAACTCGCCGCTACGTGCCTCAAACTGGACCGCCACCGGGCGCCTGGTAGTAAGTTAACGGGCATGGAGGGACGCTCCGCTTGAGTTGGAGGCGGCGCGAAGGCCTGGCAACACAAGTCCATTCCGGGCAAGGCATCTGGCGTCAGGATCCCGACATCAGCTCGCCGGCGCCAGCGGCTTCAGGAGCCGTCTCAAGCCTGCCGGCGTGGCGCCACTTGAGGAAAGAATCCACATAGGTGTAAAAGACGGGCGTGAGATAGAGCGTAACGAATTGCGCAAAGAGCAGGCCGCCAACCACGCAAAGACCGAGCGGGCGCCGGGAGTTGGCGTCGGCGCCAAAGCCGATTGCGATGGGCAGGGTGCCGATGATCGCGCAGGCAGTGGTCATCATGATGGGGCGGAAGCGAATCATGGAACCCTGGTAGGCCGATTCGCTGGCCGTGAAATTTCCCTTGCGCTCGAGTTCCAGTGCGAAATCAACCATCATAATGGCGTTCTTTTTGACGATGCCAATGAGCATGATCAAGCCGACGAAACCATAGAGGTCAAGCTCCATGTGAAACAGGGAGAGCGTGAGCAGGCCGCCGAAAGCCGCCGCCGGCAAACCGGTGAGAATCGTGATGGGGTGAACGTAGCTCTCATAGAGGATGCCCAGCACGATGTAAATGATCACCACGGTCAAGATCAGCAGAATGCCCAGGCCGGTGAGGGACTGCTGGAAAGCCTGGGCGGTGCCCTGGAAGCCGGTGGTGATGGTAATGGGCAGCATCGACTTCGCCAGGGCCTCCACTTCGCTTACAGCTTGTCCCAAAGCAACTCCGGGCTTCAGATCGAAGGACATGGTGGCTGAAGGGAGCTGGCCGCTGTGGTCAACAGTGAGGGGCCCCACGCCGGTGGTAAATTTTGAGACGGCGCTGAGCGGAACAAGCTGCCCGGAGGAAGAGTGGATGTAGAGTTCCGAGAGCATGTTGGGATCGCTCTGGAAGCGCTTCTGCACCTCGAGGACAACCCAGTATTCGTCGTTCGAGGTGTAGATGGGGGAGACCAGGCGCTGACCGTAGGCGCTGTAGAGAGCATCCTCAACCTGCCGCGGCGTGACTCCCAGAGCGGCCGCCTTTTCACGGTCGACCACGACGTTGGCCTGAGGGTTTCTGATTTGGAGGTCGCTGGTGACATCGGCGAGAGCGGGCAAGGTTTTCATTTTCGCTTCGAACATCTGCGCGTACTTATAGAGCTGATCGGTGTCCGGGCTTGACAGGGTGTACTGGTACAGGCTCTTGGTGAAGTGGCCGCCGATACGGATTGAGGGCGGATTCGTGAGAAAAACTCGCATCCCGGGGATTTTGTCGAGCTTCGGCTGCAACTCCCGGATCACTTCGTCGACAGTCATATGATGTTCATAGAGCGGCCGAATGAATCGGACCACAGATCCGAGGACGGCGGCATGGCCGTAATGGGCAACCCATCGATCGTAGGCGGGGCTGTCTGTCCAGGGACGGTCCTGACGGTCCTTCAAATGGAGGGCGGCGTGGCCATTGTTCATGCCGTTGTTGTACGAGCCACCCACGCCCGAAAAAAATTGAACGACACTTGGATTGGCCTTGATGATGCGATTAACAGCTTCCTGATGCGCTTTCATCGCGTCGAAGGAAATTCCCTGATTGGCTTCGGTCGAGGCCGAAATCATCGCGAGATCACCATTGGGCAGGAAGCCTTTCGGAATCGCCCAGAACTCCCAGGCGGTTCCCACCAGAACGAAAAGGCCGAAAAGCATCACCAGGGCACGATGCCGCATCGCCAGGCGAAGGCTCCAGCCGTACCAGCGCAACGAGGTGTCGAGCCAGCTCTCAAGTTTGCGATACAACCACCCGCGCTGTTTTTCATGTTCGGGACGCAGGTAACGCCGGCAGAGCATCGGGGTTAGTGTAACGGAAACCACTCCGGAAACCAGGACTGCGGAAATAACCACGACGGCGAACTCGTGGAGCAGGCGGCCGAAGACACCGGACATGAAAAAGACGGGAAGGAAGACGACGGCGAGCGACAGAGTCATCGAGAGGATGGTGAAGTTGACTTCCTTCGAGCCCTCGAGCGCGGCCTGGAGCGCTCCCTTTCCCATCTCCATGTGGCGCACGATATTTTCCAGCATGACGATGGCGTCATCGACGACGAAGCCCACCGACAGGGTCAGCGCCAGCAGGGATAGATTGTCAATGGTGTAGCCGAGCAGGTACATCACCGCAAACGTGCCCATGATCGCCATCGGGAGGGCCATGCTCGGGATCAGGGTGGCATAAGCGTTTCGCAGAAAGAGGAAGATGACAAGAACAACCAGAAAAACGGCAAGCAGAAGAGTGAATTTGACGTCGTTGACCGAGCTGCGGACCGGAACGGACCGGTCGTACTCGATCGAAAGCTGGATGGACGGCGGCAGCATCGAGTAGAAGCGTGGAATAAGTTTGCGGATGTCTTTGACGATATCGATCGTGTTAGTGCCTGGCTGCCGCTGGACCGCCAGGATGATGCCGGGAACACCGTTGATCCAGTTTGCGACGTACTCATCCTGGACCCCGTCGCTGACCGTCGCCACCTGATCGAGCTTGACCGGGGCGCCGTTGCGGTAAGCGATGATAAGCGGGCGGTAAACGGCGGCGTCGGAAAGCTGTCCATTGGATTCGAGGTTATAGGCCTTGTGAGCGCCGTAGAGCGTTCCCATCGGCATGTTGACATTGGCGCTTTGAATTGCTTGTTCAACCTGGTCGATGCCGATCTGCCGGCTGGCAAGTTCCTTGGGATTCACCCGCACACGCACGGCGTACTTCGCCGAACCGTGGACGTCGACCTCGGCCACGCCGGGAACCATTGAAATTTGTTCGGCGATGGTGTCTTCGGCATATTTGTCGACCTCGTACAGCGGAAGCGTCGGCGAGGTAACCGCCATCATAAAGATGGGCTCGTCCGCCGGGTTCACTTTTCGGAAGGTCGGGGGAAAGGGCATGTTGGCCGGAAGCTGATGGGCCGCTGCGGCGATGGCCGACTGGACATCGAGGGCGGCTGAATCAAGGTTGCGGCTGAGATTGAACTGGAGGGTAACCTGGGTGTTGCCGAGCGAACTGACCGAAGTCATGGAGTCCAGGCCGGCAATGGTGGTGAACTGCTTCTCCAGCGGGGTCGCCACGGAGGAAGCCATCGTTTCCGGGCTGGCGCCGGGAAGCCCGGCGGACACCTGGATGGTGGGGAAATCAACGTTCGGCAAATCACTGACGGCCAGGTCGCGGTAGCCGATAATACCGAAGAGAAGGATGGCCAGCATCAGGAGGCTGGTCATGACCGGCCGGCGTATGAAAGGTTCGCAGAGATTCATGAGATTCCGGCCTCGTCAGAGCGTCTTGGTGAAATAGACTTTGGTCCCGGGAACCAGGCGCACTTGACCGTCTGTGACCACGGTTTCGCCGACGGAGAGGCCCTGCAAAACTTCCGTTTGGTTGTTGACATCATGCCCGACCTTGATTTGCCGGACGTCAACGGTCTTGTCCGGTTTCACCACGAAAACGTAGTCGCCTTGCTGCCCCGCCTGCACCGCCTGCGAGGGGATGACCAACACGTTCTGCTGCTTGCCCAGAGCCAGCATGACATTGGAGAACTGGCCCGGCCAAAGATGGTGGTCGGTGTTGGGAAACGTGGCCATCAGTTGGATCGTGCCGGTGTTGGTGTCAACCATGTTGTTGATGAAAGTCAGAAGACCCCTTTCGGCAGCGGAGTCGCCGGGCGGGGTGGCCAGAACGGGCAAACGGGAATGCGACATAGCCGTCTTGATCGGCTCCAGATACTGCTGCGGGACGGAGAAATTGACGTAGATGGGCGAAACCTGGTTGATTACCACAAGGATCGGAGCATCATTGGCCTTTACCGTGGCGCCGGGAGAGACAAGCCGGGCCCCGGTGACACCGCTGATGGGAGCGTAGATGGAGCAATAGGAAAGCTGGATTTTGGCTGTCCGGATGGCAGCCTCGTCGGCGCTGACGGTGGCTTGGGAGGCCGTTGAGGTCGCCTGCGATTGGTCATACTGCTCAGGGGAAACAATGCCTTCCTTGTAGAGCTGGTCGCTGCGCTTGAGTTCCACCTGGCTGAGCTGGGCCTGCGCTTTATCCCGGGCCAGCGCCGCTTCGGACTGCGCGAGGGCGGCGAGAAAAGGGTCCTTGTCCAGGGTAATCAGCAAGTCGCCTTTGCGAACAAACTGGCCCTGCTGGTAATGGACTTCCTGGACGATACCGGCGACCTGCGACTCCACCGAGACCGTCTGGAAGGCCTGGCCCGTGCCAATGGCGCTCAATTCAACCGGAAGGGTGCTCCGGTTGACCTGGACGACCATGACCGGCACGGCGGCGGTATCCCGCGGTCTCGCAACCTCTCCGCTCGACGCCGATCCCTGCGCCGGCGCGTCACTGCCCGTGCAGCCGGCAAGAACCAGTACCCATAATAATGAAATCGCAACTAGGATTTTGCCGACTCTGCTCATTCGCGCCATAACCCTGCATATCGCGCTTATTATCACATATTTCCTTTTTGGAGGGGAAGCAGGCTTTACCGGCCGAACCCGCAGCGCTCGACTCCGAACCTCCGCGGCTCAGCGCTGCCTTGCCGGCTCGTCGAGGGCGAGCTCGATCTGTTCCCACTCGCGCGTCATCTCTTCAAGGCCGCGGCGCAGTTCTTCGATCCTCCCGGAAAGGCGGATCGATTCCTCCGCGCTCGTGAAGTTCCCCAGACCCAGTTCGCAGGCAGTCAGCTCGGCTTCCGCGCGCGCGATCTCCTCTTCAATCTCCTGGCCACGCTCCTGCATCTGGCGAAGCAGAATCGGATTCAACTTCTTCGCCGGCACTTCCAGTTCCTCCGGCCTGCCATTGCCGCCGCTGGAGGCATCGGGCACGGATTCACTCTCCGGGGCGCCTGGGCCCGGGGCCCGTCCCTCTTTCTGCCACAGATAATCCTCATAATTGCCCGGAAAGTCGTGGACCTCGCCGCCGCCGATCTCGAAGACGCGCGTGGCCAGCTTGTCAATAAAATAGCGGTCGTGCGAGACGAACACCACCGTCCCGGTGTATTTGCGCAACGCTTCGAGCAGCACGTCTTTGGCGCGCAGGTCCAGGTGGTTGGTGGGCTCGTCGAGCAGCAGGAAGTTCGCCGGACGCAGCAGCATGCGCGCCAGGGCATAGCGGTTACGCTCTCCGCCGGAAAGGACGCGGATACGCTTGAACGCCTCGTCGTTCGAAAACAGAAAACTTCCGAGCAGCGTACGCAGTTGGGTCTGGCCGCTCAGCGCGGCCGGCGCCACGCTCGCAATGTCATCGATCAGGCGCGCTTCCGGATCCAGCGCCTTGTACTGGTCCTGCGCAAAGTAATCCACTTCCACGTTGTGGCCCAGACGAGTTTCACCCGCCGTCACCCCTTCCGCGCCCGCCAGCAGCTTGATCAATGTTGATTTTCCGGCGCCGTTCACCCCCACCAGCGCCACGCGGTCCCCGCGGTTGATGACGAAGTCGACGCCCGCGAAAACCTGCTTCGCGCCATAGCTCTTGGCCACGCCTTGAAATTCCGCCACCATGCGCCCGCTCGCCGGGGGCTGCGGAAACCGGAAGTGAATGGTTTTCTCCTCGGGAGGCAATTCGATGCGGTCGATCTTTTCCAGTTCCTTGATCCGGCTCTGCACCTGCCGCGCCTTGGTGGCCTGATACCGGAAGCGTTTGATGAACACTTCCAGATGGTGGATACGCTCCTGCTGGTTGTTGAAGGCGGATTCGAGCTGCGCCTTGCGATCTTCTTTCTGCGTAAGATAGCGGTCGTAGTTGCCCGTGTAAAAGTAGGCGCGCTTGTTCCAGATTTCCAGGATCTTGTTCACCGTCACGTCCAGAAAATAGCGGTCGTGCGAAACCAGGACAAAGGCGTGGGGATAACTTTCAAGGTACTGTTCCAGCCAGTTCCGCGCCTCAAGATCGAGGTGGTTGGTGGGCTCATCGAGCAGCAGCAGGTTGGGCTTGATCAGCAGGAGCTTGGCCAGCGCGATGCGCATCTGCCAGCCGCCCGAAAACTCCTCCGTCGGACGCGCCTGCTCCTCGCGCGAGAAGCCCAGGCCGTTGAGCACGGCGCCCACTTGCGCTTCGAGCGAATAGCCGTCGCGCGCCTGAAACTCCGTCTCCAGGCTGTGATAGCGCTCCGTCACGCGCGCATACTCTTCGCCCGCGGGGTCAAGCTCCGCCATCTGATGGGTGAGGGCCTCGATCTCCTTTTCCATCTCAAGCAGGTTCCCAAAAACCGAAACGCACTCTTCGAGCACGCTGCGGCCGGCGAGCGCAAGGCCGTCCTGCGGAAGGTATCCCCGGGTGATGCCCTTGGCGGTGGAGAGCGTTCCATCGTCAAGCGTTTCGAGTCCGGCCAATACCTTCAGCAAGGTCGTCTTGCCGGTGCCGTTTCCGCCCACCAGGCCGATGCGGTCGCCCGGCGTGAGGAGCCAGTCGAGGCTCTCGAACAGTATTTTGGAGCCGAATTGCTTTCCGGCTGAAGCAAGTTGGATCATAGCTGGGTCTCAGGTCCGCCGCGCCACCCGTGGCGCGGCTTCATTTGCCTTCTCTTCAACTATAGCAGGCCTGGGAGGCGAGACCGGAATCCTGCCGCGCGCGTAAAGCGTCTTGAGAGGGGCACAGATAGGCTAGATTGTCTCCGGTTCGTTTTTAGGTTCGTTCCGGTTCGTTTTCGGCTAGTTTTTTAGGCGGCCCATTGTTTTCAATCACTTCTCCGCTTCGTTCCCCGCTTCGTTCCGGTTCGTTTTTCGGCCATAATCGTTTAGTTTCAACAACTTCTCCGGTTCGTTTTTCAAAATTAACATTTTTTTGTCCCGTTTTCGGCTATTGAGAGAGGAAACATGACTTAATATTAATTATATCATCAACATAGAAACTAACACCAAAACCGTGCAACCCGAAGTCCCTCTTTGAAGCCGCCGAAGCCAGCCCTCAAGCCCGTCCGCAAAATCCCAATGACTAGCCTACAACAGGAAGCGCCGTTTGTCAAGCTCAAATCGTCGAAGGCAGGGGTAGCCGTGACGGTGTTTTATCCGTCGCGGGATTTTGATTTTATGCCGCCATCATTCGAGAGCCCGCGACACCCACAACAGTGTCGCGGCTGCCGGCTGATTTTTTGTGTTGCGGGTTCCGGGCGGCAAAAGGGCCCGCGACGGGGAACTTACCGTCGCGGCTACCGGCTTTAACCCAGCACTTTCATTTTTTCAGGGTCCCAGCGGACGACTGACTGGCGGTCGTAGCTGAGGTTGCTCAGCAGCGCAGCGCCTGCGGCGCGGAATCCGAAAACGGGGTCTTCCACCACCGGGCGGCGGGTCCGCACGGCGTCGCAGAAATTCTTCATGTGGTCATAGCTATCGCTGTAGCCGTGCGGGGCCACATATTGTTCCTCACCGAGCGGGATCTCGCCCGTGGGATGGGTTATGGGGTATTTCTTGTGATAAGCGGCCAGGAATTCCTTCTGCATGGCCTTGGAGAAACTCTCGACGGAGTAACCGGGCTCTTTGGCGCGCGGAACTCGTGCAACGCTGACTCCGTGTCCGCTGATCGTCAGGGTGCCTTCGGAGCCCGTGAAGACCAGGCCCTCGCTCTCGGACCCTCCATCGACGAAGTTGACGCGAAGGCTTAGATTGAAGCCCTCGGGGTAGTCGAACAGCCCGAGCAACACGTCCGGCACGTCGCGGCCGTCGCGCCAGAAGCGAAGCCCGCCCGTGGCCATCGCTCGCGTGGGCCCGTTCACGCCGGTGACAAAATGGGTGCCGCTGAACAAGTGCACGAACAAGTCGCCTGCCTCGCCGGAACCATAGGCTTTCCACTTTCGCCATTGGAAGAAGTGTTCCGGGTTCCATGGAATTTTCGGCGCCGTCCCCAGAAAGCGCGGCCAGTCGCAGGTGGTGGTGGATGCATCGAGCGGGACCGAATAATTCCAGGCGCCGATGGAGGAGTTCCTGTCCCACCAGGCGGTGACCATGTTGAGTTTGCCAATCGCGCCCGAAGCCAGCAGTTCCTTTGCCTTGCGATAAATCATGGAACTGACGCGCTGGCTGCCGACCTGGAGGATGCGGCCGGTTCGCGCTGCGGCGTCAATGATTTTGGGCCCGTCGGAGTAAAGGTGGATCATGGGCTTTTCGAGATAAACGTCTTTACCCGCATTCATGGCGTCGATCGCGACCCGCATGTGCCAATGGTCGGGGGTGCCGATGATCACCGCATCGATGTCCTTACGGGCCAGGATTTCCGCATAATCCCTGGTGGTTTGGATGTCGGCGCCCCAAAGCTCTTTGCCGTGGGTCAGCCGCCCGTCGTAGCAGTCTGCGACGGCTCTCACCTTCACCCCGGGAACCTGCGATGCTGTCTTCGCATCCGATTGCCCCCGGCCCCCGGCCCCGATCAGGGCAATCTGCAAATGGTCGTTGGCAGCCACCGGCTTTGCCGGCTCGCCCTGCTCCTCGGCCATCGCATGAATTTGCATGCCGCCGGAGATAAAGGTTCCCGCCGTCATGATGCTACCCGTTTTCAGAAAGTCTCTGCGATCCACTTTGCCTGCCATCGATGTTCACCGCCTGAGTCATTTACTGATGATGACAAAAGAGAGTGACAACAAACGTTGTAGCGGCGGTCTGCGACCGCCGGTTTTTCGGCGCTCACAGAGCGCCGCTACAGAAGATGAATGTCACTCACTTTTGCAATCCCTATTAGGATTAACGCTGGGTACTCTACAGGACAGATCCGCGGGCGTCAATCCTCATTTGCGCTTCGCCCCTCCAATGGGGTAGCCCTGCCAGACATATTCGAGAGCTTCGGGCAGGATCTGTTGTTTCATGCTGCGGTCAACGTGCCCGGCGTTGCGCGCAAAAACAAACTGGTAATGATAGCCCTTCGCAGCAAGCACCTTGGCCATGTCTTCATTGGCGACCACCCAATCGTGCATCCCATCGCGCATGCTGTTCGGATTGAAAAGGTCCCGGTCGCCCACTTCCATCCAGATTCGCAGAGGCTTGCGCGGACTGTTCGGGATAAGGTGTTCATGAAATTCCCACGCGCCGTGCGGGGTCTCGGGGTTGTACGGCCATTGCTGATTGACGAAGGTGCCCGAAAAAGAAAGAACACGGTGATAGAGCTCCGGGTGGTACCAGGCCATGATCAACGCGCAAGCGCCGCCGGAACTGCCGCCCATCGTCGCCCGGCCGTCGGGATCGCGGGTGAGTTTGACATAGCATTTCGCCTCCACCAGAGGCAGCACTTCCTTCTCGACAAACTCCGCATACCGGCCGGACATGGTGTCGTATTCCAGGCCGCGTTCGCTGCCCTGGGCGTCGCCGCTGCCGTTGCCGATGGAAATGGCGATCATCACGGGCACCCGGTGCTCGGCGATCAGATTATCCAGGGCCTTGAACAGATTGGGGTCGGGGCCGTCTGCGCCCACGATGAAGGGCGCGACGGTGCCCGGAACATATTGTTGGGGGACATAAACCACCACGCGGCGGGTGTAAGGAGCGGGGTGGCTGGTGGTCACCACCAGCTTGGCGGGATCGGCGGGGTCCGGCGTACCAAACGTATTCGCATCCCGTGCGATGCCGGGATAAAACCTGCTGTCAGCCGACTTCATGGTGATTTCATAAATCGTTCCGTGCGGCACCTTTTTGTGTCGAGCCATCTCGGGCGCGGGGTTGTGAGTGGGCCCGATGATAAAGTTTCCGTCCGCGTTCGCCGGAGGGACGCTGCCATCGGGCAATTCTTTGGCCGTGACAAAGCCACTGGTGTGAGGATCACGCGTCGGCGGGGTCGGCCGTTTCGCCCGACGCGCCTGGGCTGATGCCAGACCTGCGCCAGCCAACAGACCAATCAAGAGTGCGACGCTCTGCAGACGGATCATCGGGATTCCTTTCAATTTCGGTGATGTTTGCTTCCCGCAGCCACGGAGTGACGCTCGGGTTGGTTTCGTGCTTTATTACACAAAAGCGTACAGCCCCGAAGTCAGCGAGGGAAATATACCACTGATGCCGGCGCAAGAAAAGCTGATCGGACATTGGAAGAGTCGGCTGGGGAGCCGGCCGCCGCTGGGGGCGATGGACGGTAAAATGATCGGTCGGAATCCCGTTGACCTTGTCAGGCAGAACAACCGGCGGCTGAAGAGTTTGTGTGAAAACCGTTCTCCGCCGTGTCATTCCGAGGAGCCGCAGAGCCTGCCCTGAGCGGAGCCGAAGGGCGGCGAGGAATCTCGCAAATGCATGATTCCACAAAAAGCAGATCCTTCGCGGAGTTTACCCTGAGCCCCTTCGCTTCGCTCAGGGCCGTTCGCAAGCGGAGGGCGAACGGGCTCAGGATGACATCCTCGGAACGTTTTTCAACAAACGGCTAGAGGGGAGGAGACTGACCGGCGATGGTATGCAGGGGACGGGGAGGTTTCGCCGCTGTCGTTGGGTAAAAGGGGATTTCGAGGTTTTTCTGCGAGGGGAAAGCCAGAACTGTCTTTTTGAGAGATCGGCGGCCCGCGCCCTTCATATTTCGACTGCAACAAAACCGGTCGAGAGTATAATTCACCTGACTTGGGGGGCCAGGAAGGAAATCCTACTCAAAACATAAGGAGGGCGAAATGGTTCAAGAGAGCAAGGTGGGACGCCGGGATTTTCTGAAGGGAATGCTGGTGGGTGCGGCCAGTGTGGGGGCTCTGGGAACCCGTTCGGTCGAGGGGGCGGAACGCCGATTCCGCTATGGTGTTGTGGGAAGCGGCAACCGGTCGCGCAGTAGTCATTTACCGATTCTAAAGTCATATTTTCCTGACATCGATATCGTCGCGCTGTGCGACATCACACCCGAGAACCTGCAAAAGGGATTGGAAATCTGCGGTCCAGCCACAAAGGGGTATGCTGACCACCGTGAGATGCTGGCGCAGCATCCCGACCTGGACGCGGTCATTGTGATTGTCCCCAGCTACAAACATGCAGAAATCACTCTCCATGCCCTGGAGGGTGGGAAGCACGTTCTATGTGAAAAGCCCATCGCCACCCATCTGAGCGATGCGGATCAAATGATCAGCACCGCCAAGCAACGCGGGCTGAAGCTACAAATCGGACTTCAAATGCGCTATACACCCGTTTACGAACGAGCGGCACAACTGATTCAAGAAGGGCGAATCGGGAAGGTCGAGTATGTTTTTGCCTCGATCTTCCGGGGTGACTGGAATCCGAATAGCTGGAAGTATACCGATCCCGTAACGGGAGTGAAGACGAATTGGCGGTTCCTGAGGCTGACCGAAGGCGCCGCTCTGCTCGAAGACGGCATTCACGAACTCGACATCATCCATTGGCTGGTCGGAGCAGAACCTCGAACGGTTCAATCGGTGGGAGGGAATAACGTTTTGCGCAATCGTGAGACCATCGACCATGCAGGCCTGCTGATCGATTTTTCAAACGATGTCAAGTGCAATTTTGCCTTCTCCCTCTTTACACGGGGTGCTACCGATGGCCGGGTCATGCGCTACTACGGTTCAGAAGGCGAACTGAGTATTGAGAGTGCATCCGCCATCCTCGTCAAGCCCTACCACGGCCGGGTGGAACGGATCGCGACTTCGGACGATATTCCCCAGCCCCCGGAAGGTTCCCTCCACGGTTTGCACCACGATTCGGGTACATACTGGGAGCACAAGGCGTTTCAGCATTCGATTCTGACAGGATCAGAACCCTTCTGCGACGGCAAAAAGGGACGGGATGTCGCTCATATCTCGCTGGCGGCGACGCGTTCCCTGAGAATTGGGCAGCCGATCGCCTGGCAGGATGAGAGTGAACTTTAGGCGGGCAGATTAAGTTTCTTAACTGTTTCGCCAAATTCGCGAGCGGGCCTAACAATTTGTTGAAAAACTCGTGCCAAGTGTCATTCCGAGGAGCCGCAGGCGACGAGGAATCTCGCAAGTGCTTGATTCCGCAAAAAGCAGATCCTTCGCGGAGTTTACCCTGAGCCCCTTCGCTTCGCTCAGGGCCGTTCGCAAGCGGAGGGCGAACGGGCTCAGGATGACATCCTCGGAACGTTTTTCAACAAACTGTTAGGGGGGGAGGTAATGATGGACACACTGCGTTTTGGACTTGTAGGTTACGGGGCATGGGGGAGTTGCCACGCTCAGGCGATTCGAGAGACACCGGGATGCAAGTTACAAGCGGTCTGCGCTTCGACTGAAGACACGCGTCAACGAGCGGCGGCCGAGACTCAGGCAGCCATTCATTCCGATTTTCAGGAGTTGGTCGTCCGACCGGACATCGATATTGTCGATATCGTCGTCCCCAATTACCTCCATGAGGAAGTCGCGTGCGCCGCTCTTGAGAACGGCAAGCACGTCTTGCTCGAAAAGCCGATGTCGATAACGGTTGCTTCCTGTGACCGCATTATCGATGCCGCCCGACGCGCGCAGCGTTTGCTCCTGGTGGGACATGAAATGCGCTTCGCAAATATGTATGTGCAAATGCGCGAGATGATCCGCTCAGGACAGATCGGCGATCCTCGTTACGTTCTTATTGATCTTTGGCGCCGGCCCTATCGTCCGGGGTCCGGCGGGTGGCGGAGGGATCCCAAGCGTGTGGGTAATTGGACGCTCGAGGAGCCGGTACATTTCTTCGACGTGGCCGCCTGGTTCCTCGATTCCGTAGGAAGTCCGGCGACAGTATACGCAAGAGGAAATCGCATGGACCTTGAGCTCCCTTTTCATGCCGAAGTCTGTGACAACTTTACAGCCGTAATGGGATATTCCAATGGCACCTACGCGGTTATCACGCAAACACTGGCAGCCGTCGAGCACCACCTGAGCATCAAGATTTTTGGTTCCAAGGCATTGATCCGCGCCGAGTGGCATGCGGAGCTCGACCGTTCCGAGAAGCCGAATTACTTCCTTGAGATGTCACGGGAGAACAAGCTGGAGAGACTGCCCGTTGAGGGCACACCTGGCGAACTGTTCGAATTGCGCGAAGAGATCGCAGCCTTGGCTCATGCTGTTCGAGATGGAAGGCCATTGCCGATCGCTCCGGAGGAGGGGCGCAGAGCGGTCATGCTGTGCCTGGAATCCCAGCGGTCAATGGAAACCGGCACCGTTGTCAGACTAACCTGATCGGCGCGTTTGTGGGGAGCGGTCTGCCAGCCTCTCTCACTTTGATTGTTGGATGCCCTGGTATGCGATATCATACGTAATATGAGGTCGTACGTCTTTCAATATGGAGAGGGAGCCCGATCCGTACGTCTGCCGTCAGGCGTGACGTGCGTTGAATTGAAGCCGAACACTCTCCCGCCTCTATCGGACCCATCCTCCACTGTTTTGGCGGCGCTACGGCAGCCCATCGGAACACCTCCCCTGCAAGAGATAGTCCGGCCGGGTGAACGGGTCGCGGTGGTCGTCAATGACATCACACGCCTGGTTCGTAGTGAGGTGTTTCTTCCAGTCTTAATTGACGAGTTGAACGCAGCGGGTATTCCCGATCACGACATCTTTGTGATTTTCGCGCTTGGCATTCACAGGCGACAATCTCCCGAAGAGCAACGCCGGATCGTCGGTGAGGAAGTGGCGCGCCGGATTCGTCTTTACGACCACGACTGCTACAACCGTGAGAACTTAGTCAGTCTGGGCCGTACCAGTCGCGGAAATGAGGTTTGGATCAACAAGTTAGTTTATGAATCTGATCGAGTGATTCTCACAGGAGAAATTAATTACCATTTGATCGCCGGATACAGTGGAGGACGGAAGAGCTTGGTGCCCGGCGTGGCCGGGGCGGAGACAACGACCTTCAATCACAAATTTATCCTCAACCCGAATTGTCGGGCAGGCCTGCTCGACGGCAATCCCGCTCACGAGGATTTACTGGAAGCCTGCAGGATGATCAGTCCGGATTTCTTGTTGAACGTTGTGCTTAATCCAGCGGGTGAGATCGTCCAGGTCTTAGCGGGGCATTATGAATTGGCCCATCGGGCGGGCTGCGAAACGGTTGATCAAATGTATCGGGTTGAGTTCGGACAGCACTATGACATGATCCTTGCCAGTGCGGGAGGCTTCCCTTTCGACATTGATCTGCGGCAGGCTCACAAAGGAATGGAAAACGCGGCCAGAGCCTTGCGGCCCGGAGGAACCCTCATCTACTTTGCGGAATGTCGGGACGGAGCAGGCCATCCCGCCTTCGAGGAATGGGTGGAAAGGTTTTCGAGTTCAGCCGAAATGGAACATGAGTTACACAAAAGTTTTGTGGTCGGTGGACATAAGGCTTATTGGATGGCGCGTCTGGGGGAGCAGATGGAAATCTTCCTGGTTTCCACCTTGGAGGATTCCTTCATTCGGAGGTGCCATTTGCACCCCGCTCCCGACCCTGAAAGAGTTATCGACCAAAAGTTCTCCGAATTGGGGCCTGGAGAGCGCATTGCGTATATGCCTCATGCGAGTTTCACTTTTCCCGTCGAGGTAAGGGAGCCCATGCCTGCCAGGTAGTCATACGCTTCATTCAGGCAGTTGAAAGGGCGACGTCGTAAGCGCAAATCTGATCGGAAAGCGAGCAAGCCCGTGTTTCGCGGGGGTGCAGGGTGGTGTGGGTCCTCGCTCTGTTGTCGAGGAGATGCCTGATCGAAACTCATTGAGTCGCGCGCTCAATTGTCGTGCATGCGAATCCGATAAAGCGCATGTGGTCGGTGCTTAATTTGAAGTAAGGGCAGTTTCTGCTAAAAAGAGTACAGGAGAAACACAATGAAACTGAAAATCCCCGAAAATCTAACTCAACAAGCTTACCGTTCCATTCGGGATACGATCATCTGGGGCAAATTCGACGGCCGGGAACATCTCACGGAAGAGTTTTTTGCCAATCGTTTTGGCATCAGCAAATCGCCGATCCGTGAAGCCCTTAACCGTTTGGAGTCTGAAGGACTGATTACCATTATTCCGAGACGCGGGGCGTTCGTGACCGATTTCTCGGTTCACGATGCCGAAGAAATTTACGAACTGCGCGAGGCCCTCGAGGTACTTGCCATCCGTGACGTCATCCTGAATCCGAAAGTAATGGCCCAACTGCGGAAGTCCGTTCGCGCCGCCGCAGCCTATCGAAAAGAGAATGATAAGCTGAATTATATTCGGGAGGACGCTGCTTTTCACAGTATTCTGGCGGAGGCCAGCAGTAACACGCGGCTGAAGAAGATCCTTGAAAACATGCATAACCAGATGCTCGTCCTTCGCTGCCGAACATTTGATTTGACAAGCCACAGCTCGATTCAGCAGCACACCGCTATAATGAATGCTCTGGATAAGAACCAACGAGGAATTGCGGAGCAACTTATGGCTGAGCATATCCGCACCGTGCGAGCACGGCTGGTTGACCAGCTCACCAAGCAGAACGCACCCGTAGCTTCCAGTGGCAAAAAGCGCTCAAGAAAATAATGAGCGCGTTGCACAAGCTTGTGCGGGAGTTGTTTCAAACCCCTTCTCGAATGAAGTGAAGGGACGAAAGATCTGAAGCAGCGACAGGGCGACACCGCGCGAGCTGCCACAGGACATCGTCGTCAGGAAGCGGTCTTCCTGCATCCCTTTCATACCATCCAATATGAAACTCCGCGCCCGTGGGCTCGGCGAGTTAAGCTATCGAGCGGCTCTCGACCGTGGGCTGATTTTACGACTCGAGCTTGTTGTGACCGAAAGCCCACCTTAACCTTGGCACAAAAAGTTGTCGTCGTGGATCAATGGCAGCTGGAAAAACTGGGGCTGGTGACCTGCAATGCCGAAGTCCTCTACCACGTTCCCGGCTTGCCACATGAGCTCCAGGGTTCGTTGTGGGGGAAGTCGTGTCCCACCGCCGGGTTTTCTTGTCTTGCACGTCAGGGCACGGATTCATCCGTGCCGCATCGGGCCATCGAGTCTGTGTGACAACTCGCGTTGCGTGTCATTCCGAGGAGCCGAAAGGCGACGAGGAATCTTGAAAGGCCCACGACAGATAAAACACTGTCGTGGCTGCCACTGCCGTATCTACCACATCCTTCTCCGCTGCCGTGGCTACACTTGGGCTTTTCCTGGTTTAAGGAACGGCCACTCGCCCCTGGCCCGCGCGCGGAAAAAATAGGCGGCGCTGCCCAGCGCAAACACCACAAGGGCAAACAGCAGCGCTCCCCGTGCTGAAGTGATCAGAATATAGAGCCAGCCCAGCAGTGAAATAAGCCCTGGAATGGGATAGAACCACATCTTAAACGGGCGTATCAGGTTCGGCTGCTTGAAGCGCAGGACGAAGAAGCCCACCGCCTGCGGCAAATATTGCAGCAGCACGCGCGTGGCCACCAGGCTGACGATCACCTCCGGCAGGCGCAGCAGGCTGAAGCCCGCGGCAATCACCCCCAGCGTCACCAGCGACACATGAGGAATGTCATGCTTGGGATGCAGCCGGGCAAACACTTTGAAGAAATTCCCGTCGGCCGCGGCGGCGTAAGGAATGCGCGAATAGCCCAGCAACAGGGAGAAAGCGGAGGCGAAGGCAATCCAAAGCATCAGAAAAGTCATCATGTCGCCGGCAAAACGGCCCTGGAGTTTCTGGATGTATTCGGAGGCGATAAAGTGGCTGTGTTGCGCCTCGCGCCAGGGAATCACGCTGAGGATTGAGGTGTTCATCAGGATATAAAGAACGGCGACGACCAGGATGGAAAACATGATGGACAGCGGAATAATGCGTCCCGGCTCGCGAATTTCCTCCGCCAGATAGCAGACGTTGTAGTAGCCAAAGTAGTCGTAAAGCGCGTAAAGCGTGGCGTGGCCAAGGCCCGCCCAGAAAATGATATTCAGGTGGAAGGCGTGCGGCGGAAAATCAAAAATGC
>Ga0307374_10007228_pt1 | contig 17027 bp, 10 predicted proteins | sample OX3MG_FD_202532 | JGI IMG/M metagenome (GOLD analysis project Ga0307374, IMG submission 202532) | Soil microbial communities from Risofladan, Vaasa, Finland - OX-3 | ecosystem: Environmental > Terrestrial > Soil > Coastal area > Acid sulfate soil | place: Finland: Risofladan, Vaasa | collected... | reverse complement strand
GGGGTTGAGGGGTGCCGCGCAGCCCACCGACATCGCGGCGAGCAGCACGAGCGCGATCTCCGGACCGTTCGGGAGCACGACCGCGATCCGGTCCTGCGGGCCGAGGCCGGCCGCCCGAAGTGCGCCCGCGAGCCGGCTGACCTCGCGCCGGAGCGAACCGTGGTCGATGCTCGCGCCGTCGACCGTCACGAGCGCGGGGCCGGTCGTGCCGGCGGAGAGCAGCGAGGCGACGGTGTCCGCTCCGCCGGGCTCGTCGGGACTGCTGTCGACGTCTGACATCTGTGCGCGCACCTCCCCGGCGGACCCCCCACCCGGCGCACATGATCGCACCGCGGACGACCCGCACGCGCGCTCGCGGCTCACGCAGGCCGTGGCGCCGCCCGCGTCTGGTCTAATGAGCGGGTGCGGGTGTGCGTCGTGGGCGCGGGGGCGATCGGGGGGCTGCTCGCAGTCCGGCTCGCGCACTCCGGCGAGCAGGTGAGCGTCGTCGCCCGCGGCGAGACCCTCGCGGCGGTCCGCGAGCGCGGGCTCAGGCTCACGGAGCCCGACGGCTCCGTGGTGCGCGTCACGGCCCTCGAGGCGTCCGCCGACCCCGCCGACCTCGGCCCCCAGGACCTCGTCGTGCTCGCGCTGAAGGCGCACCAGATCGCGGCGATCGCCGACGCGCTGCCCGCCCTCTACGGGGAGCAGACCGTCGTGCTCCCGCTGCAGAACGGCGTCCCGTGGTGGTTCTTCCAGAAGTTCCCCGGTCCGTTCGAGGGCCGCCGGATCCACGTGCTCGACCCGGACGGCGCGCTCGAGCGCGCGGTCCCGGTCGGTCGCATCGTCGGCTCGATCGCCTACCCGGCGGCCGAGCGCGAGGGTCCGGGCGAGATCCGCCTGGTCGAGGGCGACCGCTTCCCGGTCGGGGAGCTGGACGGCGAGCGCTCGGAGCGCGCGAAGGCGATCTCGCAGGCGCTCACGGCCGCCGGCTTCACGTCGCGGGTCCTCACGGACATCCGTTCGCACCTGTGGGTGAAGGCCTGGGGCAACCTCGCGTTCAACCCGATCAGCGCCTTGACCGGTGCGACCCTCGCCGAGATCTGCCGGTTCGGGGCGACACGCGCGCTCGCCGTGCGGATGATGCTCGAAGCGTCCGAGGTGGCCGAGAAGCTCGGGCTCAGGCTGCGGCTCTCCGTCGAGCAGCGCATCGCCGGCGCGCAAGGCGTGGGCGAGCACAAGACCTCGATGCTCCAGGACCTCGAGGACGGCCGCCCGCTCGAGATCGACTCGCTCGTGGGCTCGTTCGTCGAGCTCGGGCAGCTGACCGGGACCTCGATGCCGGCGACCGAGGCGGTCCACGCGCTCGTCTCGCTGCTCGATTCGCACCACGGGGGGGCCGCGGGGAAGAGTTGACGGCGGCCGGCCCGGGTGCTTCGCCCGGCCGCCGGCCGTTCGGCTGCGTGGAAGGCAGCGACGAGATGTCCGCGAGCGGGGACGGGTGATGGACGACGGTCGAGACAGCACACGGGTCGAGGCGAGCGGCCTCGCGGTCGACCGCTCACTGTTCGAGTTCGTGAACGACGAGGCGATCCCCGGCTCGGGGATCGAGCCCGAGGAGCTCTGGCGGGCCGTCGCGGCCGCCGTCCGCACGCTCGGGCCGCGCCACCGCGAGCTGCTCGCCGTCCGGGCCCGGCTCCAGGACTCGATCGACCGCTGGCACGTCGAGCACGCGGGCCGGCCGCACGAACCTGCCGAGTACCAGGAGATGCTCCGCTCGATCGGCTACCTCGTCGACGAGGGCGAGCCGTTCTCGATCGAGACCTCGCGCATCGACCCGGAGATCGCGGAGATCGCGGGTCCGCAGCTCGTCGTCCCGTCGACGAACGCCCGCTACGCGCTGAACGCGGCGAACGCGCGGTGGGGTTCGCTCTACGACGCGCTCTACGGCACGGATGCGCTCGGCGACCTGCCGGCGGGCGGCCCCTACGACCCGGCGCGCGGCGCTCGCGTCGTCGCGTGGGTGCGTGCCTTCCTCGACGACGTCGTCCCGCTCGCGGGCGGCTCCCATCGCGACGTCGTCGCCTACCGCGTCGCGGGGGGCGAGCTCCAAGCCGAGCTGCGCGGCGGTCCGGTCGCTCCGCTGCGCGATCCCGCGGCCTATCGCGGGCACTGCGGCGTCCCCGAGTCGCCGTCGGCCGTGCTGCTCGAGCACCACGGTCTCGGCATCGAGATCGCGCTCGACCGGGAAAGCGTCGTCGGCTCGGCCGATGCCGCGGGCGTCGTCGACGTCCACCTCGAGGCCGCGGTGACGACGATCGTCGACTTCGAGGACTCGGTCGCGACGGTCGACGGGGGCGACAAGGTCGCCGCCTACCGCAACTGGCTCGGCCTCATGACGCGCGAGCTCACGGAGCGCGTCACGAAGGCCGACCGCACGTTCACCCGTCGGCTCGCGCCCGACCGCGTCTACACCGGGCGCGACGGCGCCGAGATCGTGCGCCGCGGCCGCGCGCTGCTCCTCGCGCGCAACGTCGGGCACCTCATGACGACGCCCGCGGTGCTCGACCCCGACGGCCTCGAGATCCCCGAGGGGATCCTCGACGCGTTCGTCACGGTGCTCGTCGCGACGCACGACCTGCGCCGGCCCGAAGCGGAGCGCAACTCGCCGGCCGGCTCGGTGTACGTGGTGAAGCCGAAGATGCACGGACCGGACGAGGTCGCGCTCACCGACGAGCTCTTCGGCGCCGTCGAGGACGCGCTGCGCTTGCCGCGCGACACCGTGAAGATCGGGATCATGGACGAGGAGCGGCGCACGACCGTCAACCTCGGCGAGTGCATACGCGCCGCGCGGACGCGCGTCGCGTTCATCAACACGGGCTTCCTCGACCGGACGGGCGACGAGATCCACACGTCAATGCGCGCGGGCCCGATGGTGCGCAAGACCGACATGCGCTCGCAGCGGTGGATCCTCGCCTACGAGGACTGGAACGTGGACACCGGCCTCGCGCACGGGCTGCGCGGCCGCGCCCAGATCGGCAAGGGCATGTGGGCCGCGCCGGACCGGATGGCCGACATGCTCGAGCAGAAGATCGGCCACCCGCTCGCCGGCGCGAACTGCGCGTGGGTGCCGTCGCCCACCGCCGCGACGCTCCACGCGACCCACTACCACCGCGTCGACGTCCGTGCCCGCCAGGAAGCGCTCGCGGGCGCTCGCCGCGCGTCGCTCGACGACCTGCTCGCGATCCCGCTCGCGGACGCCCCGGACTGGTCCGAGGCCGAGCGCCTCGCGGAGATCGACAACAACATCCAGGGCATCCTCGGCTACGTTGTCCGATGGATCGACCAGGGCGTCGGCTGCTCGAAGGTCCCGGACATCGGCGGCGTCGCGCTCATGGAAGACCGTGCGACGTGCCGGATCTCCTCGCAGCACGTCGCGAACTGGCTGCTCCACGGAGTCGTGACCGAGGAGATGGTCCGGGAGGCCTTCGAGCGGATGGCCGTCGTCGTCGACGCCCAGAACGCGGGGGACCCGCGCTACTCGCCGATGGCGCCGGCGTTCGACGGGTGCGCGTTCCGGGCCGCGAGCGACCTCGTGTTCGAGGGCGTGGCGCAGCCGTCGGGGTACACCGAGCCGATCCTTCACGCCTGGCGGGCGCGCCGCAAGCTCACGGCCCCGCTTGCGCCGGCGGGCTCCGAAGCCGCCCCGGACTGAACGGGCGGCGGCGCCGCGCCGGGCGCGGGCCGCCGGTCGGACGGCGGGTTGCGCGCGGACGTCGGGTGCTACGGCTCCCCGGTCCGCTGCGGCTCCCCGGTGCGCTGCGGCCAGAGCCTCGCGCCGAGGCCGGAGGCGCGCGCGACCGGACGGGCAACTGCCGCACGGAGCGACGCCTCGGACGCGACGAGGGTCACGTGCTGCTTCGCACGCGTGACGGCCGTGTAGAGCAGCTCGCGCGTGAGGACCGGCGAGGGTGGCGGTGGCAGCGTGACGACGACCTGCGCGAACTCCGAGCCCTGGCTCTTGTGGATGGTCATCGCCCACCACGTCGAGACCGCGGGGAGCTGCGAGGCGGCGAACGACCGCGGACCCGAAGGACCGGGGAAGACGACGGCGGGGCGACCCGGGCGCGCGACGGTGATGCCGACGTCGCCGTTGAACAGCCGGTGCGCGTAGTCGTTGGCCGAGACGACCACCGGCCGCCCCACGTACCAGCCACGTCCGATCCCGGCGTCGGGCAGGGCCTGCGCGGCGAACGCCTCGACCCGCTCGGTGACGCGCGCGACCCCGAGTCGGTCGTGGTGCGTCGCGCACAGCACCTTCAGCTCCCCCGCGAGCTCGAGCGCGGCGGCCACGTCGCCGGCGCGCGCGAGCCGGACCGCCGCGAGGGCGCGCTGCGCGACCTCGCGCTCGACCTCGGCGACGCGCCCCACGTCGTCGGCGTCGACCCAGTCGACCTCGGGGCCGTTCGGGTCGCGCAGGATCGCGACCGCGTGGTCGGCGTCGCCGCGCCGGATCGCGTCGGCGAGCGCCGCGATCGCCGAGCCTCGGCCGAAGCGGTGCACCCGGTCGAGCATGACGACGCTCCCGGCCAGCGGGCCCGGCGCGCCGCCGCGGGCGGCGGTCCCGACGATCTCGCCGAGCACCGCGCCCGCCTCGACGCTCGCGAGCTGGAACGGGTCGCCGACGAGGACGACCGACGAATCCGGGCGGACGGCCTCGAGCAGGTGTGCCATGAGCGGCAACGACACCATCGAGGTCTCGTCGACGACGACGAGGTCGTGCGGGAGCGGGTTGCGCGCACCGTGGGAGAAGCGGCCACCGGGGCGACCGCCGAGCAGCCGGTGGAGCGTCGACGCCTCGACGGCCGAGAGCGCGGCACGGACCCCCGGAGCGGTGCCGGCGGCGGCCGCCTCCTCGCGGACCGCCTCGGTGAGGCGCGCCGCAGCCTTGCCGGTCGGCGCGGCGAGCGCGACGTCGAGCCGCCGCCCCTCGGCGGCGGCCAGCTCGTAGGCGGCGGCGAGGAGACGCGCGACGGTCCGGGTCTTGCCCGTGCCCGGCCCCCCGGCGACGACCGCGAGTCGCCGGGTGAGGGCGAGCGTCGCCGCGGCACGCTGCAGGTCGGGGGCGGCCGGGTCGTCGGCGTCGAACAGCCCGTCGAGGACGCGCTCCACCGCCGTCGCGTCCCGCTGCTCGCCACGCGCGCCCGCGCGCTCGAGCAGGACGTCCGCTACGAGCCGCTCGAAGCGCCAGTAGCGGTCGAGGTAGAGGCGCGTCCCGTCGAACACGAGCGGGACCGTCCACGCGCCGTCGGGCGCGTCCGGCGCCCGCACGGCCGGGCTCGAGACGAGCGCGTCGTGCCAGCGTGCGGCCTCCGGCCAGGCGAGGGGCGCACGGGCGTCGACGGTCGCGTCGTCGACGACGATCGTGGCCGCGACCTCGGCCGGCACGACGCACACGTGGCCGAACAGCGGCGCGCGCGCCGCGAGCGCGACGCCGAGGAGCACCTCGGCGCGTCGCTCGCCGGTCGCACGGGCGACCGTGGCCGCGACGTGGACCTCGGCGGCGTGGAGGACTCCGGCGCCGACGAAGGGCGCGAGCTCCGAGAGCGCCGGGTCGAGCAGCGGCGGGGGCGCGGTCACGAGGCCGCCTCGGGGTCGGTCGACGTGCCGCCGAGCAGGTCGCTCAGCGCGCAGGTGAGCGCCGGCGGGACCCCCCAGGGGAGAACGCCGCGGACCGTGCCGTCGGGTGACACGGCGGCGGGCCCGGACATCCCGCGGACGAAGAGGTACGCGGCGCCGCCGAGGTGGGTCGCCGGGTCGTAGCCGCGGACGCGCCAGCGGAGGTAGCGGTGGAGCGCGACCGAGTAGAAGAGGGCCTGCAGCGGGTAGTGGTGCTCGGCCATCGCCGCGTGGAGCGCCGGCTGCTCGTAGTCCTCGGCGCGGGGCAGTCGCGAGCGCGGGCCGAGCGTGTTCGTCTTGTAGTCCGCGAGCACGTAGCGCGCCGCCGCGGGCTCGCCCGTGTCGCGCACGCGCAGCACCACGTCGATCGAGCCGGTGAGGTGACCCGCGAGCACGACGTCGAAGACGCCGCTCGCGAGCCGTACCGCCCACGGCCGCACGGGGTCGTCGACCGCGAGGTGGTCGGCGACGAGCGCGCCGACCTCGCGGTCGGAGCGGTGCGCGCCGCGTCGCCCGAGGTGGAGCTCGAAGCCGAGCTCGTCGAGGCGGTCGCCGCGCGCGAAGTCCCGGAGCCGGCGGCCGCCGAGCGGCTGCCCGAGCGGCGTCTCGATCGCCGCGCGCAGGCCCGCGACGAGCTCGTCCCGGCCGACCGGCCACGTCGTGCGGCCGAGCCGGTCCTCGACGGCGGTCGCGAGCTCGCGATCGAGGTCGTCGGCCGCGAAGTCGACGCGCTCGAGCACCTCGTGGACGAGCGTCCCGAACCGTGCGCCGCCGGGCACCGCCCCGAGGGGGAGGTCGGAGCCGCCGAAGGGCGCGTCCTGCCCGCGCTCGCCGGCGGCACCCTCGTCGCCCGCGCGCGCGTCGCCGAGGCTGTCGTCCGCGGGGTCGGACCAGGCGGCCAGGTCGCGTTCGACGACCGCCGAGAACGACCAGCGCCGGCGCGAGCGGTCGAGGGCGCGCCCGAGCTCGGCGACCGCGAGCCGTGGCGGTGACCCGGTCGCCCCGGTGGGCCGCCACGGCTCGCGGTGCGCGCGGCCGGACCCGACCTCGGTGACGGCGATCTCGGCCCCGTGCACGAGCGAGGACGTGAGCAGCTCGCCGGCCGCGCGGTCCTCGGGGAGATCGACCCGGCGGGGGGCGGCGCGCGTCGCGTCGACACCCGCCGGGCCGCGCGCGAACAGCACACGCGCGAGACCGGTGATGTCGCTCTCGGGCGCGCGCGTCCACCACACCACGGTCTCGAAACGGGCCCGCGTGAGGGCCACGTAGAGGAGCCTGAGGTTGGCGCCCCGGACCTCGGCGCCGGCGAGCTCCGTGCGGGCGTCGTGAGCGGCGCGGTCCGGCCAGGTTTCGCTCGGGGCGACGTCGACCGTGCGCCGTCCGGTCGCCGGGTCGTGGAAGACGACGCCGCGGGTCTTCGCGAGGCTCGCCCGCCAGAGCGTCGGGACGCACACGACGGGGAACTCGAGTCCCTTCGACGCGTATACGGTCATGACCTGCACCGCCTCGGCCTCCGACTCGATCCGGCGCGACGTCACGTCGTCCTCCGGGCCCGTCGGGCGGGCGGCCGCGAGCGCCTCGAGCGCGACGAGGAGCCCGGCGGCGGTCCGGTGCCTCGCCGTCGTGCTCGCCTGGACGAGCGACGCGACGTGCTCGAGGTCGGTCACGTCGCGATCGCCGTCCGGCGTCGCGAGGACGCGCGCCACCGCGCCGCTGTCAGCGAGGACCTGGGCGCAGAGCTCGACGGGACCGTGCGCGGCGAGCGCGCGGCTCCAGGTCGCGAGCTGATCGTGAACCTCCGCGAGCTCGTCGTCGCCCGCGGCCGCGACCCGAGCGGCCGTCCAGCCGAACCACCACGAGAGCGCGGCCGTGCGCGTGAGCGCCTGGTCGCCCGGCGACCCGATCGCCGCGAGGAGCCGCCGCCACTCGGTCGCGGCGCGCGACTCGAGCACGCTCGCGCCGCGCGAGACGACGGCGGGCACCCCCTGGCGGCGCAGCGCCGCCTGCACCACCCGGGCCTCGGCGTGCGTGCCGACGAGTACGGCGACGTCGGACGGGCGGGCGGGTCTCCGGGCAGAGGGGTCGCCACGCTCGGGGATCGCGGCGTCCTCGAGGAGGTCCTGGACGTAGCGGGCGAGGTCGCGCCCGATGGCCGCCTCCGCGGACGCGGTCTCGACGGTGCCCCGCGAGGTCCGCTCGATGTCCGGGCCGAGCGCGAGCCGCAGGTGCAGCGCGGGCCGGGCGACGCCGGACCGGGTCGTGATCGCGAGCCGCTCGTGCGCCGGCGCGGCGTGCACCGGTGGGAACGAGATGCGCGCGTCGCCGAAGGTCGCGCCGGCGAGCAGGCGGTCGAGCGCGGAGACGAGCGCGCCGCTCGACCGCCAGTTGGTCGCGAGCGTCGCGCGGCTCGTCGTGGCCGACGAGGTCGCGTCGAGGTAGGTGTGGACGTCGGCCCCGCGGAACGCGTAGATCGCCTGCTTCGGGTCCCCGACGAGCACGAGCGTCGCCCCGTCCGTGTGGTCGGCCGCGAGCCGCGAGAAGATCCGCCACTGCACCGGGTCGGTGTCCTGGAACTCGTCGACGAGCGCGACGGAGAAACGTCGCGTGAGCGCCGCACGCGCGCTCGCGCTCGCGCGCAGCGCCTCGTCGAGCTGGGTGAGGACGTCGTCGAACGAGAGCGTCCCCGCGAGGCGGCGCCGGCGGTGCACGAGGTCGACGACCTCGTCGACCGCGCGCCGCGCCCGCGCCGCGCGCTCGCCCGACTCGGCCGGGTCCGTCCCGGGGACGACGGCGATCCCGGGGTTGCCGAGCACGGTCTCGGCGAGCGAGGCGAGCTTGCCGGCGTCGGGCTCGAGCGCAGCGCCCGCGGGGTCCTCGACCGCCGTGCGGGCGATGACGTCCGCGCATGCCTGGGCCACGAGCTCGCGCGTGTCGTCCACGAGCGCTGCGTCGACGTCGCCGGGCGACGACGCGCCGAGCGCGGCGAGCATCTGCTGGGCGAAGCCGTGGATCGTCGTGATCGTCGCCGTGTCGAAGTCGGTGAGGGCGTGCTCGAGCCGGCGGCGGCGGACGTCGACGTCGCCGGACGCGAGCGCGGCGAGCGCCGCGTCGGCAGCGTCGCACTCGGCTCGCCCGGCGAGGACGGCGGCTCCCTGGGCCAGCCGCGATCGGATCCGGTCGCGGAGCTCCGCTGCCGCGGCCCTCGTGAACGTCACGACGAGGAGCTCGCTCACGGGGACGCCCGCCTCGGCGACGAAGCGGGTCGCGAGCGAGGCGAGCGCATGCGTCTTGCCCGTCCCGGCGCTCGCCTCGATCGCAACCGTGCCGGACGGCAGCGGTCCGCCGAGGTCGAACGCCGAAGTGGCGCTCACGAGCGCGACCGCCCGCCGCTCGGGCGACGCGTCTGCGTGGGGCGCGCGGCGTCGCCGGTCGGCTCGGCCGAGGCCACGCGCGCCGCGTCCTCGATCGCGAGCCACAGGTAGCGCGCGTAGCGGTCCGCGCGTCCCGGAGCCGTGCCCGGCGGGTCGTCCGGCCGCGCCGGGAGCGCCCGGACCTCGTCGAGCGTGATCGCGCCGAACGCGAGCGCCGTGTGCTCGTCGTCGCCGTCGGCGGGCACGTCGCGGCCCCGCCAGTCGAGGGGCTTCGCGCTCGAGTCGTAGAGCCGCCGCGAGAGCGACGGCCAGAGCGGGATCGGCTCGCGGAGCGCGCGCCGGTAGCAGTCGACCACGACCTCGAGCGCGTGAGTCGACGCGCGCCGCCGCTCGTCTGGGGTGTCGCCGCGCGCGTGGAGCACGAGCGCGTCGACCGACCTGCGATCGGCGCTCCGGCGCACCGTCACGCTTCGCCACGGCGTCGCCGGGTCGTGCGCGACGAGCGCGGCGAGGTCGAGCGCCGCTTCGAGGTGCTGCAGCGGGCGCGCCGTCGAGTACGTGACGCGCACGGGACCCGGTCGCCCGGCGCTCCCGCCGCACGCGATGGCGCCGACGACGCGCGTCCCGTCCGACAGCTCGACCTCGACGTCGACCGGGCGAGCACCGTCGGCGGCGGGGTCGCAGGAGAGCGCGCGCACCGCGGTGAACAGCTCGTCGACGTCCGACGCGATCGCCTCGACCGCGAGCTCGCCTAGCCCCCCCGGAGGGAGGGTGCCGAGGCAGCGCTCGTGACGGGACCAGCTCCGGGCGTCGCGCCCGGCGAGCCTCGCGGCGACGAGCCGCTGCGCGGCGGACCACCGGTCGAGGCCCGCGAGCGAGGTCGTGATCTCGTCCCGGAGCGGGGCGTCCGACCCGGGAAGGCCGACGCCGAGGCGCGCGCGGACGAACGTCCGCACGGGGTTCCTCAAGAACTCGGCGAGCTCGGTCACGGTGACGACCGGCGCCTCGGGCGACGCCGCGGGCAGCGGTCCGTCGAGGAACGGGGCCGCGCCCGCCCGCCGCTCCCGGCGCGCGAGCGCGGCGTCGAGGGCGCCGGGGTCGAAGCTCCACGGACGCGCGGAGCCCAGCTCGCCCGGCACGAGGCAGCGCTCGTCGAAGGACTGGCGCGGGTGGGCGATCTCGAGGCCGGTCGGGTCGGGGCCCGACGAGCGGTGCGATCTCGTCGCGGCGACCGTGTCGCGGAGCTCCGCGTACGCGACCGACGGCGGGACCGGCCGGTTGGACCGCTCGTCGTGACCCGTGCGCGTGACGATCAGGTGGTCGCCGGCCGCGAGCAGGGCCTCGAGGAGCGCCTGCCGGGACTCGGCGCGCGCGTCGCGGTCGCCGAGGCGCGGCGCCGCGGCCGCGAGGTCGTCGCCGTCGAGTGCCGACGGCGCCGTGCCCGAGTCGTCGAGCCCGACGATGCACACGACACGGAACGGGAGCCAGCGAAGTGGCGTGAGCGAGCTCACGGTGACCCCACCGCGGAAGAAGTCCGGGCGTCGCGGTGGCCCGGAGAGCCGGTCGGCGAGCGCGCGGCGGACGTCCGCGAGCGTGAGCTCGACCGCCGCGCCGCGGGAACCGACGAGCGCGCCGCCACCGAATGCGTCGACGACCTCGCGCACCTTGTCGAGCTGCCACTGCTGCTCGGGAGGCGTCGCGAGGAGGCGGTCGGCGACCGCCGCGAGCGTCGCGGACCACGCCTGCGGGGTGCGCGCGAGCGCGAGGTCGTCGGCGACGGCCCGGAGGTGCGCGAGCGCGTCGGCGAAGCGCCCGGCGATCTCGATGTCGCCGCTGTCGACCCCGATCGGCGCGACGTCCCCCGCGGCGAGGGCGAGCTCGTCGTCGCCGACGGCGACGCCCATGAGCACGCGATCGAGGCCGGCGCGCCAGGTGCCCGCGGTGAGCTCGCCCGGCACGCCCCACCGCTCGCGGTGCGCGCCGTCGAGCCCCCACCGGATGTTCGACGCGGCGATCCACCCGTCGACGGTCGCGAGGTCGGCGTCGTCGAAGCCGAATCGCTCCCGGACGGGGCCGAGCGCGAGCAGCTCGGACACCGCCGACGCGGAGAAGCGACCGGCGACGAGCTCGAGCACCGCGTCGAGGGCCGCGAGCGCCGGGTAGGAGTCGCGCAACGACCGGTCGGCGATCCGGTACGCGATCGCGGGCCGCCGCCGCGGCGCGTCACGGTCCGGGAGCGCGGGAGCGTCCGCGAGCTCGGTCGCCGACGTCCCGAAGACGGCCTCGACGATCGGGGCGAGCTCGGCGATCGCGGGGCACAGGACGACGATGTCCTCCTCGGCGAGCGTCGGGTCGTCCGCGAGCAGGTGGAGGAGCGCGTCGCGCGCGACCTCGACCTGTCGCGTGACGCCGTGGCAGGCGTGGAGCTGGATCGAGCGGTCGGCGGGATCGACGTCGTAGGTGCCGTCCGGCGCGAGGTCCTCGCGGATGTCGCGCTGGACGCGCTCGAGGAGCGTGCGCGGCTCCGCGGGGCGCCCCGGCGGGCCGTCGCGTCGCGCCGGGGCGACGGGAGCGACCCCGGCCGCCGCCACGAGCACCGCGCGCTCCCGGTAGGGGCGGCCCCAGGAGGCGAGCAGCGGGTGCCGGACGACGTTGGCCGACCGGTCGTCGGCGCGCGCGAGCTCGCGGCTCGGCGAGGAGCGGGCGAGCGCGAGCACGCGCTCGGTCGCGGCCTGTGAGGGGTCGAGCAGGTAGCAGTGCACGTCGCGCTCGTGCGAGAGCGCGTCGAGCAGCTCGAGGAAGCCGGGGCCGCCCGGCAGCGTCGTGATCCCGAACACGGCGACGCGCGGCGGCAGGTCGAGCGTGAGCGTGCCGGCGCGGGCCTCGTCGAGCAGGTCGGGGAGGCGCTCGGGCGGGCTCGGTGACGCGACAAGCGCGCGCACGAGGCGCCACAGGTGCGGCTGCCACGCGTCCCCTGGGGCGATGGCACGGCCCGTCGCGTCCACGTCCCGTCCCGCGTGCCAGTTGCGGACGAGGTCGGGACGGCGCACCGCGTACCGGTCGAACAGGTCGGCGACCCGGCGGGCGCGGCCGTACCAGGTCGCCCCGGCGGGAAGCGTGCGGATCGGCCCGAGATGCTCGTCGTCCCCGCCGTGGTGCAGCGCCTCCAGCACGGCCCACACGAGCCGGTCGACGTGCCACGGGTCGGGCGTGCCCGGCGCCGGGCCACCCCGCGCCGCCGCGGCGAGCACCGCGTCGCGCAGGGCACCGGGGAGCGCAAACGTGACGTTCGCGCACACGCCGTCGCCGGCCCCTGCGTCCGACGCGCCGAGGACGCGCGCGAGCTCGAGGCGGAGCCAGCGCGTCATGCCCTCGGTGGGGACCGCGACCCACTCGGCGGCCATGGCGTCGTCGAGCGGGTCGACGAGCACCTGCGCGAGCGCCGCCGCGAGCGGCCGGACGTCGTCGGCGACTCGCAGGTCGAGCACGGGGGCAGGCTATCGAGGCCCTGTGTCACGGCGCGGCGCCTCCCGGCCCGCGGTGGGCGGTCGGCTCGAACCAGCCGGTCTGAGTGCAGATAATCTACATGTGTGGTTGTAGCTTTGGTGCAAGGTCCGGTAGACTTCCGGCGTGGGGACGAATGGGCGGCCCGTGACGCGGGCCCGGATGAAAGGGAGGATCCCGATGTTGATGCGCACCGATCCATTCCGTGACCTGGACCGTCTCACTCAGCAGCTCGTGGGCACGGTCGCGCGGCCGGCCGCGATGCCGATCGACGCGTACCGCGATGGCGACTCGTTCGTGGTCGAGTTCGAGCTGCCCGGCGTCGCGGCCGACTCGATCGACGTGACCGTCGAGAAGAACGTCCTGACCGTCCACGCGGACCGCGGCCGGGCGGTGCCCGAGGGGACCGAGATGCTCGTCGCGGAGCGCCCGCAGGGCACGTTCTCGCGCCAGCTGTTCCTCGGCGAGTCGCTCGACACGGAGGCGCTGGTCGCGTCGTACGAGGACGGCGTGCTCACCGTGCGCATCCCCGTTGCCGAGCGGGCCAAGCCGCGCAAGGTCGAGATCACCCGCAGCGCGCGGGAGCCCGTCGCGATCGCCTCGTGAGCGCCGCGGACGGGGCGGGGGCGCCGGGCGCGCCCCCGCCCGTCGCCGGGGTGGGCGAGGCGTGGGTGGCCGGCGGGCCGCGTCCCGCGCCGGTCGCCTCGCCGCTCGACGACGGGCACGCGCCGATCTTCACGGTCGGGCAGGTCGCCTCGATGCTCGACGACTGGCACGCGCCGATCTTCACGGTCGGGCAGGTCGCATCCATGCTGCAGGTCCAGCCCGCGTTCCTGCGCAGGCTGGACGCGGAGCAGGTGGTGACGCCCGCGCGTTCCGGGGGCGGCCAGCGCCGTTACTCGCGCGTCGAGATCGACCGCGTCGCGCAGGTCGCGAGCCTCGCGAGCGAGGGCCTCACCCTCGCGGGGATACGGCGGCTGATGGTCCTCGAGCGCGAGGTCGCCGACCTGCGGCGCGAGCTCGCCGAGGCGCGCGCCCGCCGCCCGCCGGGCCAGGCAGTGCCGGACTCCTGACGAGCGCCGCAACGGCTGGCCTCGGACACGCGGTCTTCCGTTCGGGCGTGCGCGGCGGCCCGCGACCGCGCGCCGCCGCGGTCGGCAAGTATGGGGAGCGCAGCGCCAGCGACGCGGTCGTCCCGCGGCGCCGGGCGCACGCACACCGATCCGCCACCCGGACGCAGCGCGCGCCCGGGTGCGCCGCTATACGGAGGAGGAACGACATGGCAGAGGTCGACGACGTCACGCTCGGCGCGGGGGACGGTGCGTTCCCCGGAGTCGCGAGCGCGCCTGCGGGGCCGCCGTCCGGCGGGGTCGTCGTCGTACAGGAGGCGTTCGGCCTCACGCCCCACATCCGGAACGTCTGCGGTCGCCTCGCGGACGCGGGCTATCTCGCGGTCGCGCCCGCGCTCTTCCACCGCGCCGGCGCTCCGGTGCTCGAGTACTCCGACTTCGAGCACGCGATGCCGCTGCTCCACGGGCTGAAGGCCGACGAGGTCCTCGCCGACGTCGAGGCAGCGCTCGCGTACCTCGACGCGGCCGGCCTCCCGCGGCGCCGGTGCGCGATGGTGGGGTTCTGCATGGGCGGGTCGGTCGCGCTCGTGACTGCCACACGGGTCGACGTCGCGACGGCGGTCACCTTCTACGGCGGCGGCGTCGCCGAGGGGCGGTTCGGCTTCCCGCCGCTCGCGGAGGTCGCTCCGTCGCTCCGTGCGCCGTGGCTCGGCCTCTACGGCGACGAGGACTCCTCGATCCCCGTCGAGCAGGTCGAGCGCCTGCGGGAGCAGGCGCAGCGCTCCCCGGTCGAGACCGAGGTCGTCCGCTACCCCGGTGCCGGTCACGGGTTCAACTGCGACGACCGCGGCTCGTACGTGCCCGATGCCGCCGCGGACGCGTGGGCCCGGACGCTCGGCTGGCTCGGCGCCCACGTGCCCCCGGAGTGAGCGCACGCGGCGCGAGGCGCCGAGCGCGCCGGCGGCTCGCGGACCGACATCTCCATGCCAGATAGGTAGAATCGCTTACAACTGTTTGCGAGATTGCATCCCACCCGGGACACTGGTGTCGACGGTGAGCCGCGATCCCGCCGACCGGCGGCGTGGCCGGATCGGGAGGTCGCAGAGATGGAGAACGAGCCGACGACAGGTGGTGCCGTACGGCCCCCGGGGTGGTACGTGTCCCGGGTGATCAGCATCCCCGCGGAGAAGGTGCGGGCGCTCGCGCCGCTCGGCGGCGTCGTCGCCCCGGACGGCGTGAGCCTCAGGATCGGCGGGCTCGTCGAGCGGGCGCTCCCGCTCGAGGACCACGTGTCGTACGACGCGACGCTCGTGCTGAGCGGCCGCCGTCCCCGGCGGGTGAAGGTCGAGCTCGTCGTGACCCGCTACTCGGGGAACCTCGCCGAGGTCGGGATCCGGCCGGCCGCGCGGGTTCCCCAGCGACGGGTCGCCGTCGAGCAGTACTTCGACGCGGTCTGGTCCGTCCTCGACGCCCTCGCGCGGGCGGACCACGAGGCGCCGCAGGCCCCGCCGGCCGGCGCGCTGCACAACGCGGCCCGGCGGCTCGCGCGCGCGTCGTGAGCCGGGCGGCACGAGCCGGCTGGCTCGCCGCGCGCCGGCGCTGACGCTGACGCGGTCCCCGGGCACGCGCGGCTCGCCGCCGCGCGCCGGGCGCGCCAGAATCGTCGGGTGCTCGTGATCGGACGTGTCACCGTCGCCGGCCGGGCGGACGGCGTCGCGCGCGGACGCGAGCTCACGCGGGCGATGGCGGGCGCGCCGGGCGCCGCATGACGCCCGGGCCCGCGCACGAACCCGCCTGGTGGCACGGCGCAGTCCTCTACCAGCTCTACGTGCGCTCGTGGCGCGACGCGGACGGCGACGGCTACGGCGACCTCGCGGGCGTCCTCGCCGGCCTCGACTACCTCGAGTGGCTCGGCGTCGACGGCGTGTGGCTCTCGCCGACCATGCCCTCCCCGGGCGACGACTGGGGCTACGACGTGAGCGACTACACGGGCGTGCACCCCGAGCTCGGCACGCTCGAAGACCTCGACCGCCTCGTATCGGCGGCGCGCGATCGGGGCATCGCCGTGCTGCTCGACCTCGTCCCCAACCACACGAGCTCCGCCCACCCGTGGTTCGTGGACGCGAGCGCCTCTCGCGACTCGCCGCACCGCGGCTACTACGTGTGGGCGGACCCTGCACCCGACGGCGGTCCGCCGAACAACTGGCTCGACTTCACGGGGGAGCCCGCGTGGACGTTCCACGAGGCGACGGGCCAGTACTTCCTGCACAATTTCCTTGCGTCCCAGCCGGACCTCGACTGGTGGTGCCCCGAGGTCCACGCAGCCTTCGGGTCGATCCTGCGCTTCTGGCTCGACCGCGGGGTCGCGGGCTTCCGGATCGACGTCGCGCACGGCCTCTACCACGACGACCAGCTGCGCGACGACCCGCCGGCCGAGCCCGGCGATCCACGGGCACGGCACGGGCTGCTGAGCGTGCACAGCATGCACCGGCCCGAGGTCCACGACGTCTACCGGGACTGGCGCACGATCGCGCGCTCCTACGTGCCCGAGGCGCTGCTGCTCGGCGAGACGTGGGCGCTCGACCCCGCCGAGCTCTCCGGCTACTTCGGCGACGACGACGAGCTCCAGCTCGCGTTCAACTTCGAGTTCGTGCTCGCGGAGCTCACCGCGCCGTCGCTCGCGGCGGCCGTCGCCGCGACGTTCGCCGCGCTCCCGGACGGCGCGTGCCCCGTGTGGACCGCGTCGAACCACGACCTCTCGCGCGCCGCGACCCGCTGGTGCGGCGGGGACGAGTCCAAGATGCGCCTCGCGCTGACCGTGATGTGCATGCTCCCGGGCACGGTCGTGCTCTACTACGGCGACGAGATCGCGATGGAGGACGTCGACGTCCCCCCCGAGCGCCGGCGCGACCCGATGACCCGGGCGGGCCGCGGCGGCCGCTTCAACCGCGACCGCGCGCGCACCCCGATGCAGTGGTCGGACGACGCGTGCGGGGACTTCGCTCCGGAGGGGACGGAGCCGTGGCTCCCCGTCGGCGACGCGGCCCGGCGGTCGGTCGCGGCCCAGCGCGACGACCCGGCCTCGACGCTGTCGCTCGTCCGCGAGCTGCTCGCGCTCCGGAGGCGGACGCTCTCGGGCGGGGTGGCGCCCTACGCCGAGCTCGAAGCCGGACCAGCGATCTGGCGCTTCCGGTCCGGCCCCGTCGTCGTCGAGGCGAACATGTCGGACGCGCCCGAGCTCCTCGGCCCCGCGCACGGCGCCGTGCTCCTGTCGAGCCGCCCGCACCGGAGACCCGACGAGGTCCGCGGCGGCGTGCGGCATCTCGAGCCGTTCGAGGCGGTCGTGCGGCTCGCGTCACCGCACGACGCGGGCTGAGGGCGCGCAGCTAGCATCGCGCTCGCTTCCCGGCCCCACGCGAGCAAG
>Ga0307374_10007226_pt1 | contig 17033 bp, 14 predicted proteins | sample OX3MG_FD_202532 | JGI IMG/M metagenome (GOLD analysis project Ga0307374, IMG submission 202532) | Soil microbial communities from Risofladan, Vaasa, Finland - OX-3 | ecosystem: Environmental > Terrestrial > Soil > Coastal area > Acid sulfate soil | place: Finland: Risofladan, Vaasa | collected... | reverse complement strand
CGAAGCAGGTCGGCCGGATGTCGCGCACCTCCGCGGGCATCTCCGCGATGGAGGCCGCGAACCACAGGGCATTGCCCGCGCAGTAGAGGCGCACCTCGCTGTTGAGGCGTTCGAGGATATGGGCGAGTGGCAGGTAGCTGAGGACGCGGTCACCCGCCGACAGGTCGACGATGGGGCCCAGAGCGTTGATGGCGGCGATCAGGTTGCTGTGGGTTGCCATGACCGCCTTTGGCGGTCCCGTCGTGCCGCTCGTGTACACGAGCGTCGCGACATCGGCCGGCTGCACCGCCTCGCTGCGCCGGTCCAGCTCGGCTGCGACCCGCCCCAGCGCATCGCGCCCGCGCGTGAGTGCGTCGATCCACGAGGTGATTTCGAGGCAGTCTTCCGCGGGGGCGTCGCCCTCCATGAGCACCACGCATTGCAGGGCAGGCAACCGATCCCGCACCTCGAGCACCTTGGCAAGGAGGTGCTCGTTCTCCACGACCGCGATCGGCGAATCCGAATGTCCGAGCACGTAGCCGGCCTCGGCCGCGCTCAGCGTCTGGTACAGGGGCGCGGTGCACGCTCGGGCGAGCATCGTGGCGGTACTGGTGACGATGAACTCAGGGCGGTTGAAGGACCAGATCGCGACGTGCCGCCCCTCCTCGAGCCCCGCATCGATGAGGAACGCCGCCAGTTCGCGAGCCTGCTGCGCGTATGCATTCCATGTGATCGACGCCCAGTGATCGCCGGCACGATGGAACATGGCGGGGTTGTCGCCGCGCGATGCGGCTTGGCGCCGGAACAATTCGACCAGGGTGCGCTCCTGGACCGGTACGACCCGCTCGGCGGTGCCGGCTCGGTCAGAGCGAGCGTCGAGCGCGGGGTGCGGCGTTGGAATCGTCGCTGCCATGGATGTCGCCTCAAATCCGGCGGCCGGGTGCCTGCTGCCGTTGCACTCCGAGTATGACCCTCGGTCTCGGCCGGCAGATGAAGTCACCCGGCACTCATGCGACCGCCTGAGGCCGGGCCTGCGCGGCGTCCAGGCACTCGTCGATGATGGTGTGGACCAGGCGGTCGACGCGATGCTCGCCGAGGCGGGGCGCGTGCCGGGACAGGCGCGTCACGATTTCCCGCTCGCGCGCGGGATCGCGCGAGGGCATCGACGCGGCGAGCCTGCAGTGCTGCACCGCCTCCACCATCGCGGCGCGGTACTCGAGCATTCGGAACACCGTCTCGTCGATGGTGTCGATCACCTCGCGGCCCCTGGTGAGCGAATTGGCGACCGCGGGGCGCGTCATCGCGCAGAGCGCCAGCGACGTCTGCACGATCCGGCTCAGCACCGGTGGTGTGATCGCCTGCGCGGCGTCACACAGCGACTCGGCCGGGTTCGGATGGCACTCGATGAGCAGCGCGTCGGCGCCGGCCGCCAGCGCCGCGACGGCGAGTGACGGGACCCATCTCGAGTTGCCGGCCGCGTGGCTTGGATCGACGGCGATCGGCAGGTCGGTCATGTCGCGGAGGACCGTGATCGCACTCACGTCGAGCGTGTTGCGAGTCGCCGTCTCGAAGGTCCGGATACCGCGCTCGCACAGGATGACCTGCCGGTTGCCTTCAGCGGTGATGTAGTCCGCGGCGGCAAGCCATTCGTCATAGGTCGCGGACATTCCACGCTTGAGCATGATGGTCATGCCACTCTGTCCCGCTGCGCGCAGGAGCGGCGTGTTGTGCATCGCGCGAGCCCCGATCAGCAGCGCATCGGCATGCCCTCGCAGCAGTTCGATGTCGTCGCCGGCGAGCGGCTCCGCGATCACCGGTAACCCGGTGATGCGGCGCGCCTCGTCGAGCAGGGGGAGACCGTCGCTTCCCAGACCCTGGAAGGATCCCGGCCGCGTGCGCGGCTTGAAGACGCAGCCCCGCAGCGCGGACGCGCCCGCCCGATGCGCGGCAATCGCGTGTTCGACGTAGCCCGGCTCGACAGCGCATGGCCCGGCGATGACCGGCACCGTGTCGCCGCCGACGGCGAGGGCGCCGATGTTGACCTGGTGTGTGTCGTGTCGTCGCGTCGCGCTGAGCAGCGGCTCGATGGTCACTCTGTTGCACCTCCGTGTGGTGATGGGCCACCACACGGGATCCGGGGCTGACCCATCTCTGATGAACCAGCCCTGGTAACGACTGCGCGGTCGGGTTAGAAGACCCCCGGCAGCCTTACGGCTGGCGGGCCAAAGTATCGACGCGCAGTTGCGGCCATTGAGCCACAGACTAGCACAGCAAGCGTGTCGCGGACGCGCGGCTTGATCTGAACGCCCGAGCATGTCAGGCTACGCACGTATCGGCGAACAGTTAGGTCAGCAGCCCCCGAATCGAGGTCTGTTCGACACTGCCGTCGAACACGATGCGTGCGGCGTGGCGTTCGTCGCCCGGATCGCCGGCGGTCCCGCGCATTCGGTGGTCGAACAGGGAATTCAGGCGCTCGTCAACCTTGGCCACCGCGGCGCCTCCGGCGCCGAGCCGGACAGCGGCGACGGCGCTGGCATTCTTCTTCAGCTCCCCGACGCATTCCTTCGTGAGGCGTCAGGCCTGCCGTTACCGGCGCCCGGCGCATACGGCGTCGGCATGGCGATGCTTCCCCAGGACGCCGACCAGCGCGAGCAGTGCGAACACATCACGCTGCGAGCCTGCAGAGCTGAGGGGTTGCGCCTGCTCGGTTGGCGCGACGTGCCCGCCGATGATGGCGCGCTCGGACGATCGGCGCGCGTGACATTGCCGGCGCTGCGCCAGCTCTTCGTCGCCGCCATCGGCCTGGAAGGCCCGGCACTCGAAGGCCGGCTCCTGGTCCTCAGGCGTGTCATCGAGCGCGATGCCCTGGCAGCCGGGATCGGCCGGGATCGATTCCACTGGGCGAGCCTGTCGAGCCGGACCGTCGTCTACAAGGGGATGCTCACCGCCGCGCAGCTCGCCGGCTTCTATCCAGACCTGGTGGACGATCGGGTCACCTCGATGCTGGCACTGGTCCATGCGCGGTTCTCCACCAATGTCCTGCCGCGCTGGGACCTGGCACAGCCCTTCCGGATGTCCGCCCACAACGGCGAGATCAACACGCTTCGCGGGAACGTCAACTGGATGCGCGCGCGCCAGTCGAAGTTTCGCAGCCCCCATTTCGGCGACGACATTGCGAAGTTGATGCCCGTTCTCGACGAGTCCGGCTCCGACTCGTCGCAGTTCGACAACGCTCTCGAGCTCCTCGGCATGACCGGCCGGCCGATCGAGCACGCCGTGATGATGATGATCCCCGAGGCGTGGCACCAGAACCCGCTCATGGACGATGAGCGGCGCGCCTTCTACGAGTTTCACAGCTCGCTGCTCGAACCCTGGGACGGGCCGGCCGCGATCGCCTTCACCGACGGGCGCGTGATCGGTGCGACTCTCGACCGCAACGGGTTGCGTCCGGCGCGCTACCTCGTGACCGAGGACGGTCTCGTGGTGATGGCGTCGGAGGCGGGTGTCCTGGATCTCCCCGAGGAGCGCATTGCCAGAAAGTGGCGACTGGAGCCCGGCCGGCTCCTGCTCGTCGACACGTCGGCAGGGCGGATTCTGGACGATGCCGCCGTCAAGGGCTCGCTCAGCGCCGAGCAGCCGTACCGCGAGTGGATTCGTGAGGGCACCGTCCATCTCGACGAGCTCGATCCCCCGGACCACGTGCCCGCTCCGGATCCTGGCACGCTCCTGGTGCGCCAGCAGGCGTTCGGATACAGCGTCGAGGACGTCGAGATGCTGCTCGAGCCGATGGGTGAGACGGGCGAGGAGGCAGTCGGCTCCATGGGCAACGACACGCCGCTCGCCGTGCTCAGCGATCGGCCCCTGCCGCTCTTCAATTACTTCAAGCAACTGTTCGCGCAGGTCACCAACCCACCGATCGACCCCATCCGCGAGCAGGCCGTGATGTCCCTGGTCACGACCCTCGGTGCAGGGGGAAACCTCCTCGAGCAGGGGCCGTCGCAGGCGAAGCGGCTCGAGATGCAGCACCCGGTGCTCACCAACCACGACCTCGAGAAGCTCCGCCATGTGACCCAGCGCCAGTTCCCGGCCGAGACGATCTCCATGGTCTTTCATCGCGAAGCCGGTGCCGCCGGGCTGGTCGCGGGCATCGAGCGCATCTGCCGGCTCGCGTCGAAGCAGATCGAGGCGGGCGCCACCGTCCTCATCCTCAGCGACCGGCACATCGATGCGTCGCACGTGCCCATCCCGTCGCTGCTCGCCACCGCAGCGGTACATCACCACCTGGTGCGCGAGCAGACGCGCACCGGCGTCGGTCTGGTCGTCGAGACCGGCGAGGCGCGTGAGGTGATGCATCTCGCGCTGCTCATCGGCTACGGCGCGGAGGCTGTCAACCCGTACCTCGCGTTCGAGACCATCGCGGACATCGCGCGCGGCGACCTGATGCCGCCCACCGTCGATGCGGCGCGCGCGGAAGAGCTCTACGTGCAGGCACTCGTCAAGGGACTGCGCAAGACGATCGCGCGCATGGGGATCTCGACGATCCAGTCCTACTGCAGCGCGCAGATCTTCGAATGTCTCGGCATCGACCGGACGGTCGTCGACCGCTACTTCCCGAACACCGCGTCGCGCATCGGCGGCATCGGGATGGACGTCATCGCCGCCGAGGCGATCGCGCGTCACCAGCGGGCGTTCCCGGATGTGCGCATCACATCGCCGACCCTGGAGGACCGCGGCGAGTATCGCTGGCGTCGCGGCGGTGAGCACCACCAGTGGAATCCCGAGGTGATCGGCGCTCTGCAGCACGCGGTCAAGGCCAACGACGAGACCGCGTTCCGGCGCTACGTCGCACTCGCAGACGACGAGTCGCGGCGGCTGAAGAGCCTTCGCGGCCTCTTCAGGCTGCGCGAGGCGTCTGATCCTGTGCCGCTGGATGAGGTCGAACCGGCCATGGACATCGTGCGCCGTTTCTCGACGGGGGGCATGTCGCACGGATCGCTGAGCAAAGAGGTGCACGAGCTGCTCGCGATCGCGATGAACCGCATCGGCGCGCGATCGAACACGGGCGAGGGGGGTGAGGACTCCTCGCGCTTCGAACCCGATGCCAATGGCGACTGGCGCCGCAGTGCGATCAAGCAGGTGGCGTCGGCGCGCTTCGGCGTCACGGCCCACTATCTCGTCAACGCCGACGAGTTGCAGATCAAGATTGCCCAGGGCGCCAAGCCCGGCGAGGGAGGTCAGCTGCCGGGGCCCAAGGTTGACGAGGCGATCGCGCGGCTGCGCCATTCGACGCCGGGAGTCGGGCTGATCTCGCCGCCGCCGCACCACGACATCTACTCGATCGAAGACCTCGCCCAACTCATCTGGGACCTTCGCTGCGTGAACCCCGAAGCGCGGATCAGTGTCAAGCTGGTGGCCGAGGCGGGCGTCGGCACGGTGGCTGCGGGAGTGGCGAAGGCGCGTGCCGACCACATCGTCATCGCCGGCTATGAGGGTGGGACCGGCGCCTCGCCGCTGACGGCGATCAAGCACGCCGGCGTGCCGTGGGAGCTCGGACTTGCCGAAGCGCAGCAGGTGCTGACCAGACAGCGGCTCCGGAGCAGGGTTTCGCTCCTCGCCGACGGCCAGATGAAGACCGGACGCGACGTCGTGGTCGGCGCGCTGCTGGGCGCCGATGAGTTCGCGTTTGCGACAGCGCCGCTCATCGCGGCGGGCTGCGTGATGATGCGCGTCTGCCATCTCAACACCTGCCCTGTCGGCATCGCAACCCAGGACCCAGTGCTGCGTGCCAGGTTCGCGGGTCGGCCCGAGCACGTCGTGGCGTTCATGGTCTTCCTTGCCGAAGACGTGCGCCGCTGGATGTCGCAGCTCGGGTTCCGCCGCTTCGAGGACATGATCGGCCGCGTCGACCTGATCGAGACGCGCCCCGCCGTGGAGCACTGGAAGGCGGGCGGACTCGACCTGCAGCCGTTGCTGATGGTGCCGGACGTTGATTCCCCGGAGGACCGCCGGCACAGCAGCAGGCAGATCGCGGATCTCGGTGACATGCTCGACAACGAGATCACGGCGCGTTGCGGCGACTCACTCGAGAGCGGCGTGCCTGTTCGCATGCGACTGCCGGTGCGCAACGTGCATCGCTGCGTCGGCGCCATGATCAGCGGCGAGATCGCCCGGCGTCATGGTGCGGCGGGCCTGCCCGACGGAACAATCGACGTCGAGCTGGACGGTGCGGCAGGACAGTCCTTCGGTGCCTGGCTGGCGAGCGGAGTGACGCTCACCCTGCGTGGTGAGGCGAACGACTATGTCGGCAAGGGACTGTCCGGCGGCCGGCTGGTCATTCTCCCGCCGGCGACCGCCACGCGACGGGCCGAGGACAACATCATCATCGGCAACGTTGCGTTGTACGGTGCAACCGCCGGCGAGGCGTTCATTCGCGGAGTCGCGGGCGAGCGCTTCTGCGTGCGCAACTCGGGCGCTTTCGCCGTGGTCGAGGGCGTTGGCGATCACGGCTGCGAGTACATGACCGGTGGAACAGTTGTCGTCCTCGGAGCGACAGGGCGCAACTTCGCGGCGGGCATGAGCGGTGGCGTCGCCTACGTGCTCGATGACGAGCGGCAGTTTGCGGCGCGCTGCAACCGGGCGTCGGTCGCATTGGAGCCGCTCAATGTCGACGACCACGAGGTGGTTCGCGGTCTGCTCGAGCGACACCTCGCTCTCACCGGCAGTGCTGTGGCGAAGCGAGTGCTTGGGACCTGGACGCAGGAGCGCGAGCGCTTCGTGAAAGTGATGCCGGAGGAATACCGGCGCGCGCTTCGCGCTCAGCTCGAGCTGGTGAGCTGATGGGCGCGCGAACCGGTTTCCTCGAGCACACGCGGCACACCGCGCACAAGCGGCCGGTGGCGGAGCGGATCACCGACTACCGCGAGGTCTACCTCCCCCTGCCGCTGCAGATCCTGCGCGACCAGGGTGCGCGGTGCATGGATTGCGGAGTCGCGTTCTGCCATGACGGCTGCCCGCTCGGCAATCTCATTCCCGAGTGGAACGACCTCGTCTGTCGCGATGACTGGAAGGGCGCCGTGGAAAGGCTCCACGCCACCAACAACTTTCCGGAGTTCACCGGCCGTCTCTGTCCAGCTCCGTGCGAACCGGCGTGCGTGCTCGCGATCAACGACGACCCGGTCGCGATCAAGCAGATCGAGCAGTCGATCATCGACCGGGCGTTCGACGAAGGATGGATCCGCGCGGAGCCTCCCGCGCATCGAACCGGACGCCGCGTTGCGGTCGTCGGATCCGGACCGGCGGGACTGGCCGCGGCCCAGCAGCTCAACCGCGCCGGCCACCGCGTGACCGTCTTCGAGCGGTCGGACCGCGTGGGCGGCCTCCTTCGATACGGGATCCCGGATTTCAAGATGGAGAAGTGGGTCCTGGATCGTCGGATCGATCTGCTCGAAGCCGAGGGAATCACCTTCGAGACCGGGTACGACATCGGCCGTGATGTGAAGGCTGAGCAATTGCGCGAGCGTTTCGACGCGGTCGTCCTCGCAGTCGGTGCCGATCGTCCTCGCGATATCGACGTGCCAGGACGCGAACTGGGTGGGATTCACGTCGCCATGGATTACCTCGTGCAGCAGAACCGCAGGGTCGCGGGGGATCGCGTGAACGGCACGCCAGAGATCACCGCGCGAGGCCGGAAGGTGATCATCATCGGTGGTGGCGACACCGGCGCCGACTGCCTGGGCAACGTGATCCGAGAGCAGTGCAGCGAGGTGCAGCAGCTCTACCTCTACGCCCAGCCGCCCGACACCAGGCCCGAGGGGAATCCATGGCCGCAGTGGCCGTTGATCTTGCGCACGTACCCGGCCCACGACGAGGGAGGTTCGCGCGAGTTCGGCCTCATGGTGACGAGCTTCGAGGGCGAGCACGGCGCCGTGCAACGCGTCCGCGCAGCTCGTGTCGAAGCGGTCCGTGAGCACGGGAGGCGGACGTTCGTCCCGCTCCCAGGGGACGACACGCACCTCGACGCCGACCTCGTCCTCATCGCCATCGGCTACGAGGGACCGACGCGATCCGCGCTGCTCGATGGACTCTCCGTGCCCTTCGACAGCTCCGGCAACGTTGCCGTCGACGAGGTATTCGCCTGCGCCACGCAGGGCGTTTTCGCGGCCGGCGACGCGGTGCGCGGCGCATCGCTGATCGTGTGGGCGATTGCCGATGGGCGCGCCGCAGCGCGCAGCTGCGACGCCTACCTGACGGGAACGGTCCGGCTTCGTGAGGAGGACTGACCTGCCCGAGCGCCGGCACCCTCTCCCCCGGCGAGTTCCACGATCACCGACCTGCAAGAGAGCGGCGCAATCCGCGGGACCGACTTAGACTGATCGAACGTTATGGCCACTGAGCCGGGTGCCGGTCCCGAAGAGCTGCCGCCGATTTCGAGGGACGCAAGTACAGGCGGCCCGGTCTGGTCGTGGTCGGAGATACGCCGGGGGACTCCGCTGCGCGTCTTCATCGACCTCGTTCAGTACGGGGTGGCGATTGTCCTGCTCGTGCTCGCCGTGGTGGTGCTGGTGCGAAGCTTCATCAGCTTCATCACGTCGCTCAATGCCGCGGCGCCCGACTACACGCTCTCCCTCGTCAGCGCGATTGACGGCGTGCTCGTGGTCATCATCCTCGTCGACATCATGCGGACCGTGCTCACCCACCTGGAAGGGTGGGGGTTTCCGTTCCGTCCGTTCCTTGTCATCGGCATCATCGCCGCGGTTCGAGACATCCTCGCAGTCTCCACCCGGCTGACCCTGTCCTCCGGGGCAACGACGACTGGTTCACCGCAGATATCGGAGTCATTGCTGGAGCTCGGCACCAACGCCGGCGTCATCCTGGTTCTCGCCGTGGCGCTCTTCCTGACCCGCGGGCAGGACGTCGACGCCGAGACCGACGCCCGGTAGCGATCTCATCCTCAGCGCGGCTGCTCGACTCCCATTAGGCCCGCTGTGGAATCAACCCGGCGCGTTCGTGCCCGCGACTCGCGAGCACCTCGACGTCACGGGGACCGATCGGCTCAGCGCACGATGCGCAGACCAGCAGCGCCTCGGAAACCGCTCCGCACGACGTGTGGACCACTTGAAGCGGCGGACCGTCCGGCGCCGCGTGCCGGTCTCCCCACTGGCGCATCGCGGTGAGGACGGGCCACAGGTCGCGGCCCTTGTCGGTGAGGCGGTAGTCGTGCCGTGGCGGGTGCTCCGAGTAGGGGACTCGGACGAGCACCCCGGCGTCTACCAGCGTTGCGAGACGCTCCTGAAGGATGTTCCGGGAGATGCCCAGGCGGCGCTGGAAGACGTCGAATCGGGTCACGCCGAGGAAGGCGTCGCGCACGATGAGCATGCTCCACCACTCGCCGATGACCTCGAGGCACTGGGCAACCGAGCAGTCCATCCCGGAGAAGCTCTTGCGATCCATGATCTCGAGGATAGTGAGTTGCATAATAGAACGCAAGCCCGTAGAGTGGTCGCGGTGACCCACCTCGCCGATCCTGTCCCGGCGTCCCCGGTCACGCCGCAGGCGGCCCACCGCCGCGTCGTCTTTGCAGTCACGGCGCTCGCGACGTTCATGGCGTCACTCGACCTCTCCATCGTCAACATCGCGTTCCCCGCGCTCGAACGATCCTTCCCCAGCGACCCGCGCGCCACGCTCGCGTGGGTGATCACCAGCTATGGCATCGTGTTCGGTTCCCTGCTCGTGATCGCGGGACGGACCGCGGACCGCCTCGGCAGCCGCCGGGTGTTCTTCGCGGGCCTCGCCATCTTCACCGCGGGTTCGGCGCTGTGCGGGCTGGCGCCCTCGGTAGCGTTCCTCGTGGCCGGGCGTGTCATTCAAGGTTTCGGCGCCGCGGCCATGTTGCCTGCCTCGCTGAGCCTGCTGCTCGCCGCCTTCCCCGCCGAACGGCGCTCGCAGGTGGTGGCGCTCTGGGGCGGAGTCGGGGCGCTGGCGGTGGCCACGGGTCCGTCACTCGGCGCGGCACTGATCACCGTCGGCGGGTGGCGCTCGGCGTTCTTCGTCAATGTACCGATCGGCGCGGTGGCGTGGCTCGCGGGCAGACGAGTTCTCACCAGGTCCGGGCCGCGCGCATCGGGTGCCACGCCCGACTATCCGGGCGCCGTCCTCATCGCTGTGACGCTTGCAGCTCTCGTTCTCGGCATCACCGAAGGTCCGTCCTGGGGCTGGTCGAGCGCGCCGGTTGTCGGGTGCTTCGCCGGGGCACTGATCCTCGGCACCGGCTTTCTGCTGCGTTCAGCGCGACATCCGGAACCGGTCCTCGACCTGACGCTCTTCAGGGCGCGCTCGTTCAGCGTTGCGAACGCCGCGACGTTTCTCTACGCGATGGGATTCTTCGCGATGCTGTTGGGGAACATCCTGTTTCTCACCAGCGTGTGGCAGTACCCGATTCTCCAGGCGGGTCTCGCCGTGACGCCCGGTCCGCTCGTGGTCGCGCTGGTGTCTGGACCCGCGGGTCGTGCGTCGTCCCGGGTGGGCTTTCGCAGGGTCCTGCTGGCGGGCTTCACCGTCTTCTTCTGCGGCTTGGTGTGGTTCGCCACGCGTGTCGGCCTGCAGCACGCCTACCTCACCACGTGGCTGCCGGGCACGCTGATCATCGGGCTCGGGATTGGCATGACGCTCCCGGTCCTCGGTGCCGCGGCGGTGTCGAGCCTGGATCAGAACCGCTTCGCCGTCGGGAGCGCGGTCAATCAGACCGCTCGACAGATCGGCGGCGCGTTCGGTGTCGCGCTGCTGGTCGTCATCCTCGGCACGCCCCACACCCTCGGTGCCGCACTCGCGAACTTTCACCACCTCTGGTGGTACGCGGCCGGCACGACGGCGATCGCCGGCATCACGTGCACGCTCATCAGCCACACCCCGCGCCGGCAGGTTGAGCCGGTGGACGCTCAGCTCGCCGAGACGCGCGCCGCAGGCGATCTGCACGCGGCTGCGGCGGTCAACGCGCGGGCGCTCGCTTGAATTGATCGCGAGCGGGTGCTGAGCCGGCTACTCGGTATTCCGGAACGTCAGCGAGTACCCCTTGCCAGGCTTGTTCACCAGGTCGCAGGGGATGGCCAGACGATCGAGGATCTTCCTGACCCGGAGCACGTAGTTGCGAACCTCCTCGGGGAAAAGCGCCGCATCCGACCACGCAAGCCCCGTGATCTGCGATGCCGTGTAATACCGGTGAGGGTGATCCAGCAGGAACTGAAGGAGCTCGAACTCACGAGTTGTCAGCACCGCCTCCTGCCCCTTGTGGCGGATCACGCGTCCGTTCGGGTCGAGCCAGAGGCCCTGGAGCTGCCAGACGCGCCGGTACCAGAGATCGAGGCGGGCGTAGTAACCGGCCATCTGCGTTTCGATAAACCCGATATCCTCGTCGGCGGCGCTCCGCGCCACCGGATGCAATTTGGGCAGCTCGCGTCTCACGCGCTCGAGCAGGCCCAGCTTGAAACGGATGAGGTCGTCGTAGATGCTCATCCAGTGGCGCGCGTCTTCCCAGTGCTCGGTCTGGATGTCCTCACCCTCGAGCGGACGCGTCGCGGGTGTGCTGCCGCCGGATCCCACGGCTCCCGACTATACGGAAGCTGTTGCTGATCTTCTTACGCCAGGTGGTGTATCAGAAGAGCATGAACCGGAAGGCTGGCCGCGAGCGCCCCGATATCGTGGCCGCCACCAGGGGCGGCGACAACTCGCTGGGGATGGAGGGCGAGGCCGATCTCGCCACCGCAACGCTGGAGCAGGCGCTGTACTGGAGAAACATCTACGCCGAGATACTCGCCATGGAGGAGTCGGTTCTCGAGCGCATTCAGGAACTGATGGCCGGTCAGTCGCGGCAGGCGCGACAGGAGGTTGCGCTCACCAACGTCCCGGTCGTTGTCGCCCAGGCGGAACGGTTCCGATCTCGGCTCGGATTCTGGGAGACGGCGTGCCGTCGCATCGACGCACGCGCCGGCGCTCACGCGCCGATACTGCCTGCCCGACACGCACCCGAGCCCGCCGCTGTTGCTGCAATTGTTACGTCTCGCGACGAAGACTGAGCGCACGTGGGACCGCAGGCTGAACGGTTTTCAGTGTCGAGCGTCCACAAAGGAGCCGACAGATGACCGATGTGCAGACCGATGATCAGTCCGTCACGAGCTACGGATCGAACCGGACGGGCGTCAACACCACCACCCAGACCGTTGCTGATCCAGCCACGGGAGCGAGCCTGCGCCGGAGCACGACGAGCGTCTGGTCGGGCAGATCTCCAGGGGTCGAGTTCGTCTGGCTGATCGCCGGAATCGTCGTCGTGTTCCTCGCCCTGGACTTCATCTTCCATGCTGCCGGTGCGAACGACGTCGGGTTCGCATCGTTCGTCTTCTCCGTCGGCAAGGCCCTGGCCACACCGTTCGCGGGCATCTTCAAGACGGCGTCCGCGGCGCGCGGAAACCTGATCGTCTGGGCCGACATCGTGGCGATGGTCATCTACGTGCTTGTGGCGGCGGTCATCGTCAAGGTCGTCACGCTGATCTCCGCTCGCAGCGCCACTGCGGCGCACTAGCCGCTCGAGGTTGACATCATGCTCGGACTCGTCTCGGTGACACTCGATCCCGGTTCGCTCCTGGTCTGGGCGGTGATCGGTCTGATCGCGGGCTTCCTCGCGAGCAAGGTGATGACCGGCCACGGCAAGGGCGTCGTTGCCGACATCGTCGTGGGCGTCATCGGTGCTATCGCAGGCGGTTTCATTGCCCGCTATGTCGGGGTGACCACCGCCGTCACCAGCCACTCGATGATCGTGGAGATCGTCATCGCCTTTGCGGGCGCGGTGATCCTGCTTGCCATCCTGCGCCTCGCCGGCTTCGGGAAACGCCGCAGCTTCTTTCGCTGAGGCCGGAACCGCCGCCACCGGTGGCTCTCCGGGCCCCGTCAACGAGCCCGAGCGGACCCTGGGTGCCGAGTCGCTACGCTGCCGGGTGATTGCGGCAGGGCATTTCACTGGAGCAGCGACGACGCTCGATGACCGATCCGATCGACAGCCGTGAGCGCATCGCACTCTGCGATCTGCTGCTCGAGCTTGGTCCCGACGCACCGACCCTCTGCGAGGGCTGGACGACCGCCGACCTCGCCGCCCACCTGGTGCTTCGCGAGCACTTCCACCGCTGGTCGGACGCCCAGCGCGCGGTGGAGAAGGCCAAGGGGCTCCCTGCGATGGTCGCCCGTCTGCGGGCTGGGGCGCCACTGATCCCGTGGCGTCTTCCGCGGATTCGCGATGTCGTGAACGGGTTGGAGTACTTCATCCATCACGAGGACGTCCGCCGCGCGAACGGCCGTGAACCGCGCGCTCCGCGCGCCGACCTCGAGGCGCTGGCATGGCGGATGACCGGGTTCAGTGCTCGCCGCCTGGCGCGCCGCATCCGTCCATACGGGCTCGAGCTCGTTCGACCCGGCGGTCAGCGCCGGCGGTACGGATCGGGTGATACCGCGACGCTGAGCGGTGCGGCGACCGAACTCACCCTCTACCTCGGCGGCAGGCGCTCGACGGCACGCGTGACACTCGGCGGGGCTGCCGATGCGGTGGCCGCCGTCCGGCGAAGCACAGTGACGCTTTGAGCTGCTGCAGATGCGTTGAGCGCACGCGGAGGAGGATCGGTGACTGAGTCGGTGAACCGGATGCTCGCCGGCGATGCCGCATCCCGTGCGCTCGGAATCCAGGTGAGCGAGATCACCGCCGGGGCCGCGACCGCCACAATGCGAATCCGCCCGGACATGGTGAACGGTCATGGCATCACGCACGGGGCGTTCGTTTTCGCGGTCGCGGACACGGCTTTCGCCTGTGCGTGCAACAGCCACGGCCCGTTGACCGTCGCGGCCGCGGCCGACATCATGTTCATCGCGCCGTCGCACGCCGGCGATGTGCTCGAAGCGCGCGCCGTCGAGCGCACCCGGTTCGGGCGCTCGGGAATCTACGACGTGACCGTGCGCCGCGGCGACGAGGTGATCGCCGAATTCCGCGGAACCAGCCGCACCATCGAGAGGGATCCCGCGTGACCACGCTCGGCGTCGCGCCGGCGCAGGAGTTGCTCGATTCGGGTGAACGCCTGAGCCGGGATGCGTTGCTGGAGCTGCAACTCCGCCGCCTGCGCTGGTCGTTGCGTCACGCCTACACCAAGGTGCCGCATTACCGCCACGTCTTCGACTCGACCGGAGTCACACCCGACGACTGCGAGACGCTCGCCGACCTGGCGAGATTCCCCCTGACCACCAAGCTCGATCTTCGGGACAATTACCCGTTCGACATGTTCGCGGTGCCGCGATCCGAGGTGCGACGCATTCACGCGTCGAGCGGGACAACGGGGAAGCCGACGGTCGTCGGATACACACAGGGGGATCTCGACATCTGGGCGGACCTCATGGCGCGGTCCATCCGAGCGGCCGGCGGACGTTCCGGCGACATGGTCCACGTCGCATACGGCTACGGCCTCTTCACCGGAGGCCTCGGCGCCCACTACGGTGCCGAGCGTCTCGGCTGCACGGTCGTCCCGGTGTCAGGTGGCATGACGCCGCGTCAGGTGCAGCTGATCCGCGACTTCAGACCCTCGATCATCATGGTCACGCCCTCGTACATGCTCGCCCTCATTGACGAGTTCGAACGCCAGGGGGTTGATCCGCGGACGTGTTCGCTCCAGGTCGGGATCTTCGGGGCGGAACCCTGGACCGAGGCGATGCGCGCGGAGATCGAAGGACGCACGGACATGCACGCCGTGGACATCTATGGACTGTCGGAGGTCATGGGCCCGGGGGTCTCGCAGGAGTGTGTGGAAACCAAGGACGGCTTGCACATCTGGGAGGACCATTTCTACCCCGAGGTCGTCGACCCGATCAGCGGTGAGGTGCTCCCCGAAGGAGAGATGGGAGAGCTGGTGTTCACCTCGCTGACCAAGCAGGCACTGCCGATCGTCCGCTACCGGACACGAGACCTCACCCGGCTCCTTCCCGGGACCGCCCGACCGGCCTTCCGGCGCATGGAGCGGGTCACCGGTCGCAGCGACGACATGATCATCGTGCGCGGCGTCAACGTCTTTCCGACGCAGCTCGAGGAGCTCGTCGTCCGCACCAGCGGTCTGTCGCCTCACTTTCAGCTCATCCTCGGGCGTGAGGGCCGCCTCGACACGTTGACCGTACGCGTCGAGGCTCGCTCCGACTGCGCGCCGGATCGGCGCGGCCTCGCCGCGACGGCGCTGGCTCGCGAGATCAAGGATCGAGTCGGGGTCACCGTCGAGGTCGATGTCGTGGATCCGGACACGCTCGAGCGCTCCGTCGGCAAGCTGCAGCGGGTGATCGATCGGCGGTCGTAGACTGCGGCAGCCGCCGAACGTCCAGGGTCAGGCGGGTCACCGGAGGCACATCGGGGTGGATCGGTTTCTTCTGTACCGGACCTACGACGAGTTGGAGGTCGGTCAGACGCAGCGCACTCGCGGACGGACGATCACTGAAGCCGACATCGTCAACTGGTGCTCGCTGACCGGCGACTGGTTCTATCCACACATCGACAGGGTCGCGGCCGAGCGTTCCATGTTCGGTCAGCGCGTGGCGCCGGGAATCATGGTGTTCGCGCTTGGAACCGGGCTCGGCGTGCCCAGCGATGCGACCACCATCCTCGCCAACTACGGCACGGACCGTCTGCGCTACACCGCGCCGACCTGGATCAATGACACGATCTACCTCGACATCGAGGTCGTCGAGAAGTCCGATCGCGACGCGAACTCGGGGCTCGTGTCGTATCGCTGGGACGTGCTCAACCAGAACGCGGTCACGGTGTGCGCGAGCCGGTTGAAGATTCTCACCGCCAGGGAGCGAGCACCGTATGCCGGAATCTGACGAACGCAGCACGGTGCGTCTGAGCATCGATGACGGCGTGGCCGAACTGGTGCTCGCTCGGCCCGACAAGATGAACGCGATGAGTGTCGCGATGGTTCGGCAGCTCACATCGAGCCTCGACGAGGCCGAGAGCGGCGGGGCACGGGCGCTGCTCGTTCGTGGCGAGGGACGGGCGTTCTGCAGCGGGCGCGATCTCGCCGAGGCCGATCCTCTCCACGAGGATGGCGAGGCGATTCTCCGCGATCTGTTCAACCCGCTGATGACGCGAATGGCCGGCGTCGCCATGCCGACGATCTCGGCGGTCCACGGCGCCTGCCTCGGGACAGGGCTCGGCCTCGCCCTCGCCTGCGACATCGTGTACGCGGCGGACGATGCCCGCATCGGGTCGCCCTTCGCGCGAATCGGTGCGGTGCTGGACAGCGGCGCGCATGCCGCGTTCGCTTCGCGGGTCGGGCCGCACCGCGCCCTCGAGCTTGTCTACACGGGGCGGCTGCTCTCGGGTCGAGAGGCGGCCGAGTGGGGCCTCGTCAATCGCAGCGTCGCCGGGGCCGACCTCGTCCGCCGGACTCGTGAGGTCGCTCGCGCGATTGCCCACGGACCGACCGCCGCCTTCCTGGAGTCGAAGCGCATCGTGCGCATGATCCAGGACGGATCGCCATCACTGACGGACCTGCTCACCGCCGAAGCCGCGGCGCAGGGTCGCGCATCGCGCACCCACGATTACCAGGACGGCATCGCAGCGTTCCAGGAGAAGCGCAGGCCGTCCTTCAGCGGACGGTAGCCGGCCCACATGACGGACCTCGCCACCTCATTTCCAAGCCTGTTCTTCGACCGTCCCGAGGACGGCGTCCTGGTGATCACGATGAGGGCCGACGGTCGCCTCAATGCCGCCGGCGCCGCGATGCATCGCGACCTCGCGGATGTGTGGCGCGCCGTCGACGCCGACGCCGAGACACGTGCGGTGATCATCCGCGGCGCCGGCGGCACGTTCTCGTCCGGTGGCGATTTCGATCTCATCGAGGAGATGGTCGCGGACTTTACGGTTCGGGCCCGCGTGTTGCGCGAGGCGCGCGACCTCGTCTACAACGTCATCAACTGCGGCAAACCGGTCGTCTCGGCGATGGACGGGGTGGCTGTCGGCGCCGGGCTCGTCGTGGGGCTGCTTG
>Ga0307374_10007225_pt1 | contig 17037 bp, 19 predicted proteins | sample OX3MG_FD_202532 | JGI IMG/M metagenome (GOLD analysis project Ga0307374, IMG submission 202532) | Soil microbial communities from Risofladan, Vaasa, Finland - OX-3 | ecosystem: Environmental > Terrestrial > Soil > Coastal area > Acid sulfate soil | place: Finland: Risofladan, Vaasa | collected... | reverse complement strand
CGGCCCCGGCGAGCCTCGATCCGACGGTTGCTGACACCACAACGAGAGGGTAGGGGGAGGGTGTGACAACCCCTCCGTAGAGTGCCGCCATGACCCGCCGTACCGACATCTACCGCTGCCGATCGTGTGACGCCTCGGCCCCGCAATGGGTGGGCCGGTGCCCCAGTTGCGGGCAGTGGAACACGCTGGAATCGGCACGGGCGCCCGGCGCTTCCGGTCGGGGGACTTCACCGGGAACACCATCGGGGCAGACGGCGGTGCGCCTACGTGAGGTCGACAGCGGTGCCGCCCGCCCGCTGCCCACCGGCGTCAGCGAGCTCGACCGGGTCATGGGGGGCGGCCTGGTGGCCGGTTCGGTGACACTGCTTTTCGGACCGCCCGGAGTGGGGAAGTCCACCCTGCTGTTCCAGGTGCTGGCCTCGGTGGCCGCCACCGGTACCACGGTGATGCTGGCCTCGGCGGAGGAGTCATTGGCCCAGGTGAGCGGCAGGGCGGTGCGGATAGGTCCGGTGCCCGACCATCTCCTGGCCCTGGAAGGTCATGACCTCCCCGCGGTCGAGGCAGCCATCGAACGCCATCGTCCGGCGCTGATGGTCGTGGACTCGGTGCAGTCGATCTCCGACCCCCAGCTCCCACAACCGCCCGGGAGCCTGGCCCAGGTGCGGGCCTGCGTCGAGCGACTGACCAGGATGGCGAAGTCAACGGCCGTCCCGCTCGTCCTGGTCGGCCACGTCACCAAGGACGGTGATCTGGCGGGGCCGCGGGCGGTGGAGCACCTGGTCGACACCGTCCTTTCCTTCGAGGGCGACCGCCACCATGCGTTGCGGGTCCTGACGGCGGTCAAGCATCGCTTCGGTCCCACCGGAGAGGTCGGCATCTTCGAAATGCGGGATGACGGCCTGCGAGCCCTGCCGGACCCCGGCCCCCTCCTGCTGGGCGACCGCATGTCGGGCATCCCGGGCAGCGTGGTCGTCCCCGTGCTGCAGGGCCGTCGACCGCTCCTGGTGGAGGTGCAGGCGCTCCTCGGCCCGGGCGGCCAACCGGGGAGCCGCCCCCGGACCCTGGGCATCGACGCCGGAAGGGTGGCCCTCCTGATGGCCGTCCTCGGCTTCCGCACCGGAGTGGCGATCGGAGGCGCCGAGGTCTTCGTCGCTGCCGTGGGTGGCATCACCATCACCGAACCGGCAGCCGATCTGGCCGTCGCCCTGGCCGTGGCCTCGGTCGCGCTGGGCCGGGTGGTGCCCTCCGACCTCGTGGTCTTCGGTGAATTGGGTCTGGCGGGGGAGCTCCGCATGGTCCCAGCAGCCGATCGCCGCCTGGCCGAAGCAGGCCGGGCGGGGTTCACCCGGGCACTCGTACCGGCCTCGACCCCCCGGGACCGATGGCCACCGGGATTGCACGTCCACCGGGTGCGCACGCTCTCCGAAGCACTCGACCTGGCGATGGAGGAGGTCGGTCCGGATACGATGCCTCCGTGGTTGACCGTGGCAGCCAGCCGCTGAATGACGCACTCGCGTTGATCGCGCCGGGCACTGCTCTCCGTGAGGGGCTCGACCGCATTCTGCAGGCCAAGCACGGTGCCTTGATCATCGTGGGCGACGACCCGGCCGTGCTCTCCGTCTGCACCGGCGGCTTCCTCCTCGATGCGGAGTACAGCCCCCAGCGCCTGTCCGAGCTGGCCAAAATGGACGGCGCCATCATCCTGGCCGCCGACACCTCGCTCATCGCCCGGGCCAACGTCCACTTGGTGCCCAAGGCGACCATCCCCACATCGGAGACCGGCACGCGGCACCGTACGGCCGAAAGGGTGGCCCGTTCGATCGACGTGCCGGTGGTCGCCGTTTCCGAGGCCATGGCCACCATCGCCGTGTACCGCAATGCGGCCAAGCACACCACGCAGTCAGCGGGCTGGCTGATCGACCGTTCCAGCCAGGCGCTGGCCACCCTGCAGCGGTTCCGGGTGCGTTTCGACGAGGCGCTGAGCACGCTCTCCCGGCTCGAGATAGAAGACACGGTCTCGGTGCGCGATGTCGTCTCGGTGCTCCAACCGGGCGAGATGGTGCGCCGGATCGCCGAGGAGATTGAGGGCCACCTGGTCGAGCTGGGGTCCGACGGGCGACTCATCCATCTCCAGACCGAGGAGCTCAGCGCCGGCGTCAACGAGACCCTCACGCTGGTCATGCGGGACTACGCGGACCAGGGGGGCTTGAACCACCTCCGATCGCTCTCGGCCGACGCCATGATGGACCTGCCACAGGTGGTGGCCGCCCTGAACCTGGCGACCTCCAAAGCCGAATTGCACACCGAGCTGGCCCCCCGGGGCTTCCGGTTGCTGCACCGCCTCCCCCAGCTGTCTGAGGTCCTGGCCGAAAGGCTGGTCCAGCGTTTCGGCAGCCTCCCCGAGATCATGGCGGCCGGGGCGGCCGAGCTGGAGTCGGTCGAAGGCATCGGAACCGCCACCGCGAAAGTCGTGCGGGACGGTCTGGCCCGCCTGGTCGAGGCCAGCATCTTCGAGCGCTACGAGTAAACGGGGCGGATCTGGTAAAATAGGAAGCCGCCATCCAGCCAGCTGACCAGCCTGGTACGGGTGCGCAACCTCTGAAGATCGTCACTGGCCCGGCGCGGTGTCCGTGCAAGTGCATGCAAGGGAGTCCTGTGTCGTTCAAGGTCGGAGACAAAGTCGTCTATCCCCATCATGGGGCAGCAGTCATTGAGAAACGCGAGACCAAGGTGGCCTTCGGTGAGAAGCGCGAGTACCTGGTCCTCCGCCTGGCCTACGGGGATCTCATCCTGAACGTACCTGCGGACAACACCGAGGGAGTCGGGCTGCGCGAGGTGATCAACGACGAAGAGGTCGAAGAGGTCTTCGCCGTGCTGCGCAAGAAGGAAGCGCGCATGCCGACCAACTGGTCGCGGCGCTACAAGAACCACTCCGAGAAGCTGCGCTCAGGCGATATCTACCAGGTGGCGGAGGTGGTGCGGAACCTCTCCATCCGCGACAAGGACAAGGGGCTCTCCGCCGGCGAGAAGCGCATGTTGCAGCGGGCTCGCCAGATCCTCGTGTCCGAGCTGACGTTTGCCCTCAATGTGGACGAAGAGACGGCCGAAGAGCGCCTCAACGAAGCCCTGACCTAGACCGCGGTGGTACAGGTGTGGGCGATCGTGGTGGCCGGAGGGTCGGGCCAGCGCTTCGGCCAGATGAAGCAATTCGCCCCTTTGCATGGGCGCCCGGTACTCCAATGGGCCGTCGAGGCGTGCCGGCCCGCCGCGACCGGCGTCGTTCTGGTGGTCCCGGAGTCCGCGCCCCTCACGGAGTCGTACGCAGCCGATGTCGTCGTCGAAGGAGGCGCCACGCGCTCCGAATCCGTCCGGCGGGGTCTGGCCGAAGTTCCCTCCAGCGCTGAGATCATTGTGGTGCATGACGCGGCACGGCCGCTGGCCTCCCCGGAGCTGTTCCGTGCGGTGATCGCGGCGATCACGGGGGGCGGCGCCGATGGCGCCGTGCCCGGGGTGCCCGTAGGTGACACGATCAAGGTGGTGGACGACTCGGGCAACGTGACCACCACCCTCGACCGCAGCACGTTGGTCGCCGTCCAGACTCCCCAGGCGTTCCGTGCCGATCTGCTCCGCCGCGCCCACGCCGGCGGGACCGGGGCGACCGATGATGCCGCACTGGTGGAGGCGCTCGGCGCCACGGTGCGGGTGATCGGCGGCGAGGCGCGCAATCTCAAGATCACCACGCCCGACGATCTCCGCACGGCCGAACAGCTGCTCGTCCCCGGCCCATGAGTGTGCGCATCGGACAGGGGATCGACATCCACCGGTTCTCCGAGGACCCCCACCGTCCGCTCGTTCTCGGTGGCGTGGTCATTGAAGGGGCCCGCGGGCTCGGCGGCCACAGTGACGCCGATGCGGTCTGTCATGCCCTGGCCGATGCCGTCCTCGGCGCCGTCGGGCTGGGGGACCTCGGGCGGCACTTTCCCGACACCGACCCGGTCTGGGAAGGGGTGAACAGCGTCGGGCTGCTGACCCGGGTGATGCAGATGGCAGCCGATCAGGGGTACTCGTGCGCCAACGCCGACTGCACCATCATCGCCGACTCCCCCCGGCTGGCTCCCCACACCGCGGCCATGGTGACCAGGCTTTCCGATGTGCTCGGGGCGCCCGTATCGGTCAAGGCGACCCGGGCCGAGGGCCTGGGCGCTCTGGGCCGGGCCGAAGGCATCGCCTGCCTGGCCGTCGTCCTGCTCGAGAGCGCATGACCCCGCCCCGGGGTCGGAGCGAGCTCGGCGGGGACCAGGTGGAGGGCCGCCGGGCCGTGCTCGAGTTGTTGACGGTCGGCCGCCGGACCGTGCGCAAGGTCCTGCTGGCCGAGGATCAGGATCCGTCACCGCAGCTGGACCGGATTGAGGAGCTGGCCTCCCGCATGCGGGTGCCGGTCGAGACGGTGCCGCGGGCCCGGCTCACGACGCAGGCCCGGACCGAGGCTCCCCAGGGGGTCATGGCCCTGGCCCGCCCCATTGAGCCGGTGGCGCTGGAAGAACTCTGTGCCCCCACCCGGAAGGGCGGCCCCCCGTTCCTCCTGGTGGCGGCCGGGATCACCGACCCGCGCAACCTGGGTGCGCTGCTGCGCAGTGCCGAGTGCGCCGGGGTGACGGGTGTCGTCCTGCCCCGCCACCGCTCGGCCCGGCTTTCACCCACCGTGGCCAAGACGGCGGCCGGGGCCATTGAGCACCTGCAGTTCGCCGTGGTCGGCGGGATCCCCGCCGCCTTGTCGGTGATGACCGGGCTGGACGTGTGGTCGATCGGGCTGGCCGGTGAGTCCGACCGCTCCCTCTATGACCTTCCGTTGGGGGAAGGGCCGATCGCCCTGGTGGTCGGGAGCGAGGAAAAAGGACTGGCACCGCTCGTCCGGCGCCGGTGCGACGCCGTCGTCTCCATCCCCCAGCACGGCTCGTTGCCCTCGCTCAACGTGGGCGTGGCCGGCGCGGTGGCCTGTTTCGAGGTGGCCCGACAGCGCCAGAATCCGAAGAGCCGCTGATCGAGCCCGAGGCAGGAATCGAACCCGCGACATCTTCATTACAAGTGAAGTGCTCTACCAACTGAGCTACTCGGGCGCTCGGGCCAGACTATCGCCGCAGTAGGCGGGCCCATGGCTTGCTTCGCGGCAGCAAGCACGGCAGGCTGGGCCTTCAATGGCCGCCGACCCGCCCACCCAAGGTCTGCCATCCCGCTTCTCCGGGGTGCGGGCCGGCCTGGTGATGGCCGGATTCCTGGTCGCGGTCGGGGTCCTGGTGGCGGTGGGCAGCCGGCCCTCGGTCAGCGGCGACACCTTGCCACCGGTGACCACCACCACCGTGGCCGGCGGGCACGCCACCACCACCACGACGACCGTCCCGCCCAGCGCAGTCAGCGTGCAGGTGGCCAACGGCACCACGGGCGCCAACGTGGCCGGGCACTACACCACCGTCATCGGCGCCGGGGGCTGGGCCATGAAGCCCGCCGTCGACGCCACCATCCAGACCATCACGACGACGACGGTGTACTACGCCTCGGGCCAGCAGGAGGCTGCGGCCGCGATCGCCACCTCCATCGGCGTGCCGCCGGCCCACGTCCTGCCGCTGACCACTGCGGTGCCGGTGGCCGGGGTCAGCGGGACCGACGTGGTGGTGGTGATCGGCGCCGACCTGGCTTCGGCAGCCGGCACCTAGTCGTCCCAGCGTGGCCCTGCCGGACCTCTTCCTTCCCCTCCTCTCCGATGCGGGCCGGAGCGCCCTCTTCCTGGACTTCGACGGCACGCTCTCCCCCATCGTCGAGGACCCGGTGGCGGCCCGGCCGCTGCCCGGGGTCCCCCGCCTCCTGGCCGGGCTGGCGGAGCGCTTCGCACTGGTGGCCGTGATCTCAGGTCGGCCCACGGCCTTTCTCGAGAGCTCCCTGTCCGCCCCCCCCGGAGTCGTGCTGGCCGGCCTCTACGGCCTTGAGATGGAACTGGGCGCCACCGCTGCCGCGCGATGGTCCGGGGTGATCGATCAGGTGGTGGCCGAAGCCTCGGCCGAAGCGCCCCCCGGGGTCTATGTGGAGCCGAAAGGCCTGACCGTGACCCTCCATTGGCGGCGGGCGCCCGAGGCCCGGCCCTGGGTGGCCGCGTTCGCCGAGAGGCAGTGCGCCGGGCGGGGCCTGCGGGTGCACCCGGGGCGGAGGGAGTTGGAGCTGCGCCCGGCGCTGGAGGTGGACAAGGGGACGGTGGTGAGGGCCCTGGCCGCACGCCAGGATCTCCCCCTCCACGCGGTGGCGGTCTTCGGCGACGACCTGGGCGACCTGCCGGCATTCCAGGCCGTGGGCGAGTTGGTGACCGGCACGAACCCGGAGATGACGGTGATCCGGGTCGCTGTGGTCGACGCGGAGAGCCCGCCCGAGGTGGCGGCCGGGGCCGACCTGACCGTGGCCGGCGCGCCGGGCGCCGTGGCGCTCCTCGAAGCGTTGGCCCAAGCGGTTCAGGAAACGGGGGTCGGTGGCTGAGCGGCGCCGAGCTGGTCCGCCAACCAGTCGGCGGAGGTGCGGGCGCGGACAATCGACTGCAGCTCCGCCGCGCGCGCGGCGCGCGCGGGCGTGTCCATGGACAGGGCGCGGTGCAGCGCATCGGCGGTCCCCGAGACATCGAAGGGATTGACCCCGAGCGCCGCCGGGGCCAGTTCCTCCCAGGCCCCGGCCTGGCGGGACAGCACCAGGACGCCGCCCACCCCGTTGAGCAGCGGGCCCTCCTTGGCCACCAGGTTGAGGCCGTCGCGCACCGGGTTCACCAGTAGGACGTCGGAGATCGACAGGGCGCCCAGCGACCGGACCCGGTCATCCTCGACATGCAGGGCGATGGGATCCCAGCCGGGAGTCCCCAGGGCGTGGTTGATCCGCTCGGCCACATGGACCACCTCGGCCGCGTAGGCGAGATACTCCGCCAGCCCCTCCCGGGAGGGATACGCCAACGTCACATGGACCACCTCACCCCGCCACTCGGGGTGCCCGAGGAGCATCTCCTCGAAGGCCAGCATGCCGCGCACGATGTTCTTGGACGGCTCCATCCGGTCGACGCGCAGGATGATGCGCCGGCCCCCGGTCTCGGCCCGCAGCGCCTCGGCGGCCCGGGCGCACTCCACCGACGAGGCCTCGGCCGCCAACCCGGCGTGGTCGGGCGCCAGCGGGGAGACGAACGTCCTCGGAGCAGTCCTCCCCGCGGCGGCGAAGCAGGCCAGGAAGCCGGCCTCCCACTGATGGCAGTGGAAGCCGCAGGCACCGAAGCCGGCCATGCCGTCCAGGATTTCGGCGGCCGCGTCGTCAGGAAGCACGGCCAGCATGCTCGGATCGGCGAAAGGGGTGTGCAGGAAGTGCGCCGTGCGCAGGTCGGGTCGCCGCTCGGCCAGCATCCGGCCCAGGAGCGAGAAGTGGTAGTCCTGCACCAGCACGATGGCGCCGGAGCCGGCGTGGGCGGCCACCACGTCGGCCACGGCCTGGTTGTAGGCCCGGTAGCCGTCCCAGGCCAGCCGCCAGTGGCGGTCGAATCGGGGCCGGCGCGGCAGATCGAAGAGATGGTGGTGGCAGAACCACAGGGTGGAGTTGGCGATGACGTCGTAGGCCTGCCGGTAGGTGTCGTCGTCCACGGGCACGGGCAACAGGGTCAACCCGTCCTCGGTGAGCAGGCCTCGGGTGGCGGCCTCCCGGTCGGCTGCCCCCATGGTCACCGAGACCCACGTGGCCCCACTGCCGGCCAGGAGGCTGTGCAGCGACGAGGCCAGCCCACCCCCGGCGGGGACGGCGCGCAGCGACTTGTCGGGGCCGTAGCGGAAGGTCAGCGGGCCCCGGTTGGAGACGACGACGCGCTCGCTCACGTCCCGGTCGGCCCCGGCCAGCGCTCCAGGGCGGCCCGCAGGACGTCGACGGCCTGGGGACGCAGCTCGTGCAGCGGGCGGTTGCGGTGGATGCGCTGGCCCAGGTCGACCTGGGCCAGGGACCCGGTGCCGAAGTGGGCCGCCACGTCGATCAGCAGGCCCAGCTCGACCCCGTAGCCGTCGGCGAAGCCGACCTTCTCGAAGACCCAGCGGTGGGCCGCCGTCTCGCCGGCCAGCGGCTGGCGGACTTCGGAGAGGGCGGGGAAGAGGAGCTCGAGCACGGGGCGGGCCATCAGCTCGGTCACCCGGCCTCCGCCGAGCGGGTCACCTCCGAGCGGGCGGGTGTAGAAGCCCTTGACCAGCGCCACGTGGTCGAAGAGGAGGAGGGGTCCGAGCAGGCCGGTGACGAAGGCGGGAGTCGTGTTGGCCACGTCGGCATCGAGGAAGACGATGATGTCGCCCACGGCGGCGTCCAGCGCGGCGGCCATGGCCTGGCCCTTGCCCCCCTCCCCGGAGGGCCCGGGCACCACGCGGGCACCGGCCTCGTGGGCCTGCACGGCGGTGTCGTCGACCGAGCCGTCGTTCAGCACGATCACCTCGTCCACCAGCCCGTTCCCCCCGCCGCGGGCCAGGAACGGCTGCACCACCGCCCGCACCACCGAACCCACGGTCGCACCCTCGTCCCTGGCCGGGATGCACACCGAGACCGACCGGTCAGCCTTGGCTTCGAGGACCTTCCCGGTCGGGAAGTCGCCATGGTGGTACGTGTGGGGCACGGCCCTGATCATCGCACCCCGCCCGCACCCCGTTGACGGGGGGTGCCGGCGAGGCGCTACCATGGAGGACATCATCCAGAGCGACTGAGGGACGGGCCCGTCGACGTCGCGGCAACCAGTGCACACCCTTCGGGGGGCAGCAGGTGCCAATGCCCGACCGATGAGGAGGACCGATGGTCGATTTTGTCACCGGGTTGCGCTGTCGGGAGTGTCAGCGCCCCTTCCCCGCCGAGGCCCTGCACGTCTGCGACTACTGCTTCGGTCCGCTGGAGGTCGCCTACGACTACGAGCGGATGGCCGCCACGGTCTCCCGGGCCCGGATTGAGAGCGGTCCCCGCTCCATCTGGCGCTACCGGGACCTGCTCCCGGTGGAGGACGAGACCCCGGTCGACCTGGGCGCCGGCTTCACCCCGCTGATCCGGGCCGACCGCCTGGCCGCCGAGCTCGGGCTGGGTGAGCTGTGGATCAAGGACGACACGGCCAATCCCACGGGGTCGTTCAAGGACCGGGTGGTCTCGGTCGCCCTGACCAAGGCCCGGCAGCTCGGGTTCAAGGTGGCCGCCTGCGCCTCCACCGGCAACCTGGCCAACTCGGTGGCCGCCCATGCCGCCCGGGCCGGGATGGAGTCGGTCGTCCTCATCCCCCATGACCTGGAGTCCGCCAAGGTGACCATGACCACCATTTACGGCGGGACCGTCATTGCGGTCGAGGGGACCTACGACGACGTCAACCGCCTGTGCGCGGAGCTGACCAGTGAGCGCCCGTCCTGGGCCTTCGTCAACGTGAACGTGCGCACCTACTACGCCGAGGGATCCAAGACGCTGGCCTTCGAGATCGCCGAGCAGCTGGGCTGGCAGGCGCCCGACCACGTGGTGGTGCCGATCGGCTCGGGCAGCCAGCTGACCAAGGTGGTCAAGGGATTCGAGGAGCTGGGCACGGTGGGGCTGCTCGACGAGGTGCCCCATGTGCGGGTCTCGGGCGCCCAGGCCGAGGGGTGCTCCCCGGTGGCCACCGCCTTCCTGGAAGGCGCCGACGCCATCCGGCCCGTCAAGCCCAAGACCATCGCCAAGTCGCTGGCCATCGGCAACCCGGCCGACGGCTGGTACGCCCTGGAGGCCATGCGGAAGACGGGGGGCTCCTGCGCCGCCGTCACCGACGGGGAAGTGGTCGAAGCCATCGGCCTGCTCGCCCGCACCGAGGGGATCTTCGCCGAGACCGCCGGCGGGGTGACCATCGCCACTCTGGCCAAGTTGGCCGCCTCGGGCGCCGTCCGGCGCGACGAGCGGGTGGTGGCCCTGGTGACCGGGCACGGCCTGAAGACCGTGGAGGCCCTGGCCGAGTACACCGGCCCCACCGCGACCATCACCCCGACCCTGGCCGCCTTCGATGCCGCCATCGACTTCAAGGAGGCCGTTGCATGAGCCTGATCGTGCGGATCCCCACCCAGCTGCGCTCCCTGACCGGGGGGGCCGGCGAGGTCGAGGTGGAAGGGGACAGCGTGGGGGACGCGCTCAAGGCCCTGGACGCCGCCCACCCGGGCCTGGCCGACCGCCTGTTCGACGATTCCGGCGGCCTGCGACGCTTCGTCAACGTGTTCCTAGCCGATGAGGATGTCCGGTTCCTCAACGGCCTGGCCACACCCATCACCGCAGGCCAGACGCTCTCCATCGTCCCGGCGGTGGCCGGCGGCTGAGCCGGGGCCGGGCCCGCCCTTGCGCGCGGCCGCCAGAGGTGGTTTCCTATTGGCACTCGACTCTCGAGAGTGCTAACGGAGGATTACAACCAAGATGGCCAAGATCATCGCCTTCCAGGAAGACGCCCGGCGCGGACTCGAAACCGGCATGAACAAGCTGGCGGACGCCGTGCGGGTCACCCTCGGCCCGAAAGGCCGCAACGTGGTGCTGGACAAGAAGTGGGGCGCCCCGACGATCACCAACGACGGCGTGTCCATCGCCAAGGAGATCGACCTTGAGGACCCGTTCGAGAAGATCGGCGCCGAGCTGGTCAAGGAAGTGGCCAAGAAGACCGACGATGTCGCCGGTGACGGCACCACGACGGCGACCGTCCTGGCCTGGGCCATGGTCCACGAGGGCCTGCGCAACGTGGCGGCCGGGGCCAACCCCATGTCGCTCAAGCGGGGCATTGAGGCGGCCGTCGAGACGGCCGTGACGGCCATCCACGCCATCGCCAGGGAGACCGAGACCAAGGCGCAGATCGCCCAGGTGGCCTCCATTTCTGCCGCGGACACCGAAATCGGCGAGATGATCTCCGAGGCCATCGACAAGGTGGGCCGGGACGGCGTCATCACCGTGGAGGAGTCGCAGACCTTCGGCATGGACATGGACCTGGTGGAGGGCATGCGCTTCGACAAGGGCTACATCGCCCCCTACTTCGTGACCGATCCCGAGCGCATGGAGGCCGTGCTTGAGGACACCTACGTGCTGCTGGTCGGCTCGAAGATCACCGCCGTGCGCGACCTGCTTCCCGTGCTCGAGAAGGTCATGCAGGGTGGCAAGCCGCTCCTGATCATCGCCGAGGACGTGGAGGGCGAGGCCCTGGCCACCCTGGTGGTCAACAAGATCCGCGGCACCTTCCGCTCGGTCGCCGTCAAGGCCCCGGGCTTCGGCGAGCGCCGCAAGGCCATGCTGCAGGACATCGCCATCCTCACCGGCGCCCAGGTGGTCACCGAGGAAGTCGGCTTGAAATTGGAGAACGTCACCCTCGACCTGCTGGGCACGGCCCGCAAGGTCGTCATCACCAAGGACGAGACCACCATTGTGGAAGGTGCCGGTTCCGAGAGCGACATCAAGGGCCGCATCAACCAGATCAAGACGGAGATTGAGAACACCGACTCTGACTACGACCGGGAGAAGCTGCAGGAGCGCCTGGCCAAGCTGTCCGGCGGTGTGGCCGTCATAAAGGTCGGCGCCGCCACCGAGGTGGAGCTCAAGGAGAAGAAGCACCGCATTGAGGATGCGGTCTCAACCACCAAGGCCGCTATTGAAGAGGGCGTGGTCCCGGGCGGTGGCGTGGCCCTGCTGCGGGCCCAGGTGGCCATCCTGGAGCGGGCCGAGAAGCTCGAAGGCGACGAGGCGACGGGTGCCCGCATTGTGGCCCGGGCCGTAGAGGAGCCGCTGAAGCAGATCGCCGTCAACGCCGGCCTGGAAGGCGGCGTCATTGTGGACAAGGTGCGCAATCTCAAGGGTGCCCACGGCCTCAACGCCGCCACGGGCGAGTACGACGACCTGTTCAAGGACGGTGTCATTGACGCCGCCAAGGTGACCCGATCGGCGCTCCAGAACGCGGCGTCCATCGCCGCTCTGTTCCTGACCACCGAGGCGGTCATCGTCGACAAGCCCGAAGAGCACGACCACGGGGGCATGCCCGGCGGCGGGATGGACGACTACTAGGTCGCACCTCGGCCGCAGCACAACGCACGTCGACAGGGCGCCCTCCGGGGCGCCTTGCCGCGTTCTCTACACTGACCACCGTGCCCGTGCCCGTGCCGACCGACGCCCCGCTCGAGCCCCAGACGGGCTGGGCCGTGTTGCACCTGTTCTGCCGGGTGACGCCCGACCTCGACGCCGACGCCCTGAGCCACGCCGTCAAGGCCGCCCGGGCCGACGGCTACCAGGTGGTCACGGCCGCCCTGCTCGGCCACAAGGCCGACCTCGGCCTGATGGCGCTCGGACCCGACGTGTGGCGCCTGCGCCGGTTCCAGAGCGCGGTCCAGCGGGCCGGGGCCGAACCCGTGCAGTCCTACGTGTCGCTGACCGAGGTCTCCGAGTACGCGTCCGGCCTCCCCGAGGAGATGCGCCAGGCCCGGCTCTTCCCCCAGCTCCCCCCCGATGGCAAGGCCGCCTTCTGCTTCTACCCGATGTCCAAGCGGCGGGCCGCCGACCACAACTGGTACACCCTCGACTTCGAGCGCCGCCGGGAGCTGATGCTGGGGCACGGCAAGGTCGGGCGGACCTTCGCCGGACGGATCCTTCAGGTGATCACCGGGTCCACCGGTCTAGATGAGTACGAGTGGGGGGTCACCCTCTTCGGCACCCACCCCGACGATCTCAAGGACTGCGTGTACGCCATGCGCTTCGACGAGGGCTCCGCCGACTACGCCGAGTTCGGGCCCTTCTACACGGGCATGGTGGGCCCGCTCGACCAGGTGCTGGCGGCCCTCGGCACGTGACGGCCTCCCTCGACGACCTGCGCCACGAGCTGCGCCACCTGGGCCGGGTGGTGGTGGCCTTCAGCGGGGGCGCCGACTCCTCGCTGCTGGCCCGGGTGGCCCACGACACGCTCGGGCGCGACCGGGTGCTGTGCGCCACCGCCATCTCCCCCTCACTGGCCGCCGACGAGTCCGAGGTATGCCGCGCCCTGGCCGACGAGTGGGACCTGCGCTGGGTCGGTGTCCCCACGCGCGAAATGGACGATCCCGCCTACGTGGCCAACGGGGCGGACCGCTGTGCCCGCTGCAAGACGGCGCTCATGAGCGCCCTGGTCCCCCTGGCCGACGCCGAAGCGGCCACCGTCGTCCTGGGCGTCAACGTGAGCGACCTGGGCGATCACCGGCCGGGCCAGGCCGCCGCCGCCGCCGCCGGTGCCACCTTCCCGTTGGTCTCGGCCGGCTTCACCAAGGACGACATCCGGCACTGGTCACGGGAGCTGGGCCTGCGCACCTGGGACAAGCCGGCCGCCGCCTGCCTGGCCTCCCGTCTGCCCTACGGCACGCCGGTGACGCTGGGCCGCCTGTCCGCCATTGACGCCGCCGAGTCCGCCCTGCACGCGCTGGGCCTGGCGGAGCTCCGGGTACGCCATCACGGCGACACGGCCCGCCTGGAGGTCTTGCCCGCGGCCATCCCAGAAGTTCTCAACCGACGCCAGGAGGTCGTGGCCGCCGTGAAAGCGGCCGGCTTCACCTTCGTCGCCCTCGACCTGGAAGGCTTCCGCTCGGGCAACATGAACCGGGTGCTGAACCTGCCGGACCTGCCCAAGGAGGAGCCGTGATCCAAGTCCGGGTGAAGTTGACGTTTCCCGAGTCCGAGGTGCGCCGGGCGGTCCTGGCCACCCTGGTGCGCCAGTTCGACGTGGAGCCCAACATCCGGCGGGCCGACGTGGAGGAGCACCGGGGCTGGATCATCTGCGAGCTCGACGGCGAGGCGCTCCAGGTCGACGCCGCCCTGGACTGGCTGCGCCACGAGGGGATCACCGTCGACCTGCTGGGGGACGTGCTGGAGAGCTGAGGCGCCCGGGAGGCTAGATCTCCTTGTCGGTGCGGGGGACGTGCCAGCCCGCCGAGGAGACCTTGCGGGGCTCGTAGAAGACGCAGCCCTCGGGGCAGGCGAACGGCAGGGGCTCGTTGGCATCCACCTTGCACCGTTCGAGCCGATCGCCCCGTGGCGTGGTGCGCATCACGTAGTGCCGGCAGTCCTCGTTGACGGGCATGCCCCATTCTGGCCCAGATGGCGGGGCGCGGTAGCGTCACCGGTCGTGGATCGGAACGTCCCCCTCAAGATGCTCCTGCGCTGGAGCGAGAGCCTTTCGGCCATCGCCCGCACGGGTTTGGGGTTCACCGAGAGCCTCTACGAGCAGGAGCGCTTCGAGGAGGTCCTGCGGGTGGCGGCCGACATCCGGGCGGAGGCCGACGAGGAGTCGGACGACCCCGAGTACTCGGGCGGGCTGGTGGAGGAGTGGATGAGCACGGTGGGCCGGGGCGTCCCCGGGTACGTCACCCCCAAGGTCGCCGTGGGCGCCGCCGTCGGCAACGAAGCGGGGGAGCTCCTCCTCATTCAGCGGGCCGACTCGGGCATCTGGCTCTACCCCACCGGCTGGTGCGACGTCGGCTACTCGGCGGCCGAGGTGGTGGTCAAGGAGGTGCAGGAGGAGACGGGCATTGAGGTCGAACCCGTCCGCCTCATCGCCGTCCTCGACGGCCTGCGCCTCGGCTTCACACGGGTCCCGCTCTACTCGCTGCTCTTCTACTGCCGGGCCGTGGGGGGAGAGCTCAACCCGCACCCTCTCGAGTGCAGCGACGTCGGCTGGTTCAACCGCCAGAACATGCCTTCACCGCTGGTTGGCTCCGAACGCTGGGGCGACCATGTCTTCGCGGCCATCAACGGTGAGCACCGCGACGTGCTCTACGACAGCGTGCGCCAACCGATGTGGCGAGGCCAAGCGGCCCAATCGTGATCCTCATTGAGGTGGCCGCGTCGGCGGACGACGCCCTCTGTGAGGCGGTGGCCACCCTCGTCCCCCAACTCTCCTCCTCGTCCCCGCCGCCCACGGTGGCGCAGTTGCGCCGGATCATCGCCGATCCGGCCACCACACTCCTGCTGGCCCGTGACGACGGTCGTGTGGTCGGCATGTTGACGCTCGCCACCTTCGCCCTGCCCACCGGCACCCGGGCCTGGGTCGAGGACGTGGTCGTCGACGAAGCGTCCCGCGGCGCCGGCGTGGCCGGCGCGCTGGTGCAGGCCGCCCTGGCCCGGGCCGGGGAATTGGGCGCCCGGACCGTCGACCTGACCTCCCGACCCGATCGGGAGGCCGCCAACCGGCTCTACGTCCGCCTCGGCTTCGTGCCGCGCCACACCAACGTGTACCGGTTCACCCTGACGTCGCCACGATCGGCGCAACCAGCCTGAGGGAACCGGTGGAACCGTGGAAGGCGGCGTCCCCGAACGTGAAGATGCCGCCGTCGGAGGCCACCATCCGGTAGCCGCCACCATCGGCGGACGGCGCCAGGCCCACGATCGGGCGGTTCAAGGCGTGGCCGCCCATCGATCCGGAAAAGTGCGCGTTGCCGAAGGCGAAGATGCCGCCGTCCGCCGCGACCTCCCAGTAGCCCCCACCATCAGGGGTCGAGGCCGCGCCCACCACCGGTTGGTTGAGGGGACGCCCCCCCATGGAGCCCAAGAAGCTGAGCTTCCCGAACGTGAACACCCCGCCGTCAGAGGCCACGAGCCAATAGCCCCGGCCGTCGGGAGACGCCGCCATGGCCACGATCGGCTTGTCGAGGGTGAGGTTCCCGGTGGACCCGAGGAAGCGGGCCGTCCCGAAGGCGAAGACGCCCCCGTCGGAGGCGACCAGCCAGTAGCCCTGGCCGTCCGGCGTCACCGCCATGCCGACGATCGGCCGGTTGAGGGGGTGGCCACCCAGGGATCCGCGGAACGGCGCGTCGCCGAACGTGAAAATCCCACCGTCGGCGGCCACCAGGTAGTAGCCGCCGCCGTCGGGAGTGGACGCCATGCCGACGATCGGGGCCACCAGCGACCGGCCACCCATGGAGCCGAAGAAGGGCACGCAGAACGAGAAGACGCCTCCGTCCGCGGCCACCATGTGGTAGCCCGGATCGGATGAGCAGTCCACCCCGACGCCTAGCCCTCCCGTGTTGCCCGCCTGGCCCGAGTTGGGATCGACCATCAGGGACGACTCGTCGACCGCCTCGAAGGCGCTGGCCGGAACCTGCTTGAGCTCGTCGACCAGGGCGATGGGCCAGTTCGGATCGGCCGTGCCACCGAAGTACCAGTTGGAGCCGTTGTCGGCCAGGATCAAACCGTAGTGCTGCATGGCGCGCAGCACCACCTGGGCGGGCGCCGAGTAGCCCGAGATGTTGTAGCCCGCCTTCAAACGGAACCGGGCTCCCATGGGCGGGAGATTGGGATCGGACGACGATCCGGCCTGGTGACGGGCCGGCCAGATGAACGAGGTGTCTGTCGACTGGGCCGTCATCCTTATGGCATGCGTGACGGCACCCGATTGCACTTCGTCGTAGCGCAGCAGCCCGGGCAGGATCGGCAGCCCGGCCGCGTCGGCCGACGTCCAGCCCGACGGGCGCAATGCGTCGGAGTTGAGGTTCCAGATCGCCCCCGAGCCCGCGGTCGATCCCGAGGAGCTGTAGCGCGCGTCATAGAGCTCGTAGAGGGTGCAGGTGGCCGGGTTGACCATGATGGCGTGGCGGTCACCAGTGGCCTGCTGGCCACCTTCGATCGGCGTGTCGGACCCGAAGGGGTAGGGCCCGGGGTCGCTCTCGGAGGCGTACTGGAACGACACCTGTGTCAGGGGATGCGACGGGGACACCACGGTGTAGGGCATGCCGTAGGGGTTGGAGGGATCGCCCGAAGGGCCGAAGTCGGGATGGAGGTTGGTGGCGGCACTGTTCATGCTGGCCATCCAGGCCGCGCTGTGGGGGTCGACGGGCAAGCCGGAGATGTCGGTGCTCCACACGTTGTCGGCCGGGAACAGGGAGCAGTTGGGCGCTCCGGGCACGGGCGAGCCGGCCGACGCCACACCCGGGGCCACGCCCAGCAGCCCGCCGAGCCCCGCCACCCAGGCCATGCAGGCGATCGACGCTGCCTTCTTCCGTCCCACGGCCCGCCCGTCCC